>OGRY01001824.1_pt1 | contig 14708 bp, 15 predicted proteins | sample 1553551 | NCBI WGS metagenome assembly OGRY01 (sample SAMEA2580101, study PRJEB22360) | human gut metagenome | biome: human gut; feature: human-associated habitat; material: faeces | place: Denmark | collected 2008/2010
AATAATGGAGGGTTACTCTAACCTTCCCCCCTGCCGTGTCCCGTAGCCTTACGGGGTGTTTCCGTAAGGAAATATAGGGGAGGTGGCACGCAGTGACGGAGGGGTTAGAAAAGCTCTCAAAAACGGAAAAAGTCCCCGCCTTTATCGGGCGGTGAAGACGCAAGGGAGACTGAGGAAAGAGGGCGAGGACTGTTTGAGCAAATGCGAATTCCGCAGACCCCAACGGTGACCATGGCGGCAAACCGTTAAGCCCGATAACTGCGGCGGTGCTTCTTTGTTCATCCTTCTCGCTGCTGAGAAGAATGAACAAAGAAAGTGAATTAATGTAACAGGGACTTTCTTTGGCAGGGAAAGTAACAAAGTCTGGACTCACCTATCTATATACCCCCACCCCAATAAAATAAAACAATCTGAATACGCTATATTACCTGCGCCAACCTGATATGAAGCACAAAATAAATCAAACATTATCTGAGAAGTAACAAAAAATTCAAAATTCACCGTTTTTTATAACAATATTTTCCTTTTTTATTCGAAAAAATATTACTTTTACACATCGAATCATCATCTTATGCAAATAATCTATAAACTTTATATTCAAAATTTCTATTTATGTCTAAAAAATTTAATATTTTATTAGTACTAGCAGCGCTATTGTGTTTAGCGCTTTCGGCATCTGCCGTCACATCTCCCTATGTAGTTGTGAAGCAAAATGCCCAGACGATCAAAACCCGAGGCGAGATAAAGGATCATTTCAAACGCAGGAGTATTACCACATTCCGAGGTAACAGTGTGACCAATCAAAACAACATTGCCTCCACTGCTTTCTCGCCCAATAAGGCTCCTGCCGCAACGGCTGTAAAAATACCCGACCTTATCGGTTCTGTGGTTCAAAGCAATGCCGGACTCAATGTTGGCATATATTCTATAAACGAAAATGGACTGAAAGCCATCAAAACCGATGATACCATGAATGCAGGTAACGGTGGAGCCGCCCTCGACGGCAAATACATTTGCTGTCTCATGGACCAATTCGGAGGTCAAGTATATGGAGCATTCGACATGAGCGACTGGACATTGATCGAAGATAATCATAATGCCGATTTCAACTTGATGTCGGAGTGCATGACCTCTGATGGCAGCGTCATATACGGCTGTTTTTATAACATCGACCTGAGCGGCTACGAGCTAGGCACGATGAGCCTGACTCCGGTGAAACGAACCGGCACTATTCGCTCTCTCGCAGAGCCATATAGCGCATTGGCATGCGATGCCGAGGCGCTATACGGAATCTATGGAGATGGCCGCCTTGTGAAGATAAACAAAAGCACCGGCGAAGAAACCATGCTCACGAATATTGGCATCGTTTCGCATTACCTCACGTCGGCAGCTTACGACAGCAAAACGGGCATCCTATACTATGCCTCTTGTACCGACGCAGAAACTGCACTTTACTCGATCGACTTCAACAATGGATACGCCGTGTCCAAAATATGCGACTTGCAAGGCGAGGTGTGCGGCATGCACATCGTTGCGCCGCTTGCCGAGGACGGAGCCCCGGCTGCCGTTTCCGACCTGACAGTATCGTTCGGCGAAGGTGCTCTGAGCGGTAACGCCACATTCACCATGCCGAGCAAAACATTTGCCGGCAATGAACTTACCGGAAACCTCTCATACAAAGTCATGGCAAACGATGGGGAAATAGCTCAGGGCAATGCGGCTCCCGGCACACCGATCAACGCACCCATTCAAGTAACCAAAGCCGATATGTACAAATTCACAGTCATCGTAAGCAATAGCATCGGTGATTCTCCGTCGAGCAATAAAGTGAACTTGTGGGTCGGCCCCGACAAGCCATACGCCCCGGAAAACGTTGTCATCGCTTACGAAAACGGCACATTCAACATAAGCTGGGATGCTGTAACAGCTTCCGAAAACAACGGCTATTTCGACGCAAGCGAGGTGACATATACGGTAGCCCGCTACCACAACCGAGGCCAGGAGTATTGTTGTAGCCGATGGCATCACAGCGACACAATGCGAGGATGCAGTAGCCCAACCGGAACAACTATCGATATATACATATAAAGTAACGGCTACATTCGAAGGCACAGTATCGAACGAGGCCAAATCAAATGCCGTGGTGATGGGAAACATTATACCGCCTTACACCAACGAACTCGCTACAAGCGACGACTTCTGCCCATTCACAGTCATAGACTCCAACGATGACAACAACAATACATGGGGCTGGCAAGAATCGGGCTGCGCATTCATTGGCTTCAACTGGCAAAACGACAGGGACGATTGGCTAATGTCGGCTCCCGTGAAACTCGAAGCGGGCAAAGCCTATCGTTTGGCATTTGACGCACGAGGAGAGTCTGAGTACTACAAAGACCACTTTGAAGTGAAGATGGGCGACCAATGCAACGTGAGCGCCATGACTACCGAACTCATTGGTGTCACCGAGCTTACCGATGCCACCTATCGCACATACTATGCACTCATCACACCCGAAACGACAGGAATATACTACATAGGTATCCACGGCCTGTCGAAGAAGAACATGGGCTCGATCTATATCGACAATTTCACCATCGAAGCACCTATTCCCGATTCTGCACCGGCCATCGTCGAAAACGTAAAATTCACGGCCCAACCCGATGGCTCGGCAGCCATCGATGTCAGCTTCAATGCTCCCGATAAAAACATAGCTGGCAACGAGCTTGCATCAATCGCCGATGTGAAAGTGAACCGAGACGGGAACTTGGTACATACATTCACGAACGTATCACCCGGAGCACCCCTCACATTCAAAGATGTTGTAGGCGAAGAAACCACTGTTCACTATACGATTGTAGCATCGAACGAATTCGGAGAAGGCATACCTTACGACAAAGATGCCTATGCAGGATTGAAACTGCCGGCTACTCCCACCGATTGCAAAATCGTTGAGAGTGCGACCGTTCCCGGACAGGTTACAGTCACTTGGAATCCGTTGGCACAAGATGTGGACGGCGATTCCATCAATAGCGACTTGATCACATATACGATGGTCGACATGAACACGCAAATCGTGGCGACTGGGCTAACTGCGGAAGATGCGAAAAAGGGTTGGACTACCACTATCGACCTTCCTGAAAACGGAGAACAGGCTCTTGCCATATTTTACATATTCGCCGAAAACCGTGTCGGGCGCAATCCCATCAATGGGTTCACGCAAATGATTCCGGTGGGCAATGCCTATACCGTTCCGTTCAAGGAATCATGCCCCGAGGCTCTGCTTCAACACGTGTGGATGAATGAAGGCGCATATTGGAGCACGGCTCAATCGTGCTACCAGCCGGTGTGCATGCCTCAGGACGATGATCAAGGCATGTTCTACCTCGAACCCTTCCTTGCTAAGGAGAACAATCTATTGCTTTCGGGTAAGATTCTAATTCCAGAAAGCGACAAAGTAGGATTGTCGTTCTATTACTGCGGTACCACCGACGACCTCTTTGATCTCGCACCCACAGTGCGCATTCCCAGTGGTGAAACCTATTACCTGACCGAGCCCATTCATACCAATTCGGTAGGCACAGGTTGGCAACGCGTATTCGTTTCGCTTGCGCAATTCAAGGGCAAAGTAGTCCAAGTGGGTGTAAACGTGAACGCCCGTTCACAGCAAGATTACTTCCTGCTCGATAACATCGAAGTGCGAGAATTCTTAGGCCATGATGTCGCAGTGGCAGGCCTCACGACTCCGGCAACCATGACCGTGGGCGTTGACAACAAGGTGACAGCCACAATCACCAACATGGGCACACACGATGCGGACAACATCGCCGTACAGCTTCTTTCCGACAACGATGTGGTTGAAACTGTAAATATCGAGCATCTCGCAGTGTCGGCCAAGCAAACCGTCGAAATCACAGTACGTCCGACCGTTACACAAACCGAGGCCACGACTTATAAAGTGAATGTAGTGTACGATTCAGATGAAGACTTGTCAAATAACGAAAGCGAGGCTAAGACAGTGGAATTTATCGCCTCTGAACTTCCGGTTGTCACCATTAACGGAGCCGTTGAAGGCAATCAAGTAACCCTCGCATGGGACTCTCCCGATACAGAGAGCAAGACCATACCGGTGACCGACGACCTTGAAGCCTATGAGTCGTTCGCGATTGGAAAGGCCGAGAACTACACATTCTACGACATCGACGGAGACGAAACATTTGGCCTTAGTGATGTCATGTTTGAGAATCAGAGTAAACCCATGTCATATATCGTTTTCGATATCGAAGGCATCGATGAAGAGAGCCAGAACAAGGTAGCAAACTTTGCCCACTCTGGATCCAAATGCTTCGCAGCATTCTCTTCGACGACAAAGGCCAACGATGACTGGTTGATTTCGCCCGAACTTCCCGGCATGGAGCAAACCATCAGTTTTTGGAATCGCTCGACAAATGTCAACTACGGTTACGACCAGTTCGAAGTTCTATATTCAACTACCGGTAACACTCCGGCCGATTTCGTTAAGTTAGGCGATACATACTCGGCAAACCTCGGGTGGTCGAAAGTTGAGGTCCAACTCCCGGAAGGCTCCAAATACTTTGCGATTCGCTGCATTTCCTATCAGACAGAGGCTTGGCTGATAGACGATATCAGTTACACTCGTGGTACGCCCAGCTACACGGTTATCGGGTACAATATCTATCGTGACTGTATCAAGATTAACGATGCCGTAGTAACAGATAATAAATATGTCGACAACCTTACAAGCTCTACATCAGAGACAGACAACCATAGCTACAATGTGACTGCTGTTTACGCCGAAGGTGAATCGGGTCTTTCAAATACATACGAGACCGCACCGTCTGGCATTGACGACACGCACACCGACGGCATATCGATTAAAACGTCCAAAGGCGTTATCATTGTAGAAGGAGCGAGCAACGTGGCTGTATATGGTATAGACGGCAAGATTCACGGAATCGGGCATGAAAATACTATAATTACAGTCGAGCCCGGCTTCTATGTGGTAAAAGCCGATGGCAAAGTAGCCACCGTCAGCGTTCGCTAACACCTATCGAAACGAACAATTCTCACAAAGGGGCTGTGTTAAAATGAAATGCCCCCAAGTAATTCTTTTGAAAGAGTCCGGTATAATACCGGACTCTTTTCATTTAACCACGGTTCAATTCTTTTTGTTCTATACATCGACATATTCATCTAAAACTTTCGTAAAATTTTCGACAGATTCTATCTTTTCAGCATAAAATAGTCCCGATTTCATAACACCTAAAAAGCTATCGACCATAACGCTGTTAAGACAATTCTCCCTTCGATACACGCCTTGTAGGATATGAAACTCCACAAGACACCACCGACAACCATAGTGTTGGTATTCCCGCCCCACACCGAAGCCCATCGAGATTGCCGAACTCGGTAAATACCTTGTCTGGCATATCGTATATTCTATTAAGATTGGGATATCTGGAAATGTTGTAAGATATTACCTGTGCCAACCCGGCATGAACGTTTTTACGGCGCAGAATAAAACAAGTATTATCCGGTAGAGAACAAAAATTCAAATACTTAAATTTGATTTTATTCTTCTCTTGACCTATCTTTGCAGTGTCGGAAAGACTGCAAGTCTCCTCCGGCAAATACATATTATTGAAGCGTTTAGTTTTATCCTTACTTTGAAAATCGCCAATTTTTGAGTTACGGGGATAAACGGTACGAACGTTCATGCTTGCGTATGCAATCAATCGCCCATGCGGTATTGTTATACGTCTGGCGTGGGTTGGCTGTTTATTCGTAACAAGGTGTTTGGCGATACCTCAAAGTAGATAAACTGACAGGTTCCCACGCTTGAACCGAAATATATTTTATATCAATCTAATACACAGCTACTATATGTTATTATATCGTACATTTGATACCATATAGTTCCCATGAATATATTCTAAATCGTCTGTATCTGTGATGTAAAAAAGTGATTAACATTCTTAAAACAGCAGGTGCTATAAAACCGTATAACCAAAATTGATGTTTTACTCATTTTATTGCGGTTTTACCACAAAATATATCCTGTTTAATCAAATATATTCTCCAAATAATGCCTATCTTTGTATATGTATGGATAGAATATATATATAACATGGAGCGTAAACTACTAAATCGAATCAAAGTCGTTCTCGCAGAGAAAAATAGAAATAATAAATGGCTCTCAGAACAATTGGATAAGGATCCTGCCATAATTTCCAAATGGGTTACCAATACAACACAGCCCAATGTGGAGATGCTAATTCAAATATCCAAAGTTTTGGATGTCACTGTGGATGAATTATTGAGGACGGAATAATAAGTTTATGGGAGCAGTCAAATTATATAAATATCTTGATTTTACCGGTGGATTGATGATGTTACATTATAGTAATCTTCAATTTACCAATGCTACGCAGTTGAACGACCCGTTTGATTGCCACCCATCGTTAATTGATTTCTCCAATGTTCCGAAAGAAGCGTGTGGAGGATGGACTCCGAAAATTATCGAAGAATTAAGAAGAGATCCATTTCGTAGAACCAGAGAAGAGGTGTGGATATGTAGCCTTTCCAAGATACATGATTCAATCTTGATGTGGAGCTATTACAGCAAACACAAAGGTATTTGCATCGGTTTGGATATGGAGAAAGTCAGAAAATACCTTTCTCATATGCAGGGTGGAATTATGATTGGCTGTGCTGAAGTGGAAGTACAGTATAAGGATATTGTGGAAAAACCTGATTATTTCAGGGATGCAAAAGATTTCTTCCATTATCAATTATCCACAAAAGCAAAGGCATGGGAGCATGAACAAGAGGTGAGGTTATTCATTTTAGACCCTTGGCCAACATATATGAGTTTATTGCCAGGTCAAAATGATCATAAGGGGCCGATTGATTGGAAAGAGGTTCGGGCTTTTCCTGAAATCGGAGGAGAGTGTTTTGAGTCTGTCTATTTGGGAATCAACATGAATGCAGATGAGAAATCAAAAATAATAAGCATTGCACGGAAACTTAATCCTGACATTAAGATTTACCAAATGGGAATTGACGCAAACGCTTTTAGGTTAAATGCAGAGCTGATAAACACTGCATCGAGATAACAAGAAAGAAAAAATTACCCATTAGTGATATGTCTATATAGGTATATCTTCCACTATGAAATAAGGGGGATTTTTGAATAAGTTGAAAATTAGAAATACAAATAATTATGAATACAATAAGAGAACTGGTAAATCAGGGAATAAAAGTATTACAGCGAATGAAGATTAATTATAATTCCACAATAGGGCCTAATACTATGCAACTAATAAATATCTCTAAGCAATTAATACCAAACCTACAAAAAGAGCAGCCAGAGATCGCAGATATTTTAAATAATGCCCTTTCTACCATTAATTTTAATGGATTCATTTCAGCATATTCCTTCGGAGATATCAGAACTTGTTATCGGATTTTAGCAAGCCTTTATAACCACCCTAAAAAGATATTCATAAGCCATTCCTCTGAAGATAAAGATATTGTAAATGGATTTGTTAAGGAAATTCTAATGTTGGGATGTAAATTTGAGAGAACTGATATTTTTTGTACATTAGATCATTCTGCAATTCATACTGGTGAGGATTTTAGAAATGAGATTGTCAAAAACATGAAAGGTTGCGACTTCATTTTATGTATGATTTCTGAGAATTATAAAAGAAGTGAGGTGTGTACCAATGAGATGGGTGCTGCATGGGCAATGGACGGAAAGCGCATTCTTCCTTTCAAATTTCCCTATATATCCTTCAACGATATGGGATTTCTTAATGTTGTCAAACAGGGTGCAGACATAACAGACAAATCTAAATTAGATGAATTATATACTGAACTATGTGCATTTTACAGTTTGTCTACAGACTGGATCAATTATAATCAACGAACCGCAGATTTCATCCAATTGGTAAATAGTAAAACTGGATGTAAATGAAACAAGCACAAGTCTATAATTGAAAATATTATCACTCGCTATTGTCCTATTAAAACTGGGACAATAGCGAGTTCATATCATTCTTTCAATTGTCCAATAGTTTGCCTAATGATATAGGCAACTGATGTCATATTACCTCTGACCACAGAGAGTGCAGATGAAAGACTTGAGGCAGAAACAAACCGTGATCCGTCCTTGGATTGTAGAAATTTGCCTCTGTCAAGAACTGATTGCCAGCGAAATTGGATAAACGAATTTTCGAGAAGCGCATCGAAAAGGATGGCCACATGGCGTAGATTGTTCACCCGGATATGAAAACCCTCTTTGCAAGAAAAGAGAGCTTCCATATCCTCGATGCGAAGCATAGAAACACAAAATAGATTATAGGTATTGGCACAGGACACAATACCCGCCATCTGTTTTTGAGTGAAGTTACAGCCGAAAGAAAGCGGCGGAGCATTCGTCACCTTATCGGTACGATGCACGACTTGTGTTGGCAATGGCTCCGACATATCATACTGCTTTCGCAACTCCATGCACTCCTTAAAAGAGAAGTCTGATGCGGTAAAAAGAGGTTGGATAGGGTGGGTACATTCTGTCAGCAGTCCCTTGACGATATGGATGTTCATTTCATGGCAGTTCCGGCAAACCGCATTATCGCAGTTGATGTATCGATGACTATTTATGAAGTCATCCACATAGCGGCTATACCGTTTGCCCTCCACAATCACATTTTGAAGATAGAGTCTTCTCGCTTCGGAAAGTAACTCAAACAGTTCTTCCGCTACATCCTGTTCAGTAGCGAAGTGGGCCAGGTGTTGCTTCCCTTCAAAAAAAGAGAAGAATTTTTGATTTTTTCTTTCATGTCAATTACTTATTTATAAATCCAGATGTTATTTGATTATTAGGGTAGATAAAAACTGCCATAAAATTATTTGTGCTTAATTATCCCTATAGTTGTAAGTAAATATCAGGCAACACTAATTATATGTTTCAGGTATAACGATTTCATCATCTGGTAATTCTTTGATAAAATCATCCCAATTCTCTATTGACAAGTCCTTTACAGATACGGAAACGGTACAAGGAATTACACCCATAAGGTTTGCAGCCGCTTCTTTCAGCCGTTGTGCAAGCAGTTTTTTCTCTTGCGGAGTGTATCCCGGTAGTGTCGTGATTGCAATGTGCATGGCGAAGAATCATTTATTAGTTTTAGCCGACACGAATCCCTGTTCTCGTAATACATCGGCAACTCCCTCGTAATGATACGGATACAGGTAAAAGTCTGCGGCCAAGTCAGTCCAGTTGCCAACTCGGTTATTCCACGAACGTTTCAACAGATACTGTGAATAGGTTTTGTCATACTCGGCCAATTGTTTTTCCAAATGAGTATTATATGTCTCCTCAAAACATATTGCCTCTTTTTGAAAGCGCGGTTTCAGACCGGGGTCATTTGCCGGATAACCAATACATAATCCCAACATAGGGAAAACATATTTCGGTAATTGCAGTTCACGAATGACCTCTTTTGCGTTCTTACGCACATCCCCGATAGGGACTGTGCCCAATCCCAAAGATTCGGCAGCAACGATAGCTGCTTCGAGAGCGATACCGACTTCGTGCGCACCCACGAGCAACGTGTCGATGTCTTGCATCACTTCATCGAGAGTCTGCCCTTTTGCCTTGCAAGCAAGAGCTATCCGGTAGTAGTCAGCACAGAATATCAAGAATACAGGAGCTTCGGCAATGTGCGGCTGATGTCCACACAAATCGGCAAACAGTTTTCGTCGTTCTGCCTCTCTTATCACGATCATGGAAACGAGTTGCAGGTTTACCCAGTTTGGGGCCGCTTGTACTGCACGGATGATAGCATCCAAGTTTTCATCGCTTACCGTTCTGTCCGTGAATGAACGGATGGAGCGGTGTGCCAGCATAATGTCAATTGTATTGTTGGTCATAGTTATTCCCTTTTAATTTAATACGGCATAGCAATTCGTTTCTGCACCCATTCGTATCCGTCCGTTGTGGATTTTACATATCCCAATCCCGGCCACGGCAAATGATATGCGAAGAACAACGAACCGGAATTACTTAATTGTTCTAATATTTTCTTGCGGGTTTCTATTCCTTCTTTGTAGTCCGTATCACTATTATAAATCCATTCGGGATGTTCAAACGAGATAATTTCAGAATGTACCACGTCCGCAATATGATAGATTTCTTCTCTTCCGGAGTGTATCCGGAGTATGGTATGTCCCGGAGTGTGTCCCGGAGCAGGTATCATCTGCAAACATCCCAATAGTTCTTCATCTTTTTGAAACAAATGCAGTTTGTCTGTTACAGAACGAATGTTCTTTTGTGCTACATCCACGAGCATTTTCATGTGTTTTTTGTCTGTCATGGTGCTTTGGGTAAAATCCGGAGCTGGAGACATCCAAAAATTATATTCTTCACGAGAGAGATAGATTTCAGCATTCGGAAATACGAGATTCCCTTTCTTGTCTGTCAAACCTCCGATATGGTCGGGATGGGCATGGGTAATAATAATGTCCGTGACCTTATCCGGTTGAATCCCTGCATAGCTAAGATTCGCAGCAAGCCATCCGCTTTCACAGCCAAACACGTAGCCTGCACCGGCATCTATCAGCACATAACGGTTCCCTTATTTTCAGCAAAAGAATGTTCATTGCCAAATCGACTTCCGTTACAGGTGCGAAATGCTCCTGAAGAGTTTTAGCGACTTTGACAGAATCAATACGTTGTGCAAATTCTGCTTGTACCGGATTCACACAAAGGTGTCCATCGCTGATAACAATGGCTTCGATTTTTCCGATACGCATTGTATATAAACCAATGTGATTAAAGTTCTCCTGTTTCTGTGCAAACAAACATACATTCAAGGAGAATATAATTGTTGCGACTAATAGTATCTTTTTCATTTTCGTTCTTTTTTGTTGTTTATTACCAGCCTGCCAACGGTATTTTTCGTATCGGAGCAGGGAATGCCGTATCCAAGTCATGCAGGTCTTCCTCGGTCAGGCGGATGGAAAGGCTTCGAAAATTATCCTCCACATGGGCGATGTTTTCATATTGTCGATATGATGTGTTTTTCACGATTCATCAAACTGTTTCTGATGACAATGCTTATAATCCCGATAATAAGGAATACCACGGCTCCTAACGGGGACGAATGTGTACCCCATACGGTTATGAACACGCCGCATATTGCCGTTCCCAGCGTAGTGCCGAGATTTGCGGCGGTCAGGAATAGACCGTTGGCAAAATCGGGGGCTTCGGTCGCGGAAGTGGATACCATGAATTGATTACCATTGTTGGCGATACCTGCGAATATTCCCAATACCAGAATGACGATTGCCGTCGGTAAGGTAAATTCCCCAAGCCCGTAAAGAGCGAGATAAAGCATCGTCATAATGATAGGTACGTATTTCAACGTGGCGAAAGGACGTTGTGACAACAATTTCCCGGCTGCGATATTGCCGACGATATTTGCCATACCGTAAACGAACAGCAGGATGCTTATCACTTTGAAGGAGACATTCGTGACCGTTATCAGGTAATCAGACAAATAGCTGTAAAAGCCGAACATGGCCGCATTCATCAACAACGCTGCAAGGAAAGAATTCCATAATACGGGCTTTTTCAATACGCCGAGTTGCGTACCATACGATAACCGTTCCTTAACGGGCATGGACGGTATCAGGAAAAGGGTTGCAAGGAGTACCGCCGCATTGACAACGGTAAAAAATACCATTGCCGCCGAAAACGAAAATTCGCTGGCGATATAACTTGTTATAGGTACTCCGAGCACCATTCCCGCCGATACTCCGGCGAAGATTTTGGAAACGGCTTTCGGAGCTTCCTCCCGACTGACGGACGAGGCGGCAGTTGAAAAAGCGATGGATACGTACAACGGATGAAAGAATGCCGGAACGGCACGGGTTATCAGCAGTACGGTAAAATTTGTCGTGAAGACCGAAACAAGGTTGGATATCACAAATACGGACAAGGCAAGTACCATGACCGTTTTGCGGTTTACCCGTGAAAAAAGCAATGGCACGACGGGAGCCGAGAAGGCGATAATCAGCGCAAAGAGACTGACCGTCCAACCTGCATCCGGAACCGTAACACCGAAAGTGTCCGCTATGATAGGAATAATGCCCACCACACCCATTTCGGTGTTCAGAATTCCGAACACTCCGAGCGTGAGGGTAAACATTAACAGGCTATTGTGATTTTTTTTAGTCGATATACTCATATTTTAGTCGATATTTGGAAAAACAGACAGGTCATTTTCATCTTAACGATTCGCCAAACATTCTCAACTCGTCCAATTTCTTTTTTGAGCCGTTCTCGCTTCCATGAGCGGTGTAAACACCTGAGTTTTCAAGTCCCAGATAATTAAGAAAATCTCCTTTGAATGAGAACATCGCACCATCATACATGTCCGCGTCTGCGGAACTTAAAATCATGGCTATTTTTTTCAGACGGGTAGGCTTGCTCGGGTAGGCCGCAGAATAAAAGCGGTCTATGACACATTTAAGTTGCCCGGAAATGCCGTGGTAGTAAATCGGGGAAGCGATCACCAGCATATCCGCTTCTCTCAGCGACAGGTAGATTTCCTGCATGTCATCCTGTTGTATACAACTGCCTCGACCTTTTGTATGGCAATACTCGCAGGCCATACAGCCTTTGATATTCTTACGGCACACATCTATTGCCGTCACCTCATGTCCGACCGATACAGCCCCCTCGGCAAAAGCTGTCACCATTTGCTTTGTACTGCCCTTCGGATGCGGACTCCCGTTCAATACAAGTATTTTCATCGTTATGTCTCTTTTGTTTTAATCGAATTTTTCAGAAGCCCGTTTTCTCCAGCCACCTGACCACTTTCTCCTTTGATTTCACTGCATCACGTCCGCGTATGGCAAGCCCCTCGGCAACAGTCGCGTTGGGATAATATTTACGCAGGACTTCAACCACGTCTGCCAATCCGCTACCCTCATGCGTCGTAAACGGTATTATGGTCTTTCCATTGAGGTCATAACTGTCAAGGAATGTGTACATGACCTGCGGAAAGGTGTACCACCAGATCGGAGAGCCGATAAATATGGTGTCGTATTTGCCGATGTCGTTTATCTTGCCATTGAATGTCGGACGCTCGTCATTTTCATGCTCTATTCTGGTAAGTTCCACCAGTTCGTCATAATCTTGTATTTTCTCATACTCTTTGTCCGGCATTATGCGGAATACATCCGCACCGGTCATTTCCTTGATGTATTCCGCAACTACTTCCGTGTTGCCTTTGTCAATAACACGCCTCTTTTTGAGAAATAGACTATCAGTGTTTTCGAACTGTCTGTTACCATATCCATATTGGGTTTGCTGTCGCTGTTTGCCGCTTTGTTCGCATTTCCGTTGTAGGCAGTCGCAGTCAATAAGGCCACGACTGCCGTAAGGAGGGATTTTACTTTTATCATATCATTTCAAGTTACCGGTAAAGAATTTTTCGATTTTATCAAATGGAATTGCCTTAAGATTGTCGTAAAGGTCCGTATGGTTGGCCCCGGGGATAATCAGCAACTCTTTGTTGTCGCCTTTCAACTTCTTGAACGCGTCTTCGCCGAAGTAGCGGGAGTGCGCCTTTTCGCCGTGGATGACAAGCACGGCATTCTTGATTTCATCCGCACGGCTCATCAGTGGGAAGTTGATGAACGGGATGGCTTCCGTCGCATTCCGTCCCTGGTTGGAGTTGAGCGAACGTTTGTGATAACCGTGCGGAGTCTTGTAGTAGGCATGGTAGTCCTTGAAGAACTGCGGAGCATCGGCAGGCAGTTCGTCGGGCACGCCGCCACCCGGCTTCGGGAAACCGTTACGGAAGTCCTCTGTGCGCTGCACTGCCAGTTTCTTGCGGAGCGCGTTGCGGGCTTCGGCGCTGTCGTCGGCATCGAAATAGCCGTTGGCATTCACGCGGCTCATATCGTACATTGTAGAAGCTACTGTTGCTTTGATGCGCGTGTCCATTGCCGCGGCATTCAGTCCCATACCACCGAATCCGCAGATGCCGATGATACCGATGCGTTTGGCATCTACATTGGGGTGTGCAATCAGGAAATCCACTGCCGCGCTAAAATCTTCGGTGTTGATGTCGGGCGATGCCACATTACGGGGTTCGCCACCGCTCTCGCCCGTATAAGAGGGGTCGAACGCAAGGGTGAGGAATCCGCATTCGGCCATTGTCTGCGCATAAAGTCCCGATGACTGTTCCTTCACAGCCCCGAAAGGGCCGCTAACGGCAATGGCAGGGACTTTCTTTCGATATTCTTGGGTTCGTACAAGTCGGCGGCAAGTGTGATGCCATAGCGGTTTTTGAAGGTTACTTTACGATGATTAACCTTGTTGCTCTGTGGGAACTTTTTGTCCCATTCCTGTGTAAGATTCAATGTGTCCATATGATTACTTGTTTTTTGATTTGTAATACCGTTCGTGCAGCCGGTAAGCAACCCCATACTTAACAAGGCTGCGATAGCTGCGGATTTAAAATTCGCTGTTCTCATCATTCTATTATTTAAATGGTTATTGTTCTATTTCATATTGCAAAGGTACGGCTATAAAATAAGCGGCACATTATTGTCGGGCTCAAAAGGAGTTACTCAAAAGCTCAACTATCTATTTTCTTAAAAGCTCCATG
>OGRY01001825.1_pt1 | contig 14704 bp, 8 predicted proteins | sample 1553551 | NCBI WGS metagenome assembly OGRY01 (sample SAMEA2580101, study PRJEB22360) | human gut metagenome | biome: human gut; feature: human-associated habitat; material: faeces | place: Denmark | collected 2008/2010
TGCCCAAGATAGTTAGCTGGAAACGGCTTGTGAAAATAGGTAGCCGCCGACTTGAATATGCCGCTCTGAGAGTTCTCAGGGCGGCTTTCTTGTATCCGAGAAAAGAAAGTGGTAAAAATGGAATTATTAAAAATCGAGACGCAGCGCTTGCTACTGCGCCAGTTTGCCATCGGAGACGCAGAGGACGTTTTTGCGATTTTGTCTGACGAGCAGACGACGCTGGATTGCGGCGGCTACCATGCCTTTGAGGAGATGGATGAGGAGTATGAGCGTTTGATGCAGAAATTTGCAGCTCAGACGCGCTACAGCATTGTGTGCAGAGAGACGGGCCGGGTCATCGGGATGATGTCCATGATGGAAGCAGAGCGGGCTGTGCCGGGGTGGGAGTTTGGTATCGAAATCGCACCGGACGCCCGGAGAAGGGGCTACGCGCGGGAGGCGCTGCAGGCCGTCGTGCAGACCTATTTCGAAAAAACTAACGCTGAGATGTTTACCGGAGGACACTATGCATACAATCTCGCCTCAGGAAAACTGCTGAAAGCAGCGGGCTTCCAATACGAGGGCGTCGAGCACAAAGCCATGCGCCATGCAACGCGCGGCGCGACAGACCTCGTCTGCTATTACATCGAAAAAGGCTGATACCATGCAGTGGTCGGAAAGGTCGAAGAAATTTACAGAAAATTCATTCAATAACCGGCTAAAATTCACCATCTGGTTTGACGGGATGGGGCTTTTGGTGTATCATATATTTATGTGTGAATATTCGTTTTGGGGCAATAAAATGGCCCGGACGTTTGCTATTTTGAAGAATCATGAGGTGTGACCAATGTCCTTAGCTGAAAAACTCTTTGGCAGCTTCTCTGACCGGGAACTGAAAAAGATCAACCCCCTCACCAAACAGGTGCTGGCTCTGGAAGGCAAGTATCAGGCGATGTCTGATGCCGAGCTGCAGGCCCAGACTCCTGCACTGAAGCAGAAGCTGGCCAACGGTAAAACGCTGGATGATATTCTGCCCGATGCCTTCGCTGTCTGCCGCGAGGCCGCATGGCGTGTGCTGGGCATGAAGCATTTCCCGGTGCAGGTCACCGGCGGCATCGCCCTGCACCGGGGCGACATCGCCGAGATGCAGACCGGTGAAGGCAAGACCCTTGTGGCAACGCTGCCCGCCTATCTGAATGCATTGACCGGGGAGGGTGTCCACATCGTCACCGTCAACGATTACCTTGCCAAGCGCGACAGCGAGTGGATGGGCAAGCTTTACCGCTGGCTGGGCCTGTCGGTGGGCCTGATCGTGCAGGGCATGGATGGCGATGCCCGCCGGGAAGCTTATAATGCCGACATTACCTACGGCACCAACAACGAGTTCGGCTTCGACTATCTGCGCGACAACATGGTGACTTATAAAGACAACATGGTGCAGCGCGGCCATGCCTACGCTATTGTCGATGAGGTGGACTCCATCCTCATCGACGAGGCCCGTACGCCGCTGATTATTTCCGGCGCCGCCGAGGATTCCTCCGAAAAATACATCAGCGTTGACAAGATTATTCCGCATTTGACCGACGCTGATTACGAAAAGGACGAAAAGCAGAAAACCGTAACCCTGACCGAAGCCGGCATGGAGCATGTCGAACAGTTGTTAAAGCAGGTTGGACTGATTAAGGAAGGCGGCCTGTACGACATCGGCAACGTTTCGCTGGTTCATCACGTCAATCAGGCTCTGCGCGCCCATAAAATGCACATCAGGGACGTTGACTATATCGTCAAGGACGACAAAGTCATGATTATCGATGAATTTACCGGCCGTATGATGGAAGGCCGCCGTTACTCCGACGGTCTGCATCAGGCGATTGAAGCCAAGGAACATGTAACCATTCAGTCCGAAAATCAGACGCTGGCTTCCATTACGTTCCAAAACTACTTCCGCCTTTATCCCAAACTGGCAGGCATGACCGGCACGGCCATGACCGAAGAAGCCGAATTCGGCGACATCTATGGGCTGAGCTGCGTCGAAATTCCGACCAACCGCCCGGTTCAGCGCGTTGATGAGCACGATGTCATCTATCGCACCGAAAAGGAAAAATACAAAGCGATTATCGACGAAATTTTGGCTGCGCATGAAAAAGGCCAGCCGGTTCTTGTCGGTACCACATCGATTGAAAAGTCCGAACTGGTGGCCGAGCTGCTCCGCGCCAGAACCAAGCTTCCGTTTGAGGTCTTAAATGCCCGTCATCATGAACGCGAGGCTGCAATTGTCGCGCAGGCCGGCGTTACCGGCGCCGTTACCATTGCCACCAACATGGCCGGCCGCGGTACCGACATTCAGCTGGGCGGCAACGTTGACATGAGGCTGAAAGAGGTCTTGAAAGGCGACGAAACCCCGGAGCAGGTTGAAGAGATAAAGAACAAACTCAAGGAAAAAATCAAAGAGGACAAGGAAAAGGTTCTCGCCGCCGGCGGTTTGTACATCATCGGCACCGAGCGTCACGAAAGCCGCCGCATCGACAATCAGCTGCGCGGCCGTTCCGGCCGTCAGGGCGATCCCGGCCGTTCCAAGTTTTTCCTTTCGCTGGAAGACGACCTGATGCGCATTTTCGGGTCGGAAAGAATGTCTGTCATGCTGCAGCGACTGGGGCTGCCGGAAGGCGAAGCCCTAATCCACCCGTGGATTTCCAAGGCACTGGAAAAAGCCCAGCAGAAAGTGGAAGAGCGCAACTTCGACATTCGCAAAAACCTGCTCAAATATGACAACGTCATGAACGACCAGCGCAAGGTCATTTATGAACAGCGCAAGGAGCTGATGGCCGCCGACGATGTTTCGGAAACCATCCGCGAAATGCGCCAGGAATATCTGGCGGATACGGTTTCGGCTTACCTGCCGCACGGCTCCGCGCCCGACGAATGGCAGAAAGAGGAACTCAAGCAGGAGCTCTACCGCATTACCGGCTTTATGCTTCCGATTACTAATTGGGCCAACGAGCCGGAAATCGACGCCGACAAAATGCAGGAGAAAATCCTTGACGAGGTGGAAAACCGCATAGCCGAAAAGAACGCCAGTGTTCCCGAAAATATTGTCCGCATGGTTGAAAAGAATGTTCTCATGCAGGTTCTGGACCAGCTTTGGAAAGAACATATCGCCTCTCTTGACCTGATGCGCCACACGATTGTCCTGCGCGCTTACGGTCAGAAAGACCCGCTGAACGAATATAAGAAAGAAGCGTTCAATATGTTTTCGGTCATGCTCGATAACCTGCGCGAAAAGGTTACGTTCCTCATCTGCCGCACGGTAATCCAGACCGATGCCCTTGACGCGCTGATGATTCAGGAAAACCGCGCGCAGAATATGCAGGAGATTCACGAAACGCCGGAAAGTCTGGTCGGTCGTCCGAGTGCGCCGAACAATTATGAAAGCGACGAAAAGAACGAACCTTTCCAGTATTCTCGTGCCGAGTTTGACCCCAAAGATCCTCGCACCTGGGGAAAAGTTGCCCGCAATGACCTTTGTCCCTGCGGCAGCGGCAAAAAATATAAGCACTGCCATGGCAAAATCTAAGGACAAGCCCCTCGTCAGAGGGGCTTTTTTTATGCTTTTTTGTCATATTTCCTTTAAACTCCCGGTTCATATATTTTTAAGTTTTTTATGATATTTTCCCAAGATATAAAGGATTGCGCTATTCGGCGCAAAACGGGAATATTGACAAAAAAGTTGATTTTTCGAAAAAATGTGCTACTATATTGATAATGGTTTCAATATAAATTGAGGTTGCTATGGCTGATGAAGAAGAGAGAAGACCGTTAAGGCATTTGAAATTCCGTGAGTTTGAAAACGTCAGCGGCGACTTGAGCGCCGACGAAATCCGCAGACTCTACGCGAACAAAATGACGGAACTGCGCGACAACGCCCGCGGCAACAGCCAGGCGCTCGAAAACCTGAAAAAGGACAAGGAAGAAGAAAAGAAAGAGCTTGACGAGCAGAAAACCGACCTCGGCAAAGATCCGCGGACTTTCTATATCAAAATGAAGGAACGCTACGACAGCGAGATGTCGGCTCTGGCCGCCGAGTATCCGGATCAGAGCGATCCCGAATATTCTCGCCGTGCCGATCTGATTAAGGCGCGCTTTGCGCATGTATTGGATAAGGAACTGCTTGATACCAACCAGAATGCCTATGTCAACAAGGTCATGGATGCGGTTGAGCGCTCCGAAGCCAAAATCAGCAATGACCTCCGCGTTGCCGAAACCAAAACCAATGCCGAAAATAACAAACTGGCCGCTTCGGCAAAAATGCTGAATGACCAGCAGAAACTGCTGGAAGCCAATCCGGATTTGTATGCCAGGCTTTATAACATCAAACAGCGTTCGGCGACGCACGATGATCCGAGGAAAGATCCGCAGACCATGATTGCCGCCGACAAAAAAGGGCAGCCCTGCCTGGCGGTTATTATGGCTGACGCGCGCTTTCCGGCCGGGTTTATCGTCAGCGACGGCAAGATTAATTTCAGCCAGGATAACATTGACAAAATGACTGTGGAGATGATGCGCCAGATTATCGATTATCTGGACCGCCGCGGTATTCACGGCATTGAACTGCCCGATGGTATCGACGAAAAGCTTGCCGCCGCTTATAACGAAGCTGACGGCGCCAATCGCGAAGCCGAAGATGCGGCACGTATTAATGAACAGGAAACGCCCGAAGCGGAAGAAGCGCCGATTCGGCCGCTGCCGGAAAACGACGGCCGCGAAGAAATTCCCGCTTCCGGCTATACCAATCAGGATGCCCGCGATTTTGCCGATGAGTTCGGCGGCAACGAAACCGTCATGGCGGCTCAGACCGTGGACTACGGCAAACTGGTCAGCAATATTGACGACTGGGTTTTTGGCGTCGGCGGCATGAATAAACAGAAGAATTGGACCGGTTTCAAAAAATATAAAGGTTCCAGAACCGGCGATTTTCTCCGGACAATTGCAGGAAAAGGAATGAGCGGTTGGGACTGCTGGGCTGTCTATGATCAGGGCAATTTCAAAAACGATGAGCTGGACGGTAAGGTCGACAAAGACGGCTACATGAAGGTCAAATATGCTTTCAAAATCTATTCCCGCGTCAAAAAGGACGACAAAGGCAACGACCGCCTGGAAATCCGCTATGCCATGCCGGGCGGCAAGAAAATTACCGACGGCTATGCCAAAGGCGTCATGCGTATGCTCAAAAAATGCGGCATGACCCATGTTAATTTTCCTGACGGTTTGCCGGAAGAAGACGAGGGAACTTTCCGTATTGCCGCCGCCAGCAACGGCTTGGTTCCGTTGTTCAAGAACCTCAGCGAAAGCAAGGTTAAGAAAATGCTTGAAGAAGCGGAAAGCAAACTGAGCGGAGCCGAATTTTTAACTTATAAAAAGAAACTGGCCGATTGGATGCAGGAATGCGCCATGGAAGATTGTGCCAAAGACGGCAAAGATTTTTCCGAACATAAAAATGCAACGGTCATTAATAATTTGCTTGGTGAATATGAGTATCAGCCGTTCCGCGATATGTATGAAAAAGGCGGCGGTATCCGCGGTGCATTAGAAGAAATTATTAAGAAAAACGAAAATAACAAGGGTAACCTTAAAGATGAACATGGCAACCCCATACCTTCCGGTGCTGTTAAAATTGCTGCGGCTGCCGACGCTGTTTCGGATGCGTTTAACCTGTATCGCAACTTCAATGAAAAAAGTATTGCGACCATGCTGAGTGGTATAGTTGATTACAAACTTGAGATGGAACCGAATAATGCGTTAAAAACAGCTAAAAAACCGCAGCTGGAAAAAGATGCTGCTGAAATTCAGAAGTTGTTCGCCCAAAACTTGGCTAAAAAAGGCATAAAGTTGGACATGAACAAAAAAGTTCGAGACATGAAACCTTCGGAAATGAATGCGTTCTACGAAGCCTTACTGCCGAGCAAGGAAAGGGAATTTGCCAACGAATTTGACAATGAACTTATTGCCAATTCGAAGAAAGACAGGGAAGAAAGCGAGTCTAAAATTCTCTCTAAAGTTGTCGGAAAAGCCAGCAAGCACTTCAGTACGGTATCTAAACTTCTGGAGGATAACGGTGTTAAGAAAATTTATCTGCCGGATCTGGGATCTTATGACCATAACTTTAGCTCCAACAAAGAACGTCTTATTGCCGAAGGCAGAATGAAAGGCAAAAAGCCCAGACGTGGCCCGGATCGCGACTTTGATTATGACGATGATGATTATGGGTATGAATAAACAAAAAACCCCTTCTTCGGAAGGGGTTTTTCATAATGTTCCGGCGGTTTAATCCACGGGTTTGATATGCCAGATGTTTTTGGCATATTCCATAACGGCGCGGTCGCTGGAGAAATAGCCGATTTTAGCCACGTTGACAATGGCTTTTTTCGCCCATTTCTGCGGATTGGTATAATCCTTTTCCGCATCATGCAGCGCTTTGTTGAACGCCTCCAGGTCGGCAAGCAGGAAGTAGTAGTCGCGGTTCAGCAGTTCTTCGTAAATAACCTTGAACAGCAGCACATAGTCCTTTTCGCAGAACATGTTGGAGTTAACGGCGTTCAGAATGCGGCGCAGGTATTCCGAGTTCTCATAACAGGTGCGCGGATTGTATGCGTTGTTTTTGCGCATTTCCTGAATCTGTTCTTCGCGCAGGCCGAACAAATAGAAGTTGTCGGCGCCGACGGCTTCGCGGATTTCGATATTGGCGCCGTCATAAGTGCCGACGGTCAGTGCGCCGTTCAGGGCAAATTTCATATTGCCGGTGCCTGAGGCCTCAAATCCCGCCGTTGAACTCTGAATGCTGACGTCGGCGGCCGGGATCAGAACTTCGGCCAGCGAAACCTTGTAGTCGGGAATAAACACGACTTTAATCATGTCATTGACGCGCGGATCGTGATTGATGACATCGGCCACGTTGTTAATCAGCTTAATGATGAGCTTGGCGAAATTGTACGACGGAGCCGCCTTTCCGGCAAAGATGTAAGTCTTGGCCACGGTCGGCTTGACGTTGTCCTTGATGATGGCCAGATAATCGCCGATGACCTGTAAGATGGTCATCAGTTGGCGCTTGTACTCGTGAATGCGTTTGGCGTGGACGATAAACATGCTGTCCGGATTGACCATAATCCCCGAAGCTTTGAATATCTTTTGCGCCAGTCTGGCTTTGTTCTGCTTTTTGATGTCAATAAACTGCTGAACGAATTTTTTGTCGTCCGCAAAATTGCCGATTTGTTCCAGCAGGTCCAGATTGGTAATCCAATCCTCGCCGATTTTGCTCGAAATGAGGTCGGAAAGTGCCGTGTTGGCATGCAGCAGCCAGCGGCGCGGCGTTATGCCGTTGGTAACGTTGGTAAATTTTTCCGGCCACAGTTCGTAAAATTCGGGAACCAGCGACGTCTTTATCAGTTCAGAGTGCAGTTTGGCAACGCCGTTGACCGAGAAGGAGCCGACGATGGACAGGTTGGCCATGCGAATAATCTGGTTGTCGCCTTCGCCGCTGACAATCGAAACCTTGCCGAGTTTTTCGGAATCGTTGCCGAATTTTTCGCGGGCGTAGTCCATAAAGCGGCGGTTGATTTCGTAAATAATCTGCAAATGGCGCGGCAGAATTTTGCCGACAATGCGCGACGGCCAGGTTTCAAGCGCCTCCGGCAGCAGCGTATGGTTGGTGTAGGCGAAAATCTTGGTCGTAATTTCCCAGGCGGTATCCCATTCCTGACCGTGAACGTCCATCAGCAGGCGCATCATCTCGGGAATGGCCAGCGCCGGGTGCGTGTCGTTCAGCTGACAGACGACGTAATCCGGCATTTTGGCAAAGTCGTTGCTCTTTTCGAGGAAACGGCGGATAATGTCCTGAATGGCGCAGGAAACAAAGAAATACTGCTGAACAAAGCGCAGCGCCTTGCCCGATTCAATCGCGTCGGACGGATACAGCACTTTGGAAATGGTTTCGGTCTGGATTTTTTCCTTAACCGCTTCCATATAGCCGCCCTCGTTGAAAATGTTGATGTCCAGCTCGTCGTCGGTCTTGGCCGAGAACAGCCGCAGATAGTTGACCGATTTGCCGTCATAGCCGACAATCGGAAAATCGTACGGTACGCCGTAGAACTTCTGGGTGTTCATCCAGATGAAGCTGTCCTGTCCGGTTGCGGTCTTGAAGTTTTCGACTTCGCCGTAAATCGGAATTTCGACCGTGCGGTCCGGCCGGGAAAACTGCCACGGAGAGTCTTCGCCGAGCCAGCTGTCGGCCTGCTCAATCTGGTAGCCGTTTTCAAATTTCTGCTTAAACAGGCCGAACTGGTAGTTGATGCCGTAGCCGAAACCCGGAATGCCGAGCGACGCCATAGAGTCCAGATAGCAGGCTGCCAGACGTCCCAGGCCGCCGTTGCCCAGCGCCGGATCATATTCGGCATCGAAAATTTCCTGCAGGGAGATGTCCGGCATGCCGTCGATTTTGATGCTTTTCAAAATGTTGAACAAACCGAGGTTGTGCAGGTTGTTTTCCAGCGAGCGGCCGATGAGATACTCGATTGAGAGATAATAAATTCTTTTGGAATTGACTTTGTTGTAGCGTGCCATCGTTTCATACATCTTGTCCATGGCAAATTCGCGCACGGCCAGCGCAATGGCGTTCAGCGCCTCGTCCTTGTTGATTTCGCTGGTGCGTTTGCCGATGAAGTACTTGATGTAGTGTTCGATTGACAGTTTGAGTCTGGCCTTGTCAATTTCATTGATGATTGCAGATTCTTTTTTACTCAAAGTTTTTCCCCCTTGTTGAGCTTTAAGCCTTTATAACATACCGTTTTATCCCGACCCTACGACAAATTGTTTGAAATATGGTTAATAATATATAACATTCCTTTGACTAAAATACATTGCGGTTATTAGTTTTTTAAGATTTGTCATTGCAAAATAAGAATAATTTGTAATATACTCCGGAATAAATAAGTCTGAATTTAGAGGTAAATTTGATGAAAAAAACATTTCTGTCGGCTTTGCTGCTTGCCACGGCTTTAACGACCGGCGGTGCAAAGGCCGAAACGATTTTTGAGGCATTGAGCACGGCTTACGACACCAACCCGACGCTTCAGGCGCAGCGCGCGTATCTGCGTTCTGTAGACGAAAACGTCGCAATTGCCAAGTCCGGCTTCCGCCCCAACATTTATCTGACCGGCGGCTACTCTGACTCTGACGTTCATAACAACAACGTTCCGTCACAGACCGGCGGTGCCACGCTTTCGGCCGGCGCCAAAATCAGCCAGCCGGTGTTCAGCGGTTTTACGACCGTCAATTCGGTAAAGTCTGCCGACAGCATGGTCCGCGCCGAACAAAACAACCTGTATAATACGGAGCAGGGCGTTTTTCTCGATTCATCAACCGCCTATTTGGATGTAGTCAGAGACGAGGCGATTGTCAACCTCCAGAAAAACAACGAAAAGCTTTTGAAAAAACGCCTGGACGAAACGGTTGAGCGTTTCAATGTCGGCGAAGTTACCCGTACCGACGTTTCGCAGGCGCAGGCACGCTATTCGCAGGCCAAGGCCGACCGCATCGCTTCCGAGGGAAACCTGCAGGCGTCGAAGGCTGTTTATACCCGGGTTATCGGCGAAGCGCCGAAAGATTTGTCCGAACCTGAAAACCTCGGCGATTTTATCCCCGCCAGCTTTCAGGAAGCTTTGGAATATACCAAGGCCAACAACTATTCCATCCGCTATGCCCGCGAGCTGCTGAACTCCAAAGTTTATGACGTTGCCGCCAATACCGGCGCCTTGCTGCCGTCGGTAACCCTGGACGGTTCGGCAACCACCAGCAAAAGCGACAGCAGCGGTTCCGCTTACGGCGCATATAACCGCGATACCAAGGTCGACGAGGTTCAGTGGGGCGTCAATATGAACATTCCGCTTTATACGGCTGGCGAAACCCGTGCCAAAATCCGCCAGAGCAAATATCAGAAATGGCAGGCGCAGGAGCTGGTTTTGGAAGCGGAACGCCAGGCTGTTTCCGACGTGACCAGCGCCTGGGAGCTGATGACGTCCAACAAGGCACAGATTAAGTCGATTAAGGATCAGGTCAAGGCCAACGAAATTGCCCTCGACGGCGTTCAGAAGGAAGAAGCGCTCGGCAACCGTACCATTTTGGATGTTTTGGACGCGTATCAGGAACTGCTGAATTCAAACGTCAACGAAGTTAAGGCGCGCCGCGACTATTATGTTGCCGCCATGCAGCTGCTGCTCTCCATGGGCAAGCTGACCGCCGAAGATCTGCGCCTGAATGTCGATCTTTACAATCCCAAAAAGTTCTATAAGGAAACCAGGGATAAATGGTTGTCATTATCCGTTGATTAATCGGAAGAAATTTGATAACTTAACAGACAGTTTGTTGCGAATTATTTAGGAATTGAAAAATGGCAGAGGATACAGAGGATAAAGAAGAGTTGTCGATGGAGGACATTCTGTCTTCTATCAAAGACATTTTGATGGAAGACAACGCCGAACAGCACAAGGCCGCCCAGAAAGAAGAGCCTGCTCCTCAGGCCGCGGCGCCGCAGCCCGCTCCCGAGGTTTCCCGGCCTGCTCCGGCCGAAGCCGTCGATGACGTTCTGACCCTCTCGCCCTCAATGATTGTCGAACCGAACATTTCGACCGTCGAAGCGCAGCCGGAGACAAAGGCTGAGGAAGGTGCCGACCCTTTAGACCTTGATTTTGACCGCGAGTTCGACAGCCTGCCTGCCGAACCGGTTCTGGACGACATTGAAGCCGGACATTCTGCGGCTGTTGACGAAGAACCTGTCGGGTTGTCCGAAATTGCCGCGGCTGAAGACGCCGAAATTGTCGAGGACAGCGAACTTCCCGATTTGAATTTTGACGAGCCGGCCGTAGATCTTGATGCCGAACCCATTTTTTCGGCGGAGGACGATGCTTCGCATCAGGAAAATTTTACGCCCGCGGCCGATGATGTTTCATTGGATAATCTGGTTGATGACGATACGCTTAACGCGATTCTCAATGCAAATGCCGATGAATCTGCGGCTGCCGCTCAGGAAGAAGAACTGGTCGAACCGACCGACAATGTTTATGACAATGCCGTAGCCGAAGCGGTTAAGGAACCCGAAGTCATTGACGCCGCCTTTGAAGAGGTTACGCCGGCTGCCGAAGTCGCGGCGCCAGAACCTGAGATTGCGCCGGAAAAAACGGTTTCCGAAACGACGCCGGCGGAAAAAAGTAAGCCGGAAGATCCGATTGATGTCTCGGCCGGTATCATCAGTAATTTTGCCAAGATGTTTGCCGAGCAGCAAAAACAGAAAGAAAACCCCGCCGAACGGGAAAAGCTTAAAGAGCGGCTGACCGCGCAGACCATGTCCGAAATTGAACTCGGCGACGGTTCGCTGACGATTGAAGCGATTGTCCGCGATGTTGTAACCGGCATTGTCGAAAAAAATCTGGCGCAGGATTTTGATTTCTCGGCGGCTGCTTCGGCGGAGATTACCCGTCAGACCCGGGAATGGCTGAGCGCCCATCTGCCGGAAATTGTCGAAGCGGCGGTCAGAAAGGAAATTGAACGAGTGATGGCAAAGGTCAGTTCTTAAGGGAAAGTCCCGGACCGGCCTGTAAATGTTTATTGCCCCCAAGCCGAACCTTGAGGGCTTTTTGCGGTTTTTATAAATTTTGCCGGAAAGAACCGGCACGGAAACGAGGTTTTCGGAGTAGGCGAATGCAGGCTCCGGGATGTTTCCGAAAAATTAAGACACTGAAGGAATAAAAATGTTAGAGAAAAACTACAACCCGAAAGACTTTGAAGAAAAGATTTATGCCGACTGGGAAAACAGCGGCGATTTCAAGCCCGACATGAGCAAGAACAAGGAGGCCTTTGCCGTTGTCATTCCGCCGCCGAACGTTACCGGCGTTTTGCATATGGGACACGCGCTGGACGACACGCTGCAGGATATCCTGATCCGTTATAACCGTATGCTCGGCAAAAAGGTTCTCTGGCAGCCCGGCATGGATCACGCCGGTATCGCAACCCAGATGGTTGTTGAGCGCAATCTGGCCAAAGAAGGCATTACCCGCCATGACCTCGGCCGCGAAAAATTTGTTGAAACAGTCTGGAAATGGAAAGAACAGAGCGGCGGCACCATTTGCAGGCAGCTGCGCCGCCTGGGGGCTTCCTGCGACTGGAGCCGCGAGCGTTTTACCATGGACGAGGGGCTGAGCCGCGCCGTCCGCAAGATTTTCGTAAACCTGTATAAGGACGGATTGATTTACAAGGCCAAGAAACTGGTTAACTGGGATTCCAAGTTTATGACCGCCGTTTCCGACCTGGAGGTTGTCCAGAAAGAAACCGTCGGCAAAATGTATTATTACAAATATCCGATTGAAGGCGAAGAGGGTCAGTTTATCCATATTGCGACCACCCGTCCGGAAACCATGTTCGGCGATACGGCGGTTGCGGTTTCCAAAGAAAATGAGAAGCTGAAGCACTTAATCGGCAAAAATGCGATTCTTCCGATTGTCAACCGTCCGATTCCGATTGTCGGCGACGAGCATGCCGATCCCGAAAAAGGTACCGGCGCGGTTAAAATTACGCCGGCGCATGACTTCAACGACTTTGAGGTCGGCAAGCGCCACAACCTGCCGCTGATAAACATTCTGAATCCGGACGCCACCCTCAACGAAAACACGCCGTTTCCGGGCATGGATACCCAGACCGCGCGTCAAAAGACGATTGAAAAGCTGGAAGAACTTGGCCTGATGGAAAAAATTGAGGATCACCCGATGGTTATCCCTTACGGCGACCGTTCAAACGTCGTTATTGAGCCGATGCTTACCGACCAGTGGTTTGTCGATGCGCCGAAGCTGGCCGTCAAAGCCATTGAGGCCGTAGAGAACGGCGATATGGAATTTGTGCCGAAATCTTATGAGAAAACTTATTTTGAATGGATGCGCAATATTCAGCCCTGGTGCATCTCGCGCCAGCTCTGGTGGGGGCACCAGATGCCGATTTGGTACGGTCCGGACGGCGAAATTTTCTGCGAAGAAAATGTCGAAGAAGCACAGGCCGCCGCCGACAGACATTATGGCAAACATGTTGAGCTGACGCGTGAAACCGATGTCCTTGATACCTGGTTCTCGTCCGGCCTGTGGGCTTTCTCGACACTGGGCTGGCCGGACAAAACCGAATATTTGGATACTTTTTATCCGACTTCGGTTCTGGTAACCGGCTTTGATATCATTTTCTTCTGGGTTGCCAGAATGATGATGATGAGTATGTACATGATGAAAAAAGTTCCGTTCCGCAAATGCTATATCCACGGTCTGGTCCGCGACGAGCAGGGCCGTAAGATGTCCAAGTCCAAGGGCAACACCGTTGACCCGATGGAAACCATCGAAAAATACGGTGCTGACGCGCTGCGCTTCTTTATGGCGGCGATGGAAACGCAGGGGCGCGATATTAACATGAGCGAAAACCGTATTGCCGGTTACCGCAATTTTGCCACCAAGCTCTGGAATGCCGCCCGTTTCGGCGAAATGAACGAAGCGGTTCTTCCTGCGGACTTTGATGAAAGCAAAGTCAAAAGCGCCGTCAACAAATGGATTATCGCCAAGGCCAAACAGGCGTCCGGGGAGGTTACCGACAATCTTAACGCTTTCCGTTTTTCGGACGCGGCCAATGCGGTCTATCAGTTTGTCTGGGGATCTTTCTGTGATTGGTATATTGAGATGATTAAACCGATTCTCTATGGCGAAAATCAGGAAGAAAAAGCCGAAACCCGCGCTTCTTTTGCCTGGGTTCTGAAACGGATTTTGATTATTCTGCACCCGTTTATGCCGTTTATTACCACCGAACTGTGGAATAATCTGGTTAAGAGCGAGGTCAAACTGATAAATTGTCCCTGGCCGCAGGCGGAAGAAATTGATGCCGCGGCACTGAACGACATCGACTGGGTCATTGACTTCGTTACGGCGGTTCGTTCGCTGCGGGCCGAGATGAATCTGCCTGCCGGCGCCAGACTGACGGTCTATCTGAAAGACGGAAACAATGCCTCTTGCGCGCATCTGCAAACATTCAACCAGATTATCTGTTCGCTGGCGCGTCTGGAAAAGCTGGAATGTTTCGCCGATGGTGCCGAAATCAGCAAAGACATGGTTCAAAGCGTTTTCCGCGAAGCGGTCATTCTTTTGCCGCTGAAGGGTGTCATTGATTTTGCCGCCGAAAAGGAGCGTCTCAAAAAAGAACTGGAAGGCCTGAACAAAAACCTTGAAGGCTATGCCCGCAAGCTGAGCAACGCCAGCTTTGTTGAACGGGCGCCTGCCGCGGTGGTTGAAGAGGAAAAGCGCCGCCAGGCCGAAGCCTTGGAAAACAAGGCCAAAATCGAAGCCGCGCTGGAACGCATTTCCGGCTTTTAGCCGCATGACAAAACAAAAAAACGCGTTTCCTAATCGGAAACGCGTTTTTTTGGAGTTTCAGCCAGCAGTTTGACGACGAATTTCATAAAATCGGCGACAAAAATCATGCCGATGAAGTTTAAATACAGGCTTAAGGCCGTTTCTTCGACGACTTTGTCAATTTCCTTTTCTTCCAGAGCGGTTCCTTCCGGAAGCCTTGTTCGGAACCGAAACACGTCGTGAACGTTGATTTTGCCGAAAATGACGGCCGCCACGACAAAGGTTGCGTACATTGACGATCCGCCGCC
>OGRY01001830.1_pt1 | contig 14683 bp, 8 predicted proteins | sample 1553551 | NCBI WGS metagenome assembly OGRY01 (sample SAMEA2580101, study PRJEB22360) | human gut metagenome | biome: human gut; feature: human-associated habitat; material: faeces | place: Denmark | collected 2008/2010
GTAGTCGCAATATCCGCGGTCGGCCACCACGATGCTGTGCGGCTTTATCTCAATGTCAAAAGTGGCTTTGTTGTCAGATCTCTTCCCGTCTGTAATATTTACGAACTCAGGCAACAGACAATCGTAATCAAGCAATGTATGCATCTTTACGGCACCTGTTTTCGTCACTTTTTTAGGGTGAAAAAGCTATGGTTTGATTATCAGCGATTAAGCTCATTGAGATTTGGTGATTTGGGTAACACAGTGTAATTTTGTGCCATGTTTATCAACCGATCCAAAAACAAATCAGGCACAACGAGCGTCCGAGTTCTTCAAAAACGAGGTCGTAACAACGTTTTGGTAAAGAGTTTTGGCAGTTCACGCGACATGTCGGAGATTGAGCGGATGGTTGAACAGGCACAAGAGTTTATCCGGCGTCAGACTGGGACGTATTACAATCTCTTTAATCAGCCGCCAGAACAAAATCTGGAGGATTTTATAGGCAAGCTTTCCAATAGCCAAATATCTGTGGACGGGCCGGAGGTTGTCTTTGGCAGATTGTTTGACCATGTAGGCTATGATGCAATAGGAGGTCTGTTCCGTCCATTGGTTCTCAGCCGTCTCGTTGCCCCGGGAAGCAAGTTGAAAACAGTTGATTATCTGTGGAGATATAATGGAGTGTCGTATGATGTGAACAAGATTTACCGTTATCTTGACAAGTTGTGTGGAAGAAAGGGCAATGCCGATGACATCAAATCTAAAATCGAGCAGATTACTTTTGCGCATGGCGCCAGGGCAATGGGAGGATGTATTGATGTGGTATTCTATGACATTACCACGCTCTATTTCGAGGTGGCTGGTGAAGATGATCTCAGGCGCACAGGATACTTAAAAGACGGCAAATTTGATTGTCCGCAGATTCTTCTCGGACTGTTGGTGACAAGGGAGGGGTTGCCGATAAGCTATGAGATATTCCAGGGAGATCTGTCGGAAAAGAAAACGTTTATACCTTTGCTGAAACGAGCTCAGCAGAAGTTCGGATTCCCCAGCCCGATTGTGGTGGCCGACGCGGGCCTGCTGTCGCGCAAAAATATTGATGCTCTTGTCGCTGCCGGCTATGAGTATATACTTGGAGCAAGGCTTAAAAACGAGAATGCCAATGTCAAGAAGAAAGTCTTGGCGCTCAATCTCTCAGACGGTCAGGTTGCATCAATCGAGACAGACGACGGACTACGTATTGTTGTGTCATTTACAGAAAAGCGCCAGAAGAAAGATGCTTTCAACCGCACCAGAGGGCTTTTGCGACTCCAGGCAAAGGTAGCCTCCGGCAAGATCACTAAGAAGCACATAAATAATCGAGGCTACAACAAATATCTGCGAATTGAAGGAGAGGCGAATATAAGCATCGATCTTGAAACTTTTGAGAAAGACGCGGCATGGGATGGTTTGAAAGGCTATGTAACCAATGCCACGCTCCCGGATGAAGAAGTCCTTGCCAACTACCATAACTTATGGTTTATCGAACGGGTATTCCGCATGAGCAAAACCGACCTGCAGATACGACCCATGTATCATCGTCTGAGGAATCGTATCGAGGGACATATCTGCATCTGCTTTTGCGTTTATGTCCTACAACTTGAGATGGAACGTCTGCTAAAGGCCGCAAACTCGACAATCACATTGGAGAAAGCCCGAGAGCTTGTAAAGACGATGTATGCTCTGACATACACTAAGTCCGGACATATCAAGCCCTCAAAGACAATGCTGCGCATGGATACTCTGCAACAGGAGCTATATCAGCTGGTCGACGAATGGGTAAAGTCTGATTTGGGTAACGCATGACGAAAACAGGAAAAAGGGAGAATAAACAAGCGGCATAACAAAAAAAGAAGGTGGCCTTTTCAGACACCTTCTTGATATTTAAGCTTGTAATAAATTCTTATTACTTACCTGCATGCATAATAGCAGCCTGAGCCGCGGCTACGCGGGCGATGGGCACGCGGAACGGTGAACAGCTGACATAGTTCATACCTACTGAGTCGCAGAAGATGACGGATGAAGGTTCTCCACCGTGTTCTCCACAGATACCTACTTTCAGGTCTGCATTAGTCTTACGACCCAGTTTCACACCCATTTCAACCAGACGGCCTACACCTTCCTGATCCAATACAGCGAACGGATCGGTTTTCAGGATACCTTTCCTGATGTATTCCGGTAAGAATTTACCGGCGTCGTCACGGGAGTAACCGAAGGTCATCTGAGTCAGGTCGTTGGTACCGAATGAGAAGAATTCGGCTACTTCGGCGATCTGATCTGCGGTGATAGCGGCACGCGGGATTTCGATCATCGTACCTACTTTGTAATCTACTTTAACGCCTTTTTCTTCGAATACCATAGCTGCAACACGGTTGATGATTTCAGCCTGCTGTTTCAGTTCTTTCACAGTACCTACCAAAGGAACCATAATTTCCGGACGAGGATCCAGACCACGCAGTTTCAGGTTACAAGCAGCTTCGATGATCGCACGGGCCTGCATTTCGGTGATTTCCGGATAGGTAACTCCCAAACGGCAGCCACGATGACCCATCATCGGGTTGAATTCGTGCAGAGCATCTACTTTTTCTTTGATACGTTCTACCGGAATTCCCAGTTTCTGAGCCATATATTGTTGTGAAGCCGGTTCGTTCGGAGTAAATTCGTGTAAAGGTGGGTCGAGCAGACGGATGGTAACCCCCAGTCCGTTCATGGCTTCGAGGATACCTTCGAAGTCTCCCCGCTGCATCGGCAGGATCTTGTTCAGTGCATCCCGGCGTCCTTCTACCGTGTCGGACAGGATCATTTCACGCATAGCGTCGATACGGTGTCCTTCGAAGAACATATGTTCTGTACGGCAAAGTCCGACACCTTTGGCTCCGAAGTCACGGGCTTTACGGGCATCTTTCGGGGTATCGGCATTAGTACGTACATACATACGGGTATATTTTTCAGCCAGGTTCATGATGGCTGTGAAGTCTTCGTCCAATGTTGCATCTTCTGTTTCTACTTTTCCTAAATAAACTTCACCGGTAGAACCGTTCAGGGAAATCCAGTCTCCTTCTTTGATGATTGTTCCGTTTACGGAGAAATTACGTTTGGCATAATCGACTACGATATCTCCTGCGCCGGATACACAACATTTACCCATACCACGGGCAACGACAGCTGCGTGAGAAGTCATACCACCGCGTGCGGTCAGGATTCCTTCGGATACGTTCATACCCCGCAGGTCTTCGGGAGAAGTTTCCTGGCGTACCAGAACCACTTTTTCACCTCTGTTTTTCCATTCTTCGGCTTCGTCGGCGAAGAATACGACACGCCCGCAGGCAGCACCCGGAGAAGCCGGCAGACCTTTGGTAATAACGTGAGCTTTTTTCAGAGCTTCTTTATTGAATACCGGATGGAGCAGCTCGTCCAATTTAGCCGGTTCCTGACGCAACAAAGCTGTTTTTTCATCGATCATACCTTGTTTCAGCATATCGACAGCCATTTTCACCATAGCGGCTCCGGTACGTTTTCCGTTACGGGTCTGTAACATCCACAGCTTACCGTCCTGGATGGTGAATTCCATATCCTGCATATCGTGGAAGTGGTCTTCCAGTTTTTCCTGTACAGCGTTCAGGTCGGCATAAGCCTGAGGCATAGCTTCTTCCAGCGAAGGATATTTGGAAGCACGTTCTTCTTCGGAAATACCCTGCAGTTTAGCCCAACGGCGTGAACCCTCGATGGTGATTTCCTGCGGTGTACGGATACCGGCTACAACGTCTTCCCCCTGTGCATTGATCAGGTATTCTCCGTTGAAGATGTCCTCTCCGGTTGCAGCGTCACGGCTGAAAGCAACACCGGTAGCCGAATTGTTACCCATGTTACCGTAAACCATAGACTGTACGTTAACAGCAGTACCCCATTCTTCCGGGATCTGGTTCAACTGACGGTACAGAACGGCACGTTCGGTCATCCATGAATCGAATACGGCACAGATGGCTCCCCACAGCTGTTCCCACGGACAAGTCGGGAAATCTTTGCCGGTTTTGGTTTTGACTACTTTTTTGAAGTTTTCGACCAATACCTGCAAATCTTCAACGGTAAATTCAGTATCTTGTTTGATATGTTTGGCTTCTTTCAGCTTGTCGATTTCAACTTCGAACGGATTGTGCTCGCCTTTTGCTGCTGCTACACCCATTACAACATCGCCGTACATCTGAATAAAACGACGGTAAGAGTCCCAGGCAAAACGGGCATTTCCTGATTTTTCTGCCAGTAATTTTACGGCATCGTCATTCAATCCCAGGTTCAGCACGGTGTCCATCATACCCGGCATAGAAACACGGGCACCGGAACGTACGGATACCATCAACGGGAAAGCCTCTCCTTTGGAACCGAATTTTGCATTCATGATTTTTTCCATGTGTGCAATACCGGCTTTAACGTCGTTTTCTATTAATTTTACAACAGCATCTTTACCTTTCTGGTTGTAAAGTGTACAAACTTCAGTGGTAATCGTGAAACCTGCAGGTACAGGCAGGCCGATCAGGTTCATCTCCGCCAGGTTGGCGCCTTTACCACCGAGCAGATTTTTCATGTCTGCCTTGCCTTCTGCTTTTCCGTCTCCGAATGTGTAAACGTACTTCGTACTCATATTTCTGTTAGATTTGATTTATTTCCCTGAGAGGGAAGGTTTATTATTATGATATTGTTTTTATAAACTATTGATATACAATAAACTGAAAGCCACGCGAGCTTGCGTATTCAGAGTTGCAAATATAGAATATTTTTTGTTATTATAAAAATCGGCTTCTATTTTTATAATGATCTATTACTCAAACGTTTTCAATTTTGAATTCTTGGCTCTTTATCATTCCCTCCGGATTGTCGTTTGCCGGTATACCGGTTCCCCGTTTTTCCCCAATCCTTCGACGGTGATGGTATAACTGCCGGCCATGTCGGAAGTGAAAAAAGAGAGGGAAGTCTGCCCGGATGAATCGATCGGGACGACCGGTTGCCAATAAATCGTGCTGCGGTAATCGATTTCGGGAGCTTTGAGTATTTCCGGGTCGTTGTATTGGGGCATGTAGAATTCATCCGGTTCGGAGTAACCTAAAGGAATGAATTTGATCAACCCTGGAGTGGCTTTGGGGGTGAAATGGCCATGTTTGGTATTGATGACAATCACACCGCCGGCACCGCCTTGGGCCATGAAGAAAGTCAGCCGGGCTCCGTCGCGGATGACTCCCAGATTGTCCACATCCTCCGGCATCACTGCGTTCAGCATGTCTTCGGTCTGTGGCAATCCGTCGATCATGAACAGAGGCGTACTTCCGTTGCGGGCCATCGTCACTTTGGTACCGGAGACAATAACACCCGGAAGACGGGATAATAGTTGATAGATACTGGAAGTATTGAATTTATTCAATTCTTCCTGGCCCAGGATGTAATCCGTCATATCTGTGTATTGGCCTTCGTATTTGTGTTGTACGCTTTCCGGACGGTGACGTAATACGACCGCTTCGTCGAGAATATAGACTTTCACACCGTTCTGGTAGAAATAACTACCTTTGAACTGGTCCATAAATTCTTCTTTGCCCAGTGGTTTATTTTCCCGGGGGATTGTAAAATGAGTGACGGGATCTTTAAATAGCCGGGGAGTGATAGTTATATCTACCATTTTTCCTCCTTTCTCTTTGTAGCCACGTACCAGAAAAATCGTACTATCGGGGAAATCCAGATCCCGGATGATGAATTCTCCGTTTTCGTTCGACTTCACTTCTCCCAATGTATTTTCACCGGGGATAAAGATTTGTACACTGGCATTCGCCATCGGCTTATTGCTATAATTGGTGATTTTTCCCCGGATTTCTTGTCCCTGTTCAAGCTTGAAAGTGGCTTTAGAAGGTGTGGCAGTCAGGAATTTCCCGATCTCATAACGGGTCCAGCCATGAGTGAGCATGAGGAGATCGATGTGTTCGGGAGTTTCACGACTATAACTTCCCGGGGCTTCGATGTGCCCTTTGAGGTCGGAGGTCAGGAGCAGATAACTGACGATATTGTCCGATAGGGTGTCACGGGGAACCATCGTATTGTCCGTAACAGAGAGGGAAAAACTGCCTTCGAGGGGGTGCTCGCCGATGTCTGTAAACTGTAGTGTCAGGTTTACTTTTTCCCGTCTGTCGTATTTTTCTTTATCGGTCCGGAGTTGTAATACAGGTTGCGGATCCGGCTTTATAAAATAAGAACGCTGGCTGTAAATGTGTGAGTCGGCATCGGCTAGTACGAACTGCACGGTACCACCGGGCAGGGAGTTCAGGGGTAAGGCTCCCACGAAATCGTCTTTTGCCGGTAGCACGCCTAACAGACGTCCTCTGGAGTGCATAACGATATAAATCGTTTTCCCTGCAGGAAAATGAATTCCTTTTTTGACAGCAAGGATCAGGTGGTTGTCCTGAGGATAAACCTGCAAGGCCAGATTTTCCGCTTGGGGAATCTGCAAGTCGACTCTTTTTTCCCGGTTTGTGGCGGTATGTACCAGGGCATAGTAGCGTTCGCCCGGCTGGGTGGTCAGTTCCAGGGTTCCCATTCCCCGGTGAAAGGTTGAAAAAGAAACGACTTCCTGTTCCTTACTATTGTAAATTTTTCCCTCGGCAGCTATCGAACGTCCGTTTGCATCCAGTGCCTTAAAGGCGACGGTTTGCGTGGTGCCCGCTAATAAATTACCGCCTTCCGGGAAGAATTGAAAGTCGAAGTCGTCGGAAAGATTCAATAAAGGGATTTCTCTTGAAAAAGCAAAAGGCAAGTCCGTCGGGAACGCTACCTGAATCCGGTCGATACTGTCGCTGACCGGATATTGTAAAGTGGCGGATCCTTGTTCATCGGTTTTCAAGGTAGTCTTGTTTACCGCTAGTTTATGACGGTAGGTCGTGATTTTCAGACGTTGATGAACATAAGGTTTGCCGGCATTATCGATTAGGGTGAGCGTCGTCCGGATTGCATTGTCCTGACGGCTGCTTGCCGTGTGAATGTTTACTTCATTCACTGTACTGACGATCTGTATATTTTTTTTGAAGAAAAAATCTTCTTCGTTATTTTGCATCCAGTTGGTAAAGACACGCAGGCAATACTCTCCCGGAGGGGTGGTGGATGGAATCGTCAAATTGCCATAAAAACAAGAATCGGTCTGTTTTATTTGGATACGTTTTAAAATCGAATCCTGACGGTTGATGAGTTCGAGGTAGATAAATTTACTTAATTGGGTCGGGATATGATAGCTGGCATCTACGCAGTAGGCTCTGAACCAGATATTTTCGCCGGCAGAGTAGGTCGGTTTATCGGTATGTAGATAAATTTTTTCCTGGGGGTTGAAATTGAAATAGTTGTTGAAACATTGTTCGATGTATGAAGGAAAAGCATCTTCGGTTTGAGCTCCGACGGGACGGAAAAGAAGGACCAGCATGATCGTGAACATGCCCGTGCAGATTGTTTTCATCATTTATTGTTTGTGGTTACGGGAACAAAATTAAGAAATAAAATGATATTTTTGTTCTGCTAAAGAGAAAATGCATGAAGCCAACAGAGAGTCGGAAACGGTACAATGATTACCCCGCTTATTTCAAAGAATTATTTGGAGAACGGGTGCAAAAATTGTCTATCGACGGTGGATTTACTTGTCCGAACCGGGATGGGAAAAAAGGGACCGGTGGTTGTACGTTTTGTAATAATGAGAGTTTTAATCCGGGTTATTGCCGGGCTGTGTCGGGGATATCCCGACAGATCGGGGAGGGAAGGGCCTTTTTTGCCCGAAAGTATATCGGTCAGAAGTATCTGGCTTATTTTCAGGCTTATTCGAATACCTATGCTCCTTTGGAAGAGTTACGGCAAAAGTATGAGGAGGCGTTGACTTGTCCCGATGTAGTGGGATTGGTGATCGCTACCCGTCCGGATGCTGTGACCGATGACGTATTGGATTATATTGCCGGATTGTCCCGGCGTTGTTATGTTTGTGTAGAGTATGGAGTCGAATCTGCAAATGATGAAGTTTTGCGAACGGTCAACCGGGGACATACTTTTGCCGAAGCTGAGGAAGCGATACGGAAAACGGCTGAGAGAGGTATCCGGATAGGAGCTCATTTGATTTTCGGCTTACCCGGAGAGAGCCGGGAGTCTATGTTGGAGGGGGCGGTCCGTTTGTGCGATCTGCCGATTCAGGTATTGAAGCTACATCAGTTGCAGATTGTCCGGGGAACGGCGATGGCCGAACAATATCTTCGGCATCCGGAGGTTTTCAGGTTGTATAGTTATGAAGAATACCTCGATTTTGTAGTGGACGTGATCGGACATATCCGGCCGGATGTTTATCTGGAACGTTTTGTCAATCAATCACCCGAAGAATATCTGATCGCTCCGAAATGGGGGATAAAGAATTATGAGTTTGTGGCTAAACTGGAGAAGAGATTGCGCGAGAGAGGAGAGTGGCAGGGGAGGTGGTATAGGGGGAAAGGTAAAAAGTAAAAAGCTAAAAGTTGAAGGTTTGGGGAAAATGAAGGAGGGGAAAAGAAGAGAGATGAAAAAAATAAAATAAAATGAGATGATGATTGGACAGGAGAAAGTGTATGAGACATTGAAAGCTTTGGGTATTGAATTCGATTATCTGGAACATCCTGAGGCACCTACGATCGAGATTGCCCGCCAATATTGGAAAAATTTGGACAGTACACATTGTAAGAATTTGTTTTTCAGGAATCATAAGGGAAACCGGCATTACCTGGTTATTTTTCATTGTGATCGGAATCTGGCGATTCATGATCTGGAACAACTATTAAAACAAGGGAAATTAAGTTTTGCTTCGGAAAAACGGATGGAGAAATACCTGGGGTTGAAGCCGGGATCTGTCAGCCCTTTCGGATTAGTGAACGATACGGAACACCATGTCTATGTTTTCCTTGATGAAAATTTGAAACAAGCCCGGAAATTGTCGTTTCATCCGAATGATAACCGGGCTTCTCTGGCTATAAAGACGGAAGATTTTATCCGTTATATGGATCAGACAGGGAATGGGTATGAGTGGATCAGACTTTATTGATTGGCGCAGTGCGCCAATCCTACTTCATTCCTTCCACCTCCCCGATTGTCATCGGTTTATATTTGCCGAGCCGGCGTGCTCCGTCGGGAGTGATCAGGTAGTCTTCTTCGTTACGGATGCCGCTGAAACCTTTCCAGGGTTCCAATTTGTCGTATTGGATAAATTCGCAGAACCGTTTTTCACTTCTCCAATAGTCGATGAGCTCAGGAATAAAATAGATGCCGGGTTCTATGGTAAAGACAAAACCGGGTTCCAGGGGGCGGGCCAGACGGAGCGATTTGAAACCGAACTGTGTACTTTTGGGTTGTCCGTTATATCCTACCCATACTTCGCCTAAATTCTCCATGTCGTGAACATCGAGTCCCATCATGTGGCCGAGTCCGCAGGGAAAGAACAACGCATAAGCACCCGAACGGGCTGCTTCGTCGGGATCTCCTTTCATCAGGCCGATCGATTTCATCCCTTCTGCAATCGTACGGGCGGCAATCAGATGGACCTCTTTGAACGGAATGCCCGGTCTTAGGGCGGCAACTGCGGCCTGATGGGCTTGTAAAGCGATTTGATAGATGGTTTTCTGCTGTTCTGTAAAATGTTTACTTACCGGAATGGTCGACGAGAGGTCGCCGGAATAGTGCATGCCGTTTTCCGCTCCTGCATCCAACAATAACAACTGCCCTTCGTGGAGGATATTACCGTGATAATGATTATGGAGGGTTTGCCCGTTAATGGTGGCAATCACCGGGAAAGACAATTGTCCGCCATTTTGTAAAGCGACTTCTGTCACTGCTGCTGCTATTTCACATTCTTTCATCCCCGGCCGGACAAGTTGCATCGCCCGGATGTGCATATCGGCGGAGATATTTACTGCTTCTTCTATCTCCCTGATCTCCTCGGCCGATTTGTAGTTTCGTTGGCCGACTACAGCCCGGATCAGTTCGGTAGAGGCTCCGGCAACTTGCGCTTCAGGGGCAATCCCCAGTAAACGGAGTAGGGTGACCTGATGTTCACCCCGGTAAGGAGGCAGATAATGGATACGACGTCCCTGCTGTACCGCTTTATTTAAATAATCGCTCAGCTGGGCGGTCGGAGCGGTTGCAGTGATGCCTACTGAAGCACTCTTTTCCCGTATCGTGGGTTGGGTGCCCATCCAGACGATATCGTCGATGGTCAGTTCATCCCCGAAAATAATTTCCCGGTCTTCATCGATATCGATCAGAGCCGAAAGACCGGCATAATCCGAACCGAAAAAATATAAAAAAGTCGAATCCTGACGGAAATGATACGTGTTGTCGGCATAATTCATACCGCTTTCATTGTTGCCGAGAAATAGTAAAATCCCTTTACCGATTTCTTTCTTCAGTCTGTTACGTCTCTGAATGTAAGTTTCTTTGTTGAACATAATCGTATGGTTTTATAAGTAGATATTGGGTTTGGTCAGTTGGTGTTATTGATAAAATCTTTGGGTAATACGCCGAATTGATTTTGGAAACATTTGGCAAAGTAGGAGGGACTGTTAAAGCCGACCATATAACAGATCTCGTTGATCTTATATTCGTTTCCGGCCAGATATTCCGCTGCTTTACGCAGGCGTACCAACCGGATAAATTCATTCGGGGTCAAACCGGTTACTGCCTTTACTTTGGCATACAGAAGGGTACGGCTCATATTGACACTTCGGGTGAGTTGGTCGACGGAAAATTCTGTATTCGAGATATTCTCCTGGATGATCTCGTTCAAACGGTTAAACCATTTTTCGTCGGCCTGTGTTTCGGTCAGGGTATTGATCGGGGTGAAAGGTTTCTCTGAAAAAAGACAACGCAGTTTGTTCCGGTTTTCCAGCAGACTGACCATTTGTGCATACAGATAGCTCACAGATACCGGTTTCTCGATATAAACATCCGCTCCGTTTTCCAGGCCGGCGATTTTGCTTGCTGTATCCGTGCGTGCCGTGAGCAGGATTACCGGGATATGACTTAGATTGATGTCGCTTTTTATTCGTTTGCATAATTCTATTCCATCCATTACCGGCATCATGACGTCGCTAATGATAATGTCCGGCTTCAGATTTTCCAGTGATTTCAATGCTTCTTCGCCATTTCCGGCCGTGTGGATATGATATCGTTGTCCGATGACACGGGTGAGATAAGAAATAAACTCTTCGTTATCTTCGACAATCAGTACGGTTCCGGCCTTTTTCCCATCTTTGTCGGTTTTTTCTGTTCCGGCAGGTTCGATCGGATCCTCAGTTTTTACTTCCCGGAGTGCTGCTGTTTTATCCGGAGAGGTTACAGAAATAGAAAGGTCGTTTTGTTCGTTCTGGGGAAGCGTAATCCGGAAACGGGTAAACCGGTTTTCTTCGCTTTCCACTTCTATCTTTCCCATCATTCGTTTCACCAACAGACTGACGATGGCTAGCCCGATACCGAAACCTTTGTTCGGGAGTTGTGGTTTATTGGCCGATTGGTAAAAGAGGTTGAATATTTTTTCTTTCTCCGTAGGTTTGATTCCCGTACCGTTGTCTTCGACAGAGATCGTTACCGTATGTGCTTCAGGATTTTCAGTGAGGGAGACCAGAATACGGTCTTTGGTAAATTTCATGGCATTGGTCAGCAGGTTACTCAACACTTTGGTCAGTGCTTCCCGGTCGGTGCAAATCCGGATCGGTTGTGGAGTATCGTGGGTGAGCTGTATCCCCTTTTGCTGAGCTGCAGGCGTAAAACGCTGTACAGTTTTTTCCACCAGATCATCGATGTCGAACCAGGTGTTTTGGGAGGAAAAAGCTTCTTGTTCGGCTTTCGTAAAATCCAGGATCTGATTTACCAGGTCCAGTAACCGTTCGCTGTTGCGTTTGACAACTTCCAGGTCGTCCCTGATTTCCTCCGGGATATTTTTTTGACGCATGATCTCTTCTACGGGGGCCAGGATCAGCGTTACCGGAGTACGGATTTCATGGGTAATATGGGTGAAGAATCCGATTTTAGCATCGAACAGTTTGCGTTCGTTCTCGTGATGCAAGGCTGCGATCTTATTACGGTGGCGTCGGTTGGTCCGTTGTAATAAAAGTGCATACCCTAAAGCGATCGCTAAAACGATCAGGATACCGTAAACGACTAACATACCGTTCGACAACCACCAGGGTGGAAGAATCGTAATCCGGATTTCTGCTTTTTCGGGATTCCATACCTCGTCGTTATTACAGGCCATCACCTGGAAGGTATAATTCCCCGGGGATAGGTTGGTGTAGGTGGCTATGTTGTTTTGATTGTCCGTGTTGTTCCAGGTTTTATCGAAACCTTTCAACATGTATTTGTATTTGTTTTTACTCGGGGCACAATAGCTGGTCGTTACAAATTCGATAGAGAAAACGGCCTCGTTGTGAGGGAGAATGACCGAGCGCTGCCGGTCGATCTGAGCTTGAAGGACCGAATGTCCGCCGATTGTTACATCCTGATTGAAAAGCCGGAAGGCCGTAAAAACAATATGGGGAATTACTTCATTCTTGCGGATACTTTGCGGATGGAAGACATTGAACCCATTGCTGCCGCCGATATAGATCTGACCGCCGGAAGTTTGCAGGCCGGCCTGGTTGGTAAACGGAAGGCAGATGAGCCCGTCTTCCTGATTGTAATAGCTGATGGTTTCATCCAAAGTATTGAACCGGAGTAAACCGGCATTGGTCGTGATCCACAATTCATTATAACTGGATATGATCGTCTGTATGGTGGTATGGGTACGAAATAACGGATCGGGATGACGGGTAAAACTATGGTCGGCCGGATTGTAGGTATAAAGTCCGTATCCGCCCGTACCGATCCTTAACTTGCCCTGATCGCTGCACAGGCACACGATAGATTGTGGTAAACCGGTCTGATCGTTGGAATGAAATTTGAGGGTACTGGTTTTCAGGTCATAGCTGATCAATCCTTTGCCTTGCGAAGCAAACCAGATCGTGTGGTTGGCGTCTTCGGTGATGTCGGTGATGTAGCTGTTGTATCCCAGATCGGCGATAGTAACGAACGAATTGCTGAAGATATCGTAATATAGGATGCCGGTTTGGGTACCGAACCAGAGCCTGCCTGAGCTGTCTTTATATATAGCGTATACACTGCCCGGATTCAAGCCCTTGATATTTTTATCCGAATAGTTGGTCACTTTACCGGTTGCTGAATTTAACCGGTACACACCGTGAGCATAAGTCCCGACCCATAATTCATGGCGGTCGCAATATAAGGCGTGCACGCTGAGATCCGGATTTTTGGCGTCTAAGTATACCGGAGTGAAAGATTGGTCGTGTGGGTTGTAGTTCCAAAGCCCTTTATTATCTGTTCCGATCCATATCGTCCCGTCGGTGTTTTCACAAAAAGAATTGATGACTTTCCCCGGGGCACTTGTTTTGCCCGGTGTATAGCAGAACGTATTGAACCAATTGGTACCCGGCGTAAGATAATTGATACCTCCGGCGTTCGTTCCCACCCAGATACCTCCTTCCCGGTCTTTCAGAATCGAATAGACAATCCCGTCATTTAATCCTTGCGGAAAAAGAACATTGTATCCGATCGTAGAAAAAGTGTTCTCCGCCAGATTATATTGTGTCAGTCCGCTATTGGAACCGATGAGCAATATACCCGGTTGTATTTCGGTAATAAAATGGATATAGGTTATCGGTTCGTCAGCAGGAGGGAGGCAGGCCGTACAGTTGCGGGTTGTTTTATCGTATTTGAAAAGTCCGTTGTCACACAACCAGATATTTCCGAAAGAATCTTCACATAGGGCGTAAATGTAACGGGCTGTATATCCTTTTTGTTTATCTGTAGCATCGATCCGGAAAAAAGAGTCGGTGAAGGGATCGTATTTACATACTCCCTGATCATGAGTGGCTATCCATACTTCTCCGGTGTGGTCGATCAGAATTTTGGTGGTCAGATTGGAAATAAGACTCTTTTCATCGTTGATGTCGTGACTGTAATGTTTGATCTTGCCGTCCGAAGGATTGTAGCGGAAAACACCGCTTCCATAAACCGATATCCAGATTTTTCCCAATTGGTCTTCCTTGATCGAGTAGATGATTTTTTGAGAAAGCCGGTCCGGGATATCCGGTAGATGAAAGGTCGAAAATTTTTCTTCGGATACCCGGTAGCGGAAAACACCGTTCTCAGTACCGATCCAAAGATTACCTTTCGAATCCTCGAATAAAGAATGAATGACATTATTGCCTAAAGAAGCCGTGTCGCCGGGAATATGCCGGAAAGTTTTGAAATGGCGCGAATCGAAGCGATTATCTATTCCATGACAGCAAAGGAAAGAGCGAATCCTGACATTTTAAATCCATCCAGAAAGAACCGCATTGCAAAGGGCGCGGGCGTCGACATCAGCGAAGTCAACCGCCTTGTAAAGCAGTTCGACCAGATGAAAAAGATGATGAAACAGATGCCGGGAATGATGAAAGGTGCTAAAAAGGGACGTTTCCGTCTGCCTTTTTAACATAAATGTTTATTTAGAATAATTGTAGGAGGTGAAATACAAAATGGCAGTAAAAATCAGATTAAAGAGATTAGGTGAGAAGAAGTCTCCTTTCTATAGAATTATCGTTGCAGA
>OGRY01001839.1_pt1 | contig 14609 bp, 14 predicted proteins | sample 1553551 | NCBI WGS metagenome assembly OGRY01 (sample SAMEA2580101, study PRJEB22360) | human gut metagenome | biome: human gut; feature: human-associated habitat; material: faeces | place: Denmark | collected 2008/2010
ATCTTAATATTGCGATAGAATATTGTGTAATTTGGAGTGAGAATATGAGAAAAAAACGAATGCAGATATCATTGATTATTACAGAATCATGTCCGCTCGCATGTAATTATTGCTATGAAATTCATAAAGAAAATCAGAAAATGACATTTGAAAAGGCAAAGGAACATATAGATAAAGAATTTGCCGAGCTGGATGATGATACAGAGGTTAATATTGAGTTTTTTGGAGGCGAGCCATTTTTAAATTTTGAGTTGATTGAGCAAGTAGTAGCATATGTTGAAACTCAGTATCCAAAGCGAATGATTGCATATAATACAACAACAAGTGGCGTTATTCTTAATGATCATATTAAAAATTGGCTGTGGGAACATCGAAAACATTTTTATGTGGCATTATCACTTGATGGTGTGAAAGAGGCACATGATAAAAATCGTGTGTTTGCTGGAAATAAAAAGGGAACTTTTGACAGCATAGACCAAAAGTTTTTCTTTGAAACCTATCATCCGTTGCCGGTAAAGGCAACAATTGCCCCAAACTGTCTAGAGCAAATGGCAGAAAGTGTTATTTATCTGATTGAGAAAGGATATAAAGTTGACGCAACTTTGGCGATGGGAGATATTGATTGGTCCAATCCTCAAAATGTTGACATCCTGATTCGAGAGTTGAGCAAGCTGATCGAATATTATGATAAGCATCCTGATACAGAGGCAATAAGGATGCTTGACATTCCGTTTGAGGCATTATTATTAGAGAAAAAAGAGACTACAAGATATTGTGGAGCTGGTCTTAGAATTCACTGCTATACGGGAAATGATGATTACTGGACACCGTGCCAGGGATTTTCCAAGATAACGGTTGGAGAGGAAGTCTCTACTCAGTATGCAGGAGAAGATTTTGAGGGGTACGTTGAGCCAGAATCGGTATGTACGAAGTGTCCATTGAACAATGCGTGTTCTAGATGTTGGGGAACCAATCTTGCAGCAACGGGTTCCATTCATAAGATAGATCCGTGGCTTTGTGTTATTAATCGAATTATCCTTCAAGCCGGTAGTAAGATTCGTTATGATAAAATAATGAAGAAGCCGAAGTCAGAATGGACCGAAAAAGAATCGCAAATATTGAAGTGTATATCGATTATTATGGATACAGCAGATAATTCAGAGATTGAATATCTATCTGATCAGATTAATAAATCGTATTAATTCAATGGTATTTATGGGGTAATTTACCAAATTTTTTCTAGGAGGATAATGGAGATGTTTTTTTCTGAGAATGATATAACAGAGCTGAATAGCTCAATGAGCAATATGCAAAATAGTAATACAGAAGCAAAAGAATCTGAAGAGGATTATGAATGGGAAGTGATATATGAGGATAATTGCGATAAATGGGATTGTGCTTTTAAAATTTGTTTTGAAAGAAAAAAGAAAGAGGTTGCAAAAGATAACTAAAAGATTGATTTAAACGGTATAACGGTCTGAATTCTTTGATCAATAGAATTTAGGCCGTTTTATTTGAATTGTATTCTTGAAAATAATAAATGTTTCTGTTTATGGTTTTATTTATAAGAAACAGCAAAAATGGTATTATCAAAAAAGATAAAATAAATTGACAGAATTTGCAAATATGCTTATACTATATTTAAGTAAAATTTATGAATATGAAAAAATTTTGCTGCGAACTCATGTGGTTTGCAACAAATGCTTTTTAAGGGAGGAGAAGGATGTTTGATTTTCTAAAGAATAAAAAACAATCAAATACGAACGCTAATAAACAGAAAGCGCCGGCACCTACACAAACGAAAAGTAATACCGCTAAAAATGAAAATAGCCAAAGTAATGCTTTTAAAAAAGGTTTAAATGCACAAACTTATTCAACAAAGCAAGCCGCTGTTAATCAAATACATCGGGAGAACGCAGGAAAGAAAAGTAGCAGTAACGCTGATTGCAAAATTCGAGATCATAGCCATAGCCATGGTCTAGGCTTATAAGAAGTATTATGGGAGTAAATAGAAGAGTAATAGAGGGAAGCAGTGCTTCACAAAACCCTCTTCCCGAAAGAGTCAGAAATCCAAAAGTGACACTTCAAGGACTCTTTCGAAATCAGAGGGCATCATTTTCACTTGATGAATCGATCTTAAGCAAGCATACATTGTTTGTTGGTGGTACTGGATGCGGAAAGACAACTTTGTTTTATCATTTTGTAAATCAGCTTCGCCAATCAATGACAAGCAATGATGTAATGGTCATTTTTGATAGCAAAGGAGATTTCTATTCAAAGTTTTTTAAGCAAGGAGACTTTGTGATAGGAAATTCTTCTCAGTATCAAAAGCAGTCTCAGCGTTGGAATCTATTTAAAGAGATTCTGGCAGATGGATGGGATGAGGGAACTTATGAGCTGAATATCCAAGAAATATGTCGCTCACTTTTTGAGGAAAAAGTAAAACAGAATTCGGCAAATGCTTTTTTCCCAAATGCGGCGAGAGACTTACTTGCATCGATTATAGAGTGTTTGATTCGAGCTGGTGTACAGGATCGAAATGTTCGGCAGCAACTGTTTTTTAATGATGAATTGAGAAAACTATTGGATGGCTGTGATATTGATAAGATTCTAGAAATTCTAAGCGACTATTCCGATATGAATGGCGTTAAGTCCTATATAGAGGATAGAGGCGGGCAAGCAATGGGTGTGCTTGCAGAAATGTTTTCGGCTGTTAGAGATCTGTTTATTGGTGTTTTTTCAGGACATGGATTCTTTTCAATGAGAGAATTTATACGAAGCAAAGGTGGAAAAGTACTGTTCATAGAATATGATTTGTCGATTGGATCTGTATTGACACCAATTTACCGTCTGCTTTTTGATTTGGCATTGAAAGAAGCGCTTGGAAGAGGATCAGCTCAAAGTGGCAATGTTTACTTGATTTGTGATGAGTTTAAGCTGATACCAAATTTACAGCATATAGAGGATGGTGTGAATTTTGGAAGAAGCCTAGGCGTAAAAATATTTGCAGGTCTTCAAAGTATTGAGCAGCTTTATGAAATTTATCAGGAAAGTCGAGGAAAGAATATTGCAGCAGGTTTTTCCTCTATCTTTGCATTTAAAGCAAATGATGTCACGACAAGACAGTATCTGTCAGACTTATACGGAAGCAATTATGTTATCGAACAGTTTATGATAAATAACCGATATGAGGAAGAAAAAAGAATGGGCCGCGTAATCGAAGACTGGGATATGTCGAGATTACGAGTGGGAGAAGCAATCGTCTGTTTACCATTTACTGAGCCATTTCAGTTTAAGTTTGATCCATATTAACGAAAATGGGAGGTGATGTTGTGTGTGAAGAATTTTATTTTGGGTATCTGCCCAAATTGCAGCAGCGTTTGTATAAAGTAATTTATCAAGAGTTACGCAAGTGCAATCAAAAAATTCTTGTCTGTGCACCAGTAGAAACGGTAAAGCGTGTTTATATGGCTGTTCTAGATGATCACCCGGAACTATTCTTCGTAGATACATCAAAGGTGGCATTTTCATATACAGCGTATTTTTGCACGATTCTGGTTCAGTATAGTTATTCCAGAGAGCAGATACAAAAAATGAATGATGAGATCTGGAAAAAAATAGAGGCAATTAGCCAAAAAGCACGTCAGGAGAATGATATAGATGTGATGGTCATCAAATATATTCACGATTACATAATTAATACCGTGCAGTATGATAGAGAGGCATTGAATCGTGGAATCACAATCACAGAAAATCAAAATATTGTTGGCGTATTTTTGAACTATAAAGCAGTTTGTGAAGGAATTGCAAAAAGTGTAGAGATTCTTTTAAATAAATGCAAAATACCATGTAGCCTTGTCAAAGGAAGACTAAACGTAAATTCCAGATATATGGATCACGCATGGAACATCGTGAAATTAGACGGAAAATGGTACCATCTTGATGTCACAATGGATAGCGGAATGTCACAAAAAAATCCTTTGTTTCTTGCATATGATTATTTTAATTTGGATGAAGAACATATAAAAAAGGATCACAGTGCATATCAGCTTCCAGTTAAGTGTGAATGCCAGATTTATAATTATTTTCATATAGTCAAAGCTACAATGAAGGATACTGCGTATCTGGAAAGGTACTTAAAGGTTGGACTGCAAAGAAATTATAAACGGTTGTATTTTCGAATAGATTCGAATCTATTACGAGATGAAACAATTGAAAAAATAATTCAAGATAAGTTGGCAGAAACCGCTATTTATAATATTCGAAACTGGCAGATAAGAAAGAATCAATATCAGAGAATTTATGAGATTCGATTGGGGTGATTTTGCATGAATAAGCTTTGGAAAGAAAAACAAGAACTGGATAGATATCTTAGACTGATTCGCTCAGATTATGATGAGGATGTATGGAATGAGATCCAGCAATATTGTTGGCAGCTTTTTTCAAAGAACGGAATTACAAAAGAAGAACTGTATCAGCTAGCAAGTATGCTCAGCAAGAAAACAAGAAGAAAAAAGTCAGTTGAATTAAGCGGATGGGAGGCACCAGAGCCGATTAAAGAAATACAATCGAAATGTTGGTCGTGCGATGATGCTGAGAAGATAATTCCCAAACTATTGTTGGGGCAAATACAGATTGAGCTATATTTTCTTTTTGAAGGATTGCTGCAGGATAGTGAAAACAATATTCAAAAAAAAATAAATGGGCAGTCACGACACCGAATATAAATTCAGGGAGGAGAGGCAGACATGATACGATTAATCTGGGTAATACTAGTTCAATTGTTAAATCTATGCTTTGCATTGATTCGAGGAATATGGAATGGAACATGTGGATTAATCAATCTTTTGACCGGAAATACGGTAGAGGGAAGGAATCAGAGAAGAAAAGGAATTCAGGAGTATCAACCTTCTGAAATCGGTGGATTCTTTCAGGAAAATAGTGATTTAGACAACATGATTATTTCAGGTGGAACGAAAGAAAAACGAGTAGAGGCAATAGAGGCTTATATTAACTTAAGCTGTTATTTTGACAGTGCGACTCTTATTCTCCATGCAAATGATTATGAGTTAGAGAAAGCAATTGAGCAGAAATATGGTGGCACAGGGCGATTAGTCGTCATTAATGGTCGAAATCCATGTTTGGATCCATTTTATGGATTAACCTCAAGAGAAATTGGTCAGTTAATTAAAGAGTCCGCAGATAAAGATGACGAAATTAAGTCGAATGTTTTAACTTATCTGGATGGATTGACTGAGTATCTTTATTCGAAAGGTGCGGTGCCAAGCTATGAACTGTTTCAGACATGTCCATATATGGAATTGTATCAGAAAACGGATGATTTGGTTGCACAGAGAATCTTGACTCAGGTACAGGGGGATCGAATTAAGTCAAAGCTAATGGCAGGACAATCTGAGTATTATAAATTGGATTCTTATTTTTCTACGTTGGATAGTGAAATGGGTGGAATTGCTTATAGAAGAGGAAATGGTGGATCACCTGTAAATCTGAGCAATGAAATGAAAAATAAGAAGATTGTGCTGATCAATGTGGGAATGGATAGCAATCGTTTACTGATTGATTTGCTACTTACTAGAATCAAGCAACTGAACGCACAGTCAATTCCATTTTCATGTGTTATAGACGAATTATCAGTTTCAGGAAATCAGAAATTGGAGAACTGGTTGAAGGGGGCTTCTGATTTTTGCAAACGTGTTGTCAGTGCAGCCGATGTGTATGCAATGTGTGGTGCTAACGAAAATGTATTTAATGCGCTAATTGGAAATAGTAGAAATAATATAATACTAAAACATACATCTGCATCGAGTGCAAAAAAATGGTCAGAGACCATTGGGTATTATGAGAAGGAAGAAGTATCGACCACTACAAGTCACGGAAAAAATTATTCTCCGTATTCGCTTTTCCCGGGAAGCAGTACAAGCAGTGGAAGCAGCATTTCTATGAAGCAGGATTACATTGTCAAGCCAGAAGAAATACTTCGGATGGATAGTGATGAAGCGTATATTTACAAAGGTACAACCAGTGAGCTAATACATACACGATTGAGATAGGGGGATGGCACAAATGAAGCAGGCAAAGATTATGATTGGCAGATGCAATGATAAAAGACCATTTGCAATAAGAGTAGAGTATGAAAATAATGATTGGGTGCGAACCTGGGCATTTGAGTTAAGTGAGAGAATGCTAAAAAATGAGCGATATGGTGAGGAAAAAATAACTGGCTCATTTTATGCCACGAGAGAATATCCAGGTTGTCCATATTGTGGTGCAAGGAACTTTGTGAGCTGTGGAAGATGTGGAAAGTGGACTTGTTATAATGGCGAACAGGTTGCGACATGTAGTTGGTGTGGAAATACAGCAGAGACAGTAGAAGGAGATTCATTTACAGCTGATTCCAATGCATTTTAATGCGTTTTTGGGAAAGTGGTTTGAACAAAGCGATTATAAGCAGCTTATGCTTTATAATAAATAATTACTTTTAAGTAGAAAGGAATGAGAAACTATGGCGGAAATAGACCCAAAACAGCTAGAACCGGGGACACAGATCGCGACAAAATCAGGAACCAAACTTAGCATTATAAGATTTCTTGGTGAGGGCGGTCAAGGAAGCGTATACGAGGTGGATTACGGTGGTATGAGAAAGGCATTGAAGTGGTATAAGGATCTGGGAAGAGATCCAGAAGCATTTCGACAAAATTTGGAGGAAAATGTCGCGAAGGGATCTCCAAGCCCGGCATTTCTGTGGCCAGAAGATGTTACCGTATGGAAGGATGGAACCTTTGGCTATGTGATGGCACTTCGACCAGAAGGGTACCATGAAATGTCAGAATTTCTGATAGCAAAGGTAACAGCAGACTGGAAACAGTTGATTGACGCGAGCATGAATATAGTTACAGCATTTCGTATTTTGCATAATCAGGGGTACAGTTATCAGGATTTGAACGATGGAAACTTTTTTATCAATCCTAAAACTGGCGATGTAAAGATGCAGACAATGATAATGTTGCGCCAACTGGTAAAAACATGGGTATTTTGGGAAAGCCAAGATATATTGCACCAGAGGTTGTAGTGGGAAAAAATTTACCCAATACAGCCAGTGATCGATATTCACTTGCAATGGTATTATTTATGTTATTGTTAAGAGGTCATCCATTGGAGGGAAAGAAAGGCACACCGATTCTAATGACAGATAAAGAGGCAAGAAGAATCTATGGTGAAAAACCAATCTTTATATTTGATCCAACTGATGATTCAAATCGCCCTGATCCAGAAGTGGGCAAGAGCGTGATAGCAGTATGGAAGTGTCTGCCACAGTATATGAAGGATGTGTTTATCCGTGCTTTTAGTAAGGATTCTCTTGAAAGAGGACACCGTGTAGTAGAGTTAGAATGGCTGCGTGCATTGACACGTTTTAGAAGCGATATTGTAAGATGCAGCTGTGGAAACGATGTATTTACAGAGAATGCAAGAGATATTTGCTGTGACACATGCGGAAAGAAAATGACATTTAAAGATAAAGTACATCTGCCAGAGTACTCAATTCCAGCAGTACCGGACAGCCGCATTTATCGTGTGCAGATAGGAACCGTAAATCCGGAGGATGCATTAAAGCCAGTAGGAATCATATTACGGTCAACCGATCCTAACATAGTACTCATTCGAAATTCAAGCGATGTTACTTGGAATTGTATTACATCAACAGGAGCTTCAAGAACACTAAAGAAGGCAGAATATGCACCGGTAAAAGCAGGAATCAAGATGAGTATGTATGGTGCTAAAATTGAACTAGAGTAGGAGGAAATACGATGCCAGAACAAGGTACAGTAACGAGAAAAAAATTAGTAGTATTTTATGTGCTAGATACATCGGGCAGCATGGAAGATGACGGAAAGATTGGTGCATTAAATGAGGCAATGAGAGAGACCGTCGATGTTCTTCAGAACATTGCAAAGGGAAATGCCGATGCAGAGATACAAATTGCTGTTTTACAATTTAGCTCGGGAGCACAATGGGTAACAGAAAAGCCTAAGTATGTGGAAGATTTTTATTGGGATGATTTAAAGGCGGGAGGACTGATATTGGAGATGCCTTGAGCGAGCTGTATAATAAAATGTCCAGACATGAATTTTTACAGAGTAATACTGGATATATGATTCCAATTATTATTTTTATGAGTGACGGCTATCCGACAGATAATTGGGAAAAAGCACTTCAAAAAATTACTGATAAAGAAACTGGAAATAAGTGGTTTCGATATAGTACCAAAATTGCATTTGCTCTTGGAAAAGATGCAGATGTAAATACATTGAGTAAGATTGTTGGAAATAAGGAGGCTGTGATTCAGACAAGTGATCTTGAGACATTTAAGAAAATGATAAAAGTGGTATCAGCCAATACAGTACTTACAAATAGTATATCTCATCCACAAGGACAAGGAACATCTGGAACTGATATTGTTAAAAAATTAACAGATAAGGAAAAAGATCCGCAGCCAGTTCCAAACCCACCAGAACCAGATCCAGTTCCACCAGAACCAATTCCAGGACCAGCCCCAGAACCAATTCCAGGACCAGGTTCTCCAATAACGCCGGGTTGGTAATAATTAGAAAAATTATTTGTGGGAGGCAGTTTGTGAGGTAACTGTCTCCTGAATCAATAGTTTCATGGAAGGAGGATAAAAATTATGGCAAACTATCAGGCTTTTTCTGCTTCAGTTCAGGGGGCAGCGCATGTAAAGAAGAATATCGTCATGCAAGATGCGTCTGGTAAATTTGAAAATGAAAAAGTAAAGCTAATTGCAGTATCAGATGGCCATGGAGATTCTAGCTGCTTTCGTAGTGACAGAGGTTCAAGACTGATAGTGGAGGTTGGAATTGAAGAACTGAAGGCATTTGCTGATGAAATGGATGGAAAAGAAGGCGAACTAGAGGAAACAAAAAACAGAGAAATTCGAGTTCGACAATTGATTCAAAGGATCATAACAAGATGGAATATTGAAGTGGAAAAAGATTTGGAAAATGATCCGGTCTCAGAGGAAGAGTACCAGCTATGCAGCAATGAAGCAATTAGGGAATCCTATAAAAAAGGAATGAATCAAAATGGAATGTACGGAGCTACATTCCTTGCAGTACTTGCAACAAAAAATTACATATTGGCATTGCATCAGGGTGATGGAAGATGTCTGATGATGGATCAGAATGGGCAGATTACCTATCCAGTTCCGTGGGATGATCGGTGTTATGGAAGAAATACAACATCGATCTGTAATCGTGATGCGGCAGAATCTACAAGATATTATTATCTAAAAATAGATGAAAAAAATTGTCAGGCAGCTGTTTTTTTGGCATCGGATGGCATTGAGGATTCCTACCGTACTTTGGAATTGTCTCAGTGCTTCTATAGAGATGTATGTGAAAAATTGGTATTGGATGGCGTGGAAAGCACGACCAGATGGCTGTTAGAGGGTGAATTGTCTCAAATTAGTTTGGAGGGCAGTGGTGATGATATGTCTGTTGCAGGAGTAGCAGATATTGAATTGGTAAAGCCGTTACTTCCTTGCATGAAAAAGAAATGTGATCAGATGGCATGTGAGGAAAGGGCAAGACAAGCAAAAGAGCATTTGGATTCTATGCAGGGCAAAAGAAACTATTTGAAAAAAAAATATGATGAGGCTTTAGAGCGACAAAAAAAGATAACAGATATGCGTGTCGATGAGGCAGCGATAGAGGCAGAGAAGGCACGAAAACTGAATTTGTATGATCAGCTAGAAAAGGCGGCATCACAGGTGAGACTGATAGAAGAAGCGCTTCAAAAATTGCGCATTCATAAAAATAACTATGCAAATATAGAGGCAGAATATAAAAAATGTGAAAAGACCCTTCAAATGATGGAGAAAGGGGAAGAAGCGAAAAGTCAGATTGCGCAAGAATTGAATCAAATTTCAAAAGAATATCAGGAATATGAAGAGAAATACCAAAGCTATCAAAAGCAATATGATGACGCGATGGCTGAGGCAGATAAGCTTAAAAACGAGCAGAAACCGACAGATGAAACTGAACTTGAAGTACAAGAAGTAAAAGAACAAGAATCAAAAGAACAGGAGAAAGCGGTTGAAGAACAAGCTGAAGAGGTTCATGAAGAGCCAGAAAAAGAAACCGTGGACAGAAAGACTTTTGATGAAAAAGAAGCTTCTGGTTCAATTTCAGTAAAGGAAGAGGAAGAAAAGAAGATTGCACTTCAAAAGGTAGCAATCGATGATTATATAAAAGATACTCAGATGTAAGGAGGCAAGGAAGAGATGGCTGATACAGATAGAATTGGAGAGACGCTTCGAAAGCGAGTTCTTCAGGATGGCATTGATTTTTTAGGGCAGGAAGGAAGAGTAAACGGAATATTAGCTGATATGTTTCCTGATCTGAAGAAGGAACGCAGATGGATTCGAATGGCAATGGAAAGCGGAACAGGGAGAATCTTTTGCCAGATTGCATCCAGTAATAATGAAAATGAAAAACAAAACTTGTGTCAACAGATAAAATCTCAGATTGAGGAAGATGGGTTGGCGGAAGCAGCAATTGATTATGTGCTGACTGTGTTTTGCAGTGCGATCGACTGGAAGATGGAGGTTGTTAGAGAGACAACTGGCTCAAATGGATCTTCATATGAAGAAAGAGAAACTTCATCAGGATCATATAGATCAGATGGGGCAGGAAGGTTTCAGTCGATGCCAGAAGCAAGTGCGGCTGATCGACCAAGAAGAACACTGGGGGCAACAACAAATGCTGATATTGTGTTTGTAATTGACGCAACGGACAGTATGTCCCCTATCTTAAATACAGTTAAGAATTTCACGATGTCGTTACATGAAAAAGTAATACAGGGCTTGCAGCAGTATCATCGTAAAATTAAACAGTTGAGAGTAAAAGTAATTGCATTTAGAGATTATTATTGTGATGGGCGTATGTCGCTTCATGAGTCTCCGTTTTTTTATCTTCCAGAAGAAAATGCCGATTTCAAAGATTTTGTTACGCGTATAGAAGCAAAGGGAGGTGGAGATGAGCCAGAGAGTGGTCTAGAGGCATTGACATTGGCTATGGGATCTGATTGGGAAACAAGCGGAACCTCCAAACGTCATGCAATTGTACTGTTTACAGATGCATCTGCTCACCCACTTGAACAGCAGTTAGATGGTATTCCAGGAAATTATCCATCTCCTATGTTAAGTTCCTATGAAGAGCTGATGAAAGCCTGGGATGGCGAGTTGCATGGAGAGGAAAGCATCTATAATATGGATCGAAATGCGAGAAGATTGATTTTGTTTACACCAGATACAGCACCATGGAATCGAATTCGAGAAAACTTTGACGTTACAGTTTGGAATCCAACGATGCAGGATCAAGGTGGAGCAGATTTAAATATGGATTTGATTATTAACACATTGTGTAAATCATTGAAGTAATAGGAGAACGATATGGAATATGGAAAAATAACACCATTTACAGTACATTGTGCTGCGATTTCCGATGAAGATGCACCACCAAAAGCAACTGAGCAACTGTTGATTGTGTGTGATGGACTAGGAGGAACTGGTCAGACAAAGCATAAAATTGGTGATCAGTATTATACTAGCGCATATATAGGTTCAAGGTGTGTGAGCGATGCCATAAAAAAATACTGTGATGAGCAACAACGAGAATTGTGGACGGACGACATTGCTACAATGACAAAAAAGTTAAAAAAATATTTGGCATCAAAGTTGGCAGAGTGTATTCAAGGCTACAAGCTTGAAAAAAGCTTAGGTGGCAACATGATTGAATTGCTTCCGACAACACTTGCAATGGCCATTTTTCGAAAAAATGGAGGCTTTCTTGATGTGCGAGTGATCTGGGCAGGAGATTCAAGAGTATATTTGTTGACACCGGTTGATGGTCTTTCACAACTGTCAGAGGACGATGTAGATGGAGAGTTTGATGCCATGAAAGCATTGGGACAGTCAAATATGAACAATAATGTGACTGGTGAAGGAATTGATCGTTTCCATTTGAATTATTCAGAATATAAAATTCCGATACAAGAAGGATTCATTTTGTTCGCTGCATCAGATGGATGCTTTGACTATATAGAGTCTCCAATGCAGTTTGAATATAAATTATTGGCAGCAACCCAACAAATTTTTGAGGATGATCCATCTATTTTGGGCGAATGTATTGCAGAAAATTATCAGGGAGAAAATTGCAAGGATGATACAACGATAGCAGGTGTTGTAATCCAAACAAATCAAGAAAAAACAGTCAGCGAATTGTATAAGGCAAGAATGCTTTATATGAAAGAACAGTTCCGAAAACCTGTTAATGAAGGGTACCGTATTGCAGACAGCAGGTATGATGAGATTGACAATAAGAGAACACAACTAGAAGAGTCTGAGAGAGAAATTGAAACAGAGCTTACAGAAGCCATACTCGCTTTTTTGAGGCAGTCTCCGGCATTTGATATGCAAGAGGAGTTGAAAAGCCGAATTTTGAAAATGGATTGTCTTGCAAATTATTTTTATGCGCGGCTTCAGAATAAGAAGGAATTGCAGAAAGTGCAAAAGGAAATACAAGAGGAACTGAAGAAAAAAAAGGAAGCTGAACAGTCTCTTAATGATTTGATTGAAAATTTTGTCAAAAATTATATTCAGAAGACTGCAATTCCGCAAAAAAAGATACTCTTTTGGGATAAGAAAAGGGATCCAATTTGCGAACTGGTAGAAGAATATCGGGAATTGTCAAAGATCCAGAAAAGTGAGCAAGAGAGTGATATTGATGTCGATTTACGCATGAAGCAGATCTATCAAGAAATTCGGTATGAACTGGAGCAATCTGGCGAGATCAATCGTATCCGTCTGCAAAGTGATGAGCTGAATCGCATGCAAGGCCATGATAAAACGGTTGTACGCTTAAAGGAAAAAATAAAAAGTTTGCAGAAAAATCAGGATATTGAGCAATATATTCGTAAAATCAAGACTCGAGTTTGCTGGGAAAGCTTATATATTTTTGGAATGGAGAGAATCCTTACAGGTGAGGCAAAGAAAAAGTTTTTAAAATTTCAAGCTGATTTTAAGCACATAGAGGATTTGAAATATGAAGCTGAGAAGTTTGAAAGCATTCCAGGACTGTTTTGGAGAGATTACTATAAAGGAAAATATGAAAAATATAAACTAGCAAAGAGTCAGGGGAAGGTATGATGGACGAAATAATCGAAGGATACTGCTGTAAAGGCGAATGGAAGACTGCAGCAAATGGTGACTACATTTTTGCTCATAAGGATGGAAGGGAATTCTTTTTGAAGCGATTTCAGGAACCTAAATATCCAGAAGAAGGATTAAGCTCTGATTTTCGTGATAAAAAGATAAAGAGATGTGAGCAATTTAGTCAAGAACGAAGGAAAATTATTGTGGCACTACAGCAGGTTTCGCAGGGAAATGGAAATATACTGACGCCACAAGAGTTCTTTTTAAATAAACCATACTACTATCAGGCAAGTTTGAAGAGTACTCAGCAGGAGGCAACCATATCGCAGATTGTAAAACTGCCAGAAGAAAAGCGGATGCTCTTGATTAAAACACTGTGTATGGATTTGATGAAAATTCACAGTGTTAAGATTGTGCATGGTGATTTGAAACCAGAGAATATATTGATCTCGAGATCTCAAAATGGGGAGTTAATCTGCAAACTGATTGATTTTGACGATTCCTACTTTTCCCAAAAGCCACCGTTACCGGCTGATACAATGGGAACAGAGGAGTACTGGAGTCCTGAGTTGGCGGAATATAAAGTTACGGAAGACACCTATTTGGCATTCAATATTACCTGTCAGTCTGATATTTTTGCATTGGGTTTGATTTTGCACGAATATTGTACTGGAAAAATGCCAGATACACACGGAGGGGGAAATGCCTATGAATATGTGTATGAGGGTGGCATTTTGACAGCAGATAAGAGTATTAAATCAGAAAAATTGCGAAGTCTGATTAACTCTATGCTATTATATGACCCAGATAAGCGTCCAACAAGCAAGCAGATTGTTGAACAGTTGACTGGAATGAAGAAAAATTATTATATAGTTGATGTAGAGAGTACACAAGGAGGACTTGCTCTTGTAAATGGAAAACCGTTTTTGAAAGTTACGCAAGAGGACGCATTAAAATTCTCAGCAGAACCATCGAAAGGGTATCGTTTTGCATACTGGGAATACAATGGCATTCGAAAAGAAGATCCTGTAATTCAGATAAGAGCTGTAGAGGATTTATCAGTAAAAGCATTTTTTGAGAAGATTGCTGAAGAGGAAGCCAACGACTTTGCAAGTTTAATTCCGTTAGAGAATGATAAGATAAAAGTAGTATTTTTGGACAATACCACGCAGGTGATAGACAAGGCGACTGCAAAAATACTCGGATGGATTTAAGGAGGAATCAAAATGTGGTATTGGACATGCGATGAATGCAATAATGAAAATCCATGCATAAATGATACTTGCGAACTGTGTGGAAAAAAATGGAGTGCGTCAACGGCTGCTGAAATACAGAAAAAAAAGAAAGAGGCTTTTTATGC
>OGRY01001850.1_pt1 | contig 14559 bp, 14 predicted proteins | sample 1553551 | NCBI WGS metagenome assembly OGRY01 (sample SAMEA2580101, study PRJEB22360) | human gut metagenome | biome: human gut; feature: human-associated habitat; material: faeces | place: Denmark | collected 2008/2010
ATGGCTGCACTCCTGGATGCGCGATGAGACAGTTGCTCAGAGCAACTGTCTCATTGTTTTCCGCACATCCGAAACGGCCTTCCTCCGGTATACTTATGTCGTTATGTAACCTTTCAGGGAAGGTGAATCTGGAATGTCTCTCAAAATCGGCATCAATGGCTTTGGCCGCATCGGTCGTCTGGTCTTTCGCCTCGCGGAGCTCGATCCGGACGTCGAAGTCGTCGCCATCAACAACCCGAGTGACCTCGAGTGCGCGGCGTATCTGACCAAGTACGATTCCAGCCAGGGCCGTGTCTTCGAGGAGTGCTATGCCAAGGAGGGTGCACTCGTCGTCGAGGGCCACGAGATCAAGGCGTTCCAGACGCGTGAGCCCAAGGAACTCGACTGGGCTTCCGTCGGTGCAGAAGTCGTCATCGAGTCCACGGGTCGTCTCAAGACGGGCGAGGCCTGTCAGGTGCACCTCGATAACGGCGCCAAGAAGGTCGTCATCTCCGCTCCGGGTACGGACGTGGACGCCACCATCGTCATGGGCGTCAACCAGGATGTCTACGACCCGGCAACGATGAACATCGTCTCCAATGCGTCGTGTACCACCAACTGTCTTGCTCCGTTTGCCAAGGTCCTCAATGATTCCTTTGGCATCAAGCGTGGCCTGATGAACACCATTCACGCCTACACCAACGACCAGAAGATCCTCGATGTGCATCACAAGGACTTCCGTCGTTCGCGCGCCGCTGCCCTTTCCATGATTCCCACCTCCACGGGTGCTGCCAAGGCCGTCGGCCTGGTGCTTCCTAGCCTGCAAGGCAAGCTCGACGGCTTCGCGACCCGCGTTCCCACCCCGACGGGCTCGATGGTCGACCTCACGGCCGAGCTCGAGCGCGACGTGACTGCCGACGAGATCAACGCTGCCATGAAGGCCGCAGCAGAAGGCCCCATGAAGGGCATTCTCGAGTACTGTGTCGACCCCATCGTCAGCTGCGACATCATCGGCGACCTGCACTCCTCGATTTTCGACTCCAAGCTCACCAAGGTGCTTGGCGGCGAGGGCAACTTCGTGAAGTGCATTTCCTGGTACGACAACGAGATGGGCTACTCCGCACGTTGCATCGACCTTGCCAAGTTCTTGGTGGCATAGGCGCTGCTAGAAATCCGATCTTAGGGAGGGGAGTCTCGTGCTCCCCTCCGCTATTTCGATTGCAGAGGTAATTCCTGTCATCTCGCGCTAAGGCGCGAAGCCGTTCTCCTCAATGTCATTTCAAGCGGCGCAAATGAGCCCCCTCTGTCATTTCGAGCGAAGCGAACGAATGTGAGCGGAGTCGAGAAATCTCGATCTTTCTCACGAAAGGAACGGTATGACCGGGAAGCTGATCATAGTGCCCACGCCGTTGGGCAACCTGGGCGACATGACCGCCCGTGCGCTCGAGGCGCTCGAGCAGGCCGACGTCGTCTGTGCCGAGGACACGCGGGTGACCGGCAAGCTGCTGGCGCACTTTGGTATCGAGAATCGTCTCGAGCGCTGTGACGAGAACGTCATCGCCGCCAAGTCCCCAGCCCTCGTAGCCCGTATGCTCGATGGCGAGGTGGTGGCGTTTTGCTCGGATGCGGGCATGCCGGGTATCAACGATCCGGGCTGCGTGCTCGTCGATGCCGCACGCAAGGCGGACGTGCCCGTGGATGTCTTGCCGGGGCCGTCGGCCGTGACGACTGCGCTTGTTGCCTCAGGGTTCAAGTGCAACGCCTTCTTCTTCGGAGGCTTTCTGCCACGCAAGGAGGCCGAACGCACCGCGCTGCTCGAGTCTTTGGCAAACCTGGATGCCGCGCTCGTCTTCTACGAATCTCCGCATCGCGTCACCGCATCAGCCGCGTCCATCGCGCAGGCCTATGGCGTCCGTCCGGTTGCGCTGTGCCGCGAGCTCACCAAGCTTCACGAGGAGGTTTTGCGCCTGCCTGCAGATGAGCTTGCCGCAAACCTCGCCGCCCGCGATGCCATCAAGGGCGAGATTGCCCTGGTCATCGCACCGCCGGATGTCCGGGCGCAACAGGCAGCCTCGCTCGATGATCCCGTTCTGCGCGAGCGTATCGCCGGCGAGCTGGCCGCCGGCACGTCCAAGTCCGCTCTTGTCAAGCAACTCGCTCGCGAACTCGGCCTTTCCAAAAACAAGCTCTACGACCTCATCTTAGGGATGTAGGGGATTGGCGCGAGAAGTTCTCTTTCTGTCATTTCGAGCGAAGGCGCGCAGCACCGAAGTCGAGAAATCTCGTCCGTAGCTGCTCGCGAAGCGCCGTGGCGCTAGTTGATAGCTTTTCGTCTGGCCTGCTTTAGCCAGTTCTTCTTGAATGCTCCAATGCCGCCGAAAAACTTGTCGTATGTCCCGCCGTTTTCCTTGGCGGCATATTTCGCAGCGGCAAGCTCGATCGTGCAGAGGTAATCCGCAACTTGGGCTAGTCGGTATTCAGTCATGGTGGTGCGTTTTTTGATGATTGCTTGCTTAGAGAGGGCAGACTCCACTGATTCATAGACCGCACGTTTGACGACGTCCTGTCCGTTGTCGTAATAGACCTTTACATGCTCGAAGGATTGGAAGAACTCAAGATTGTTGGAAAGCGTCGAAGATACATCTCGCTTCATGCGCATGGCGAGCTTATCTATGCTGTCAATATGAGATCTCGTATAAACGAATGATTTGTATTTGATCGGGAGAAATCTGACCAGTGAGGAAAACGCAGTCAAAATTCTCTTTCTGCGTTCGAGATTCATACCTTCATAATCGCCGTGGCCGTTAAGCAGCGGCTCCGAATGAAATGGGATGTTTGGTATATCGGCAATCGCAAGTGATTGTTCGTACGTGCTTACATCGTTTGCAATGCTTTTGCTTTGATCGTGCAAGACAAGCGTCAAAATGAAGTATCGGGCATGGCGCGTCTTGTCTCCGCTTTCGTCTACAAAGATTGAAAGTTCCGACAAGGGTGCTCCTCCCGATAAAAAATGCCGGGGGACTGCCCCCGGCGCTTGGAGGTAGCCTATTCAGCCACCAGCTACTTTATAGCACGAAATTTCTTATTCGGCCACTACGGACATGTGCGACATCTGCTGCTATGTAATGTCGGCGTATAATCTCGGAGCGCGTGCACGACACAATCGAAATAGGTAAGGTGCGCTCAATGATTAAGCTCAAAACCATAACTATGCAGCTTATAAACGGCGACCCCGATGACATTCGCATCTGTCGTGTTGAGGGCGAATCTCTCATTACAGTGGTAATTCCGCGCGCCAAAATTATTGAGGCAAAGCAGCTCCCTGATATCCCTTCACGCGGCATCTATTACCTGCTCGATGAAGACCATGGTGTTGTTGACAGCGTATATGCCGGTCAAACCGTGCAGGGAATCAGGCGCCTCGATGACCACAAGGCAAAGAAGGATTTCTGGAACAAGGCCGTCATGTTCCTTACCGACAATCAGAATCTGAGCCAGGATGCTCTAAATGGTCTCGAGGCGAAAGCTATTGCCTATATTGCCGAGCACGGTTCATATGATTCGCGAAATTCGGATATTCCTAAGCCATACGTCAGTCCTTACTCAGAGGAATACATTGAGAAATTGCACGGTGATGTGCTTTTTCGTATGGCTGCTCTAGGCTATGACCTCGACCGTGTTTATGGAGGTCCAGAAACGAGCTCGCTGTTTCATACTCGCAAAAACGGCATCAGGGGTATAGGTAGATACGACAAGGATTCGGGCCGATTTACGGTTTTGGCAGGGTCTCAGGTAGATCTTACTCACGATATAACGAAAAACACTGCCGTGGCTGAATTGCGCAGGCATGTCTTTGGCGATGCGGGCGGTGTCGTCGCGCTTGAGGACGATTACGAGTTCCCGAGCCCGAGTGCAGCCGCTGTCTTTGTGCTTGGCGGTAGTCAAAACGGCTGGACCGAATGGGTAAACGAGCAGAACTATACGCTCGATAGTGTGTGCCGCAGCGAGGAGAACTAGGGCATGATGCAGGGCTGCGAGTAGGGCGCAGCAAAGCATGTTTTGATTGTCAGGAGCTTGGCTTAAGACCTTTACTGACTAATGAGCCTGCATTTCATTCTAGACTTATGCGAATATACGCGACATGGGAGCATGAAGTGCGGAAGGGCTGGTGATTAATTTGAGCGGGGTTTATGACTATGCCCTTACTGACCCGGGCAATAATAGAAAGGCGCGCAAAAACCGGCCTAAAGCCAAGTTTAACGAACTCACACGTGTGCAGATGCCCGGCCTTGTTCACTTGACTAGGCTCGGATATCAATACTTTGGGAAGATCAAAGAAGAGTCGGCGGGTACGGTTTACGACCCTGACACTAACATCCTCCTCGAAGTTTTCGAGGAGCAATTCGCGCGTCTTAATCCAGAACGAGCCGGCGAGGCAAAAGAGGTGCTCACCCAAATTCGCCAAGAGCTCGACAACGACGACCTCGGGCGAAGCTTCTACAAAAGGCTCACAAGTGTCTCGCCCACCAAGCTCATCGACTTCGAGCAGCTCGAGAACAACGTGTTTCACTGTACCGCCGAGCTCACGTGCAAGAACGGCCTCGACGAGTTCAGACCGGACATCACGCTCTTCGTGAACGGCCTTCCGCTTGCGTTCGTCGAAGTGAAGAAGCCGAACAACCGGGGAGGCATGGTCGCGGAGAGCGAACGTATGAACCGCCAGAGGTTCACGAATCGTAGGTTCCGCAGGTTCATCAACATCTCCGAGCTCATGATCTTCTCGAACAATATGGAGTACGACGCCGAGGGCGGCATAGCACCCATCCAGGGCGTCTTCTACTGCACGGGAGCATATGAGAAGGCTAAGTTCAGCACCTTCCGCGAGGAGAACCCCGGAAGCGGTATCGCACCCTACAACGCCGACTACCACTACCTTCCCGTTGTCCCCGAGACCGAGAAGAAGATACTTACCGATTTCAACTGTCAGGTCATCAAGAACACGCCCGAGTACCAGACGAACCTCGGCGTCAACACGCCCACCAACCGCGTGCTCACCTCAATGTGCTCACCCGAGCGGCTACTGTTCCTTCTTCAATACGGCATCGCCTTCGTGCGTATGGAGCGAGAAGTGGACGGCAAGATCGAGTTCACCGACCAGAAGCACATCATGCGCTACCAGCAGTTCTTTGCTGCTCTAGCGGTGCGTGAGAAGCTCGACCAAGGCACGACCTCTGGTGTTATCTGGCACACACAAGGAAGCGGAAAGACCGCGCTTGCCTACCATCTGAACAAGGTGCTCACCGACTACTTCGCAGCCCAAGATAAGGTCGCCAAATTCTACTTCATCGTGGACAGGCTCGACCTTTTGGAACAGGCGACTCAGGAGTTCGAGGCGCGAGGCCTCTCCGTCAAGACCGCGAACAGCCGTTCCGAGCTTATGGAACAGTTCAAGATGAACCAGTCGCTCGAGGGCGAGGGCGGCCAGGCGGAGGTCACGGTAGTGAACATCCAGAAATTCGCTGAAGACAAGACCAAGGTGGACATGTCGGGATACGCGACAAACCTCCAACGTATCTTCATCGTCGACGAGGCGCATCGCGGCTACAATCCCAAAGGCAGCTTCCTTGCAAACCTCTTCGAGGCTGATCCCAACTCGGTAAAGATTGCACTCACGGGCACGCCGCTGCTCAAGGAAGAGCGAGCCTCATGGAAGGTGTTTGGTGAGTATCTTCACACGTACTACTACGACCGATCCATCCAGGACGGATACACTCTGAAGATAATTCGCGAGGACATCGAAACTTCCTACCGCGAGCGCCTCTCTGAGATCTACGACAGCCTCGAGCACCTCGTGCAGAAGAAAGACCTCAAGAAGAGTGACATCATCGAGCATGAGAAGTTTGTGAAGGAGCTCTTGCGCTTTATCGTCACCGACTTCGTAAAGTTCCGCAAGATGAACGGTGACGACACACTCGGCGGCATGGTCGTCTGCGAGACGAGCCAACAGGCTAGGATCCTCTACGCTCTAATCGACGAAGTGCAGACGGAGCTCGGCATAGCATCCGGCGACAGACTTAGTGCAAAGCTTATTCTCCATGACGAGGAAGATAAGGAGACGCGCAAGGCCATCGTCGCCGACTTCAAGAAGAACATGACCGTGGACATTCTCATCGTCTACAACATGCTCCTCACCGGATTTGATGCACCGAGGCTGAAGAAACTCTATCTCGGTCGTAAGCTCAAGGATCATAACCTCTTGCAGGCACTTACGAGGGTGAACCGTCCTTACAAGGAAAACCACTACGGCTACATCGTCGATTTCGCAGACATCAAGAAGAACTTCGATCAGACGAACGCCGCCTATGTGCGCGAGCTCAACCGTTTCAATGACCCGGACGAGACGGGGCCCGACGGCGTGGAGGACTTCGCGAGCATAATCGAAGACCCAGAAGAGCTCGTCGATCAGATGAGGAAGGCACGGCAGGTGCTCTTCAACTACGATACAAACAACGCCGAGGCCTTCAGTACGGAAATCTCCGCGATAGATAACAAAGAGAAGCTCCTAGAGATACGAAACGCATTGGTATCTGCCCGCGAGGCAGCGAACGTCGTGCGCACCTTCGGCGACGACGACCTTAAGGAGACTGTCGCCAAGCTGGAACTTGATAAGCTACCGCAGCTGCTCTCAGAGGTCGAGCGCGCCATCGGCATCCTGAACCAGAAGGAGGCGTTTGCCGAATCCGATGAGACGACGCGCCACATCAACGAGGCCATGGCTGACATCGAGTTCCACTTCCATCTGAAAGACGAGGAGGAGATGGAGATCGTTGCCGGCAAGCAGGGCGAGTTCAAGAAGAAGTGGGAGCGTGCAGTGCGCGATTTCACTAATAACGTCGACCAGGAGGATCCCGAGTACATTACGCTTAAGGAGGCCTTTATGCTCCGTTTCAAGGAGCATGGTTTCGTCCTCGACTCCAAGGCGGATTTCGACGACGAGGACCGTTACCTCGACGAGGTAATCGCCAAGCTCGCCGACATCAAAAAGAAGAATGAGGTCCTCATGAGGCACTACAACGGCGACGTGAAGTTCGTGCGAGTCCATAAGCGTGTGCGCGAGAAGAACGTCGAGCGCCAATCGAGCGAATCGGCCCCCATGATTGCCCCTTACGACGAGCAGATAGTTGACTTCCTGGCCGTTATCAAGGCTACTGTTGACCAGAAGGTTTACGACAGAAATGATATCCTGAAGAAGGACGACTACTTCGAGAGGACGGTCATGGAGCAGATATCCACGGGGATGCGCAAACTCGGCTTCAGGACCTCGCGGGACGACCGTGTCTTCATCCAAGACAAGATAAGCAGGCAGTACCTCGACCAATATCACGCCACCTACGCTGCGGCATAGAAGGGATAGACACGTGACCCAGGACATAAAGAAAGACACGGTGGCACTCATCGACGATCTCAAGGCGACCTGCCAGTCGTTCGGCCTCGGAAACGATGGCAACGAGTACAAGATTATCACCCAGGTATTCCTCTATAAGTTCCTGAACGACAAGTTCGGCTACGAGATAAAGAAGCTGCGTCCTGAGATTGCGGAAGCGAGACTCTGGGAGACGGCTTACGCGGAGATGGATGAGGACGACCGCCTGGACCTGCTCGATGAACTCTCTCCCGATGTGCCCCACCTCTACCCCGAGCACCTCATCTCGACCCTCTGGAACCAGCAGACCAAAGGCGAATTCGACCTCATCTTCGACTCCACGATGAAGGACATTGCGGACAAGAACATTGATATTTTCTCCACCCAGACGACCGAGCGCACCAAGATTCCCCTCTTCGAGACGCTCACCCAGTACGTCACTGACAATGCACAGAGGGCTCCCTTCGCCCGCGCACTTGTGGATAAGCTCGTGAACTTTTCTTTCGAAGAAGCCTTTGCCGAAAGTTATGACTTCTTTGCAGCCATCTTTGAATATCTCATCAAGGACTACAACACGGCTGGCGGTGGCAAGTACGCCGAGTACTACACGCCCCACGCCATCGCCACCATCATGGCGCGCCTCCTTGTAGGCGATGCTCCCGACCTACATAACATCGAATGCTACGACCCCTCGGCGGGAACGGGAACGCTACTTATGGCTTTGGGGCACCAGATTGGCGAGGACCGCTGCACTATTTTCGCCCAAGACATCTCGCAACGCTCGAACAAGATGCTGAAGTTGAATCTCATCCTGAACGGCTTGGTCTCCTCGCTTGACCATGCAGTCCAAGGCGACACGCTCGTAAGCCCCTATCACAAAAGCGACGACGGCCAGTCTCTCAGGCAATTCGACTTTGTGGTCTCCAACCCGCCCTTCAACATGGACTTTTCCGACACGCGCGAGAGGATTGCTGCGATGCCCGCTCGCTTCTGGGGAGGCGTTCCTAAGATACCCGCCAAGAAGAAGGAGTCGATGGCGATATACACGCTGTTCATCCAGCACGTCATTAACTCACTCAAAGAAGGCGAAGGCAAGGGTGCCATCGTTGTTCCCACGGGCTTTCTGACCGCAAAGTCCGGAGTACAGAAGACCGTGCTCCATCAGATGGTGGACGACCATCTAGTTAGCGGGGCCATCAGCATGCCTTCGAATGTTTTCGCCAACACTGGCACGAACGTCTCCGTGCTCTTTTTCGACGCGTCCAAGTCCGTCGATGACGTTGTGCTTATCGATGCCTCGAGCATGGGTGAAGAATACCAAGAAGGAAACAACAAGAAGCGGCGCCTGCGCCCCGAGGAGATTGACAAAATTGTCCACACATTCAGGGGTCGTGAGAATGTGGATGATTTCTCTGTAGTTGTCACGCACGACGACATTAAGGCGAAGAAATATTCCCTCGCGGCTGGTCAGTATTTCGACGTGAAAATCGAGTACGTAGAACTGACTCAGGACGAGTTCAAAGCCAAGATGGACGAATACAAAACGACGCTGTCTGCGCTCTTCGCGGAGAGCGCGAAGGCGAAGCAGACAATTCTCGACCAGTTGGATTTGGTGGAATATGAATAAGTATAGAATCCGCGAAATAGGCTCTCTGAAAAATGGACTCAACTACTCTTCTGAACATCGCGGCAAGGGATGCAAACTGATTGGAATTCCTGATTTTAAAAATCGCTATCTTGCCGATTATCACAATCTGGCTGAAGTTGAAGATTCGATTGTCTCGGATAGCTATCTTCTTCAGGATAACGATATTCTGCTCGTAAGATCTAACGGTAACAGAAATCTTGTTGGACGATGCATGCTCTTGCAAAACGTCGAAGAGCGTCTAACATATTCTGGCTTTTGCATCCGCTTTAGACCAAACACTGGTGTTTTAAATCCACTTTACATGCTTTACCTATTGAAGTCTCCGACTTTCAGAAACCTGTTCTCAACTACTCAACAGACAAGCATCGCGAATCTGAATCAGGATACCCTTGGAGAAATAGTCGTAGATATTCCTTCTCTTCCAGTACAGGAAACTATAGTCGCTGTAATTCATCCCATTACTGAAGCGATAGAACTCAACAATCAGATAAACGATAATTTGTCTCTTGCCGCTTGACAGTCGCCTGTCCGTTCATGAGCATGGGGAGTAGCCAGTCACGCAGTGATTGAAGACATTTATTTTCGATTATGTTGCGTCCAAGCATTTTATATACATCATTCGTTGCGTCATGGAAGGACTTTAGCGTTCTATCATCGGGCACTGTAAGTGGGATGAATTGCAGATCGTCATTGTTAACTGCTTCCTGCGTCGCTCCGTGAGCAAGCTGGTCTTTCATTGATTCGAAGAATGACGTACTGATAAATGCGCTAATGTATTCAAAGGAGTTTTCCATACACTGAATACCCTGAAATCCTGTCGAGAGAATTGTGCTATCAATAAGCTCCATCATTGAAGCACCGAGAAATAGGTGCTTCGTGCTTGCTTTCATTTTTGCAAACCAGGCCGAGTAGAGGCTTGGCTCCATGTTCGCCCGTGACTCGCGCGTGTCGTATTCGATTTCTGTTCCAGTACCTATATCGGTTCCAGTGACATCGGCTGTTGCCAGATATGTCTTTGTCTGAAAAGGCACAACGCCCGGTTTAATCGGTTTCGAGATGGGATTGTCAATGATTGAACAAACTTCCCAGCCTGCAGGAAGGTCGCGATTCAATCGCTCGCTCCAGACCATTTTGCCATCAGAGCTTTTATAGGGCCTTCCATTCTCATCAGGGAAGTCAAACTGCACGAACCAGTAGTCGTAGAGCGTAGACATTATGGCTTGCAAATTATCGTTTGACTGTTTACTGGCATGCAGTGTCTATGCCCATTCTTGCGGCTTCATACTTGAGGTTTAATAGACCTCATTTTATGAGTCAGATGTTGCTTCGGTCGAACGCTTGGGGGGATTTTCCAAGACAAACACTGTTTATCGCACTTTCTTAGTTTGTCAGAAATCGCTCAGCTATTCGATATTTCCGTTTCATCGCTCATCAGACAGATCCGAATGCGTGCCAGCTCTAGAGGCGGCAAGAATCAGTCTGTCCCTACCAATCACATGAGCAAGCAGCCGGTTTAGCGTCAGCTTCATATTGTCTACTTGTCCAAGTCGGCAAACATGGCGTCAACTGAATCGTAACCAGCGGCTTCAGCCTTTCCGACAATAATATCCCGCGCTTCTTGCATTGCTCGCTTAGTTGCGTCGTTATAGCGAGGTTGCCTAACCTCAAATGTATGCCCGCTCTCCACAGAGGATTTATGCAATATCTCTAAATCCACGCTGCCTGACACTTCTCTTACCGTCATGCCTTCTCCGGCCTCAAAGCATTCCGCCATATTCCAGTCGGCCACCTTACTCATCTCTGACTTCCCAATGACCATTACGATTCGCTCCGACGCGTACCAGCCTTCCTTGCGCCTTTAAGTTGGCGACCGTGCGCTCGGCTTGGCGCTTGCTGATTCCAAGGGCATCTGCCATTTGAGCCACCGTTATAGAAGGGTGTTCCTTGATAAGTCGAAGAAGGCGAAGCTTCATAACCTCAGAACGATTACTTATCCCGTCGTTTATCCCGTCGTTTATACCGCCAGCACTTTGTACTCTGATTGCATCATCGAGTGCAAGCGAGATTGTGTTCAGCATAAAAGTTACGAAGCTCGTGCAGTTGCCAGCCTTATCCGATGCGTTAAGTGCATCGTAATATGCCTGCTGATTTTCTTTAACGAGTGATTCGACGGGAAGCCACGCATATAGGTCATTCCAGTCACTCAGGATGAGAGTTTGCCATAGACGTCCCATGCGGCCATTGCCGTCAGCGAATGGATGTATGAACTCAAACTCATAGTGAAAAACGCATGATGCAATGAGAGGATGCATATCGGTCGTGCGAAGCCATTCAAAGAGGTCTGCCATAACATCCGGAACATAGTTTGCGGGTGTTCCCGCATGGATAAGTCGCCCATTGTCAAAAACACCTACATCTCCACTTCGATAACGACCAGCTTCGGCCGTGAGGCCTTTCATCAAAACGGCATGGGCGTTAAGGAGGCTGGTGGCAGATGCGAGCTCAAAGGTATTGAGCCTTTCATATGTTGCTAGAGCATTCTGCACCTCAAGAATGTCTCGTGCGGGGGCAATAATATGCTTGCCCTCGATTACGGCAGTCACCTGCTCTAGCGAGAGGGAGTTGTTCTCGATGGCGAGCGACGAATGAATGGTTCGGATGCGGTTCTCTTTACGGAGCTGAGGGCTCGCGCTCAGCCTTTCATATGTTTCGATTTGTCCCGTTTTTTGAGCAATGATTGCCACGAGTTCAAGAATTTCGCTAGTCAACGTGAATGGTGGCACATAGCCCATATGGAGACATCCCTTCCAAACACATTGGCGAGAGCGAGCTGCGGATTTGAAAGCACTCGAGGAGGGTACAATGTGCACCGTTCGAGCGCTTTTCGCTACGTAGTTTATCACGGGCTGATCAGTTGTCGTGCTCCTCTATGGCCGCTAGCGGGCGGCGGATAGGCCGCGAGCGTTTATTGCCCAAGCTCATCGGATATGTCCACGTTTCATCTAAGCATTTTGCATTCAATCTAGACAGCCTACGCTCTGTGTAAGCCGCTATAATCACCCCCAGCATATCCGTTCGAGTGAGGACCAAGACCCCATGAGCAAAGAACCCTTCTACGTAACCACGCCCATCTACTACGTTAACGGCGAGCCGCACATCGGTACCGCGTACACCACTGTCGCGACTGACGCCACCGCACGTTTCGCGCGCATGGACGGGCGCGATGTCTTCTTCCTCACCGGCATGGACGAGCATGGCGAGAAGGTCGCCGAGGCCGCTGCCGCGCACGGCATGACGCCACAGGAGTGGTGCGATAGCCAGGTGACGCAATTCACCGAGCTGTGGCGCGACCTCGATATCACCAACGACGACTTCATCCGCACGACGCAGCCGCGCCACGTGAAGGGCGTCCAGGACTTCATGCAGAAGCTCCATGACAACGGCTACCTCTACAAGGGAACCTACGACGGCTACTATTGCACGCCGTGCGAGACGCAGTTCACCGAAGGCGACCTGGTTGACGGCAAGTGTCCCGACTGCGGCCGCGAGGTCAAGGTCATCCACGAGGAGAATTGGTTTTTCAAACTCTCCGAGTTTGGCGACAAGTTGCTCGCGTACTACGACGAGCACCCCAACTTCATCCGCCCGCAGATTCGCGAGAACGAGATCCGCTCCTTCATCGAGGGCGGCATGCGTGACCTGTCCGTGAGCCGCACGGCGTTCGACTGGGGCATTCCGCTGCCGTTCGATCCCGAGCATGTCACCTACGTGTGGGTCGACGCGCTCATCAACTACCTCACCGCGCTCGGCTACGGCAGCGATGACACCACGCTACTCGAACGCTTCTGGCCGGCGAACTTCCACTTCGTAGGCAAGGACATCATCCGCTTTCATTGCGTGATCTGGCCGGCCATGCTCATGGCCGCTGGCATGGAGTGCCCCCGTCACGTCTTCGCGCACGGCTTTCTGATGGCCGCCGATGGCTCCAAGATGAGCAAGTCGAAGGGCAACGCGCTCTATCCGCGCGACCTCATCGAGCGCTACGGTGTGGACGCCTATCGCTACTACTTCCTGAGTGACGTGACCTTTGGTTCCGATGCCAATATTGGCCACGATCGCATCACGCAGGTCTACAACGCCGATCTGGCCAACACCTACGGCAACCTCTTCAGCCGCGTGAGCAATATGGTCATCAAGTACTTCGCGAAGACGCATAAAGTCCTTCGACGGACAGGTGCCCGAGGTACCCGCCGAGTTCGGCCTGGAGGAAAATCCGCTCTCGGAGATTGCCGAGGGTCTCTACGAGCGCTACGCCGCGTGCATGAACGACATCGACTTCGGCGGGGCGTCCGCTCATGTCATGGAGCTTCTGCATCGCGCAAACCTCTACGTCGAGGAAAGTGCGCCGTGGAATCTCGCCAAGAACGAGGAGACCCAGGGCGAGCTGGCGTTCGTGCTCTACAACGCACTGGAGACCTGCCGCATCGCCGCGCTGCTCCTCGCCCCCTTCATGCCCAATACGTCGACGGAGCTGTGGAGACGCCTGGGCTTGGAAGACCCGTGCGCTGTCGACAACGCTGCCGAGCTTGCGCTGTGGGGCGGGCTTCCCGCCGGCAATGAGGTCACCAAGGGTGACGCCCTCTTCCCGCGTCTCGAGAAGTAATGGGCTACAGCGACTTCAAACACTTCGACGAGCGCGACGCGCTCTTTCGCAATTCGAAGGGCAAGGTCAAGCCTGCTCCCGAATTGCCGTACGGTACGCTTGTTGCCGACACGCATTGTCACCTGGGCATGTTTCCCGAACCGGGGCTCACGCTTGCACAGGCGGCGCCCCATGGCGTCGACTTCATCTGCTGCGTGACCGATCCGACAAGACCCGAGCTTGACGGCGACGACGGAGACGTGACGCGACGGACGGCGCGTGATACCTACGATGGGCTCGGCTCGTGGTTTGATGATGCCGCGGCATTGCTCGAGGAGTGGGGGATGGCGCAGGCCATCATGCCACGCGTTCGCTTTGCCTGTGGCGTGCATCCGCACAACGCCAAGTACTTCGATGATGCGCGTGACGAGCTTATCGCCCTGCTTGCCCGTCCCGAGACGTGCTGCCTAGGCGAGGTGGGGCTCGACTACCATTACGATTTCAGCCCGCGCGATGTGCAGCGCGAGGTCTTTGCCGCACAATTGCAAATGGCACAGGAGCACGGGCTTCCCGTAAGCCTGCATCTGCGCGAGGCCCATGATGACGCGCTCGCCATCTTGCGCGAGACGGGCGTCCCCAAAGCTGGCTGCATCGTGCACTGCTTCAACCTTGACGCCCAAACGCTGGCCCCGTTTCTCGAACTCGGCTGCTACGTTGCCTTTGGCGGTCCGCTCACCTTCAAGAAGAGCTGGGAGAAGCCTTTTATCCCCTGCAAATGGATGTGACGGATCTTTCTCAGGTAGATCATGCACTTGCCAGTTTGCCAAAAGCTTGGGAGAGAGTGGATGTTTTGGTCAATAATGCTGG
>OGRY01001859.1_pt1 | contig 14502 bp, 7 predicted proteins | sample 1553551 | NCBI WGS metagenome assembly OGRY01 (sample SAMEA2580101, study PRJEB22360) | human gut metagenome | biome: human gut; feature: human-associated habitat; material: faeces | place: Denmark | collected 2008/2010
TAGGGGATGACTCCCTGGAATACGCAGGAGAACGTGTCCAGGATGGAGGCCGTCTTGCGCCTTGAGACGTTGTACGTCTCGGCCATCTCGTGGGCGATGGGGTTCGCCATCACAATGGCCACGGTGTTGTTAGCGGTGGCGATGTCCATGGCGCCCACGAGCAGCCCCATGCCGAGCTGGCCGCCCTTCCGGCTGCGGAACAGGCGCTTGATACCGTTCAACAGAGCCACAAAGCCGCCGTTCTCGCGAATGAGCGCGCAGATGGCGCTCACGAGCACCGCCACCATAGTCGTCTCGAACATGCCGGCGGCGCCGGTGCCCATGTTGCCGAGCAGATCGGTGGCGGCCACGGCGCCCTCGGCCACCACAATGATAGAGCCGGACAGAATGCCGAGCAAAAGCACGATGAACACGTTGATGCCCACAATGCCGCCCACAAGAACGATGAGGTACGGGATGAGCTCCAGCAGGTTGTAATCGTTTTGCACCGTGCCGGAGATGTCGGTGCCCAGCGACAGCACCAGGATGATCACCAGCGTCACCAGCGCCGCCGGCAAAGCGATCTTGAAGTTCTCCCGGAACTTGTCTTTCATTTGGCAACCTTGTCCCTGGCAGGCAGCAATGGTGGTGTCGGAGATGAAGGACAGGTTGTCGCCGAACATGGCACCGCCCATGACCGAGGCCACACACAGCGGCAGGCTGAACCCCGAGGCCGCCGCCACCGCCACGGCGATAGGCGTGATGAGCGTGATGGTGCCCACCGACGTGCCCATCGAAAGCGACACGAAGCAGCTCACCACGAACAGCACCGCCACGGAGTACTCGGCGGGAATGACCGACAGCATGAGGTAGGCCACCGACTCGGCGGAATCACGTCCCACGGTGCCAACGAACACGCCGGCCGCCATGAAGATAAGGATCATGGTGACGATGGTCTTGTCCCCGATGCCTCGGCCCATGACGACGAGCTTGTCGTCAAAGGAAAGGCTGCGATTCTGGAAGCACGCCACCAGAAGCGCCACCAAAAAGATCACCACGATGGGGATGTTATAGAACCCCATGGAAATGCCCATGCCGTACTCGAACAGAATGCCGAGCCCCAGATACAGCACGAGGAATACCCCGATGGGCAGAAGCGCCGCCACATTTCCCTTTTTCACGTTGCACCCTAACTCTCATAAGCGCATCCCTGCGCGCTGGACGCCGCTTCCGGAACGGCGGATCTGCAGGGCTCCAACCTGCCCACGACCCGCCTTCCGCACCAACGGCTCCTTGTTTCAGTAAGCGCCTATACTACACCACGGGAACCGCTGCCGATGCGTCATCTTCGATACGCGGGTCTTACTTATAATAGATGGCGAACGATCGCGCCATTAGAACGGACACCCCATGACCGATACCGCCAAGAACTCCGCCGCTGCCGAAGAGGGCGTCTACGAGACGCCCGAGGACATCGCCGCCGAAGCTGCGAAACCCGCCGAGCGCGCCGCCCGCACCGACGCAGATAGCCCCATCGCACCCGTGGATCCCTTCGAGCCCGGCTCGCTGGGGTGGCTCCTTCCCTGGGCCGAAACCGGCGAGGGCGACGTGCTCACGCCCGACGAGGCCCTGGAGGTGTTCCTGGAATGGGTGGACGCCCGCGGCATGGAGCTGTGGCCCCATCAGGAGGACGCGCTCATGGACTTGGCCGTGGGCGACTCGGTGATCCTCGGCACGCCCACAGGCTCCGGCAAGTCCATGGTGGCCTTGGGGCTCTGCTTCATGGCCGTGGCCACGGGGCGCACCGCTTACTACACGGCGCCCATCAAGGCGCTCGTATCGGAGAAGTTCTTCGACATGGTGGACATCCTCGGCCGCGAGAACGTGGGCATGACCACGGGAGACTCCACCATCAACACCGAGGCGCCGGTCATCTGCTGCACGGCGGAGATCCTCGCGAACCAGGCCCTGCGCGAAGGGCCCGCGTCGAAGGTGGCCTGCGTGGTGATGGACGAGTTCCACTTCTACGCCGACCCCGATCGCGGCTGGGCCTGGCAGGTGCCGCTGCTCACGCTGCCGAACGCGCAGTTCCTGCTGATGAGCGCCACCCTCGGCGACGTGAGCGACATCGCCGCCGCCCTGGAGGAGCGCACCGGGCGGCCCGTCGACCTCGTGACGGACGCGCCCCGCCCCGTGCCGCTGTCCTACGACTACACCTTCGAAACCCTGGAAGCCACCGTGGAGCTGGGTCTGCGCGCCGGCGAGGCACCGATGTACATCGTGCATTTCTCCCAGGACGAGGCGCTGAAGAACGCCCGGGCGCTGGCCAGCTACGGCGTGTCGGACAAGGCCCAGCGCGAGGAAATCAAGCAGGCCATGAAGGGCACGAAGTTCACGACCCCCTTCGGCAAGATTCTGCAACGGCTGCTGGCCGCCGGGGAGAAAGCCGTTGCCAAGGTGAAGGCCGAGGCCGAGAAAGAGGACGGCATTTCCACCTTCATCTTCGGATGGGCGCCCACCGTGGACGGCGACGTGTTGCCTGCACAACCTTTCGACCCGCAGGCGCCTGCACAGAGCAAGGACGTGCCCGTGATGATAGGAACTACCTTGCACGAGTTCACCATGAGCACCTACGTGCCTGCTTTCCGCACCATCACCAAAGAGAAAGCCGTGGAATTCCTGAAACAACGCTACGGTGACCGCACGGACGATTTCCTCACCGCCTTCGAGAAGGCTTACCCCGGCTACCGGCCCAAGGATTTGGTGGATGTGGATTTCGTGTTCCGTCCCGGTGCGGTGGAGCAAGCCAGACTGAAAGCTGCGCAGCAGGGCGCTCCGGTCTATATGTACATGTTCGCCTGGGAATCTCCGGTGCTCGACGGCATGTTCCGCAGCACGCACTGCATGGAGATACCTTTCGCCTTCAACAATGCCGTGGCCCACGCCTCCATGACGGGCGGCGGTGCCGAGGCGCAGGCCCTGGCCGAGAAGATGAGCGGCGCCTGGCTGAACTTCGCCCGTACGGGCAATCCCAATGCAGAGGGCCTGCCCCAGTGGGATGCCTATACCGAAGAGGGAGGAGCCACGATGTTCTTCAACAACCGTTGCGAGGTGAAGCACCACCACGACAAGGAGTTGCTGGAGGTGGTACGGGCGTTCCCTACACGGGGATTCTGAGGCTTTAAAATGAAAGCGATACCCAGTTAATTCTAATAATTGACTTGTAACCATAAATGTAACTATAAATCTAATTTTAAACTAACTAAAATGAAACGAATCATGAATCAAGCAGCCCGAAAGAGACTTGCCGCTATGGCACTCTTTCTCTTAATCTGCCTTCCTTTCTCTCTGGCACAAGCCCAGACCGTGAAAGTGACCGGCAAGGTGACTGACAACCTGAATGAACCGATGATTGGTGTAAGTATCGTAGAGAAAGGTACTACCAACGGTTGTATTACCGATATTGACGGTAATTATACATTGAATGTGAATCAGGGAGCGACAATCATTTTTTCTTACATCGGTTACGTAACCCAAGAGAAACAAGCCGTTGCCGGTGTGATGAACATCGTATTGAAAGAAGACAGCGAGACGCTGGACGAAGTGGTGGTAGTAGGTTACGGTGTGCAGAAGAAAAGCTCCGTGACGGGAGCCATTTCGCAGGTGAAAGCAGAGGACATGCAAAACCGTACCATCAGCAACGCCCCTGCCGCCTTGCAGGGTAAGACTGCCGGTGTGCAGGTAATCCAGACCTCGGCAGCTCCGGGCAGCAGTCCTACGGTGCGCGTGCGTGGTTATTCCTCCAATGTGTCTTCCAATCCCCTTTACGTAGTAGATGGTATTCGCCTGAGCGATATCAGCGGCATCGATCCGAACGACATCGCCTCTATGGAAGTTTTGAAAGATGCCGCTTCGGCTGCTATCTATGGTGCTGAGGCCGGTAATGGTGTAGTGCTTATCACCACGAAGAAAGGTAAAGCCGGACAAGGCAAGATTACGTATGATTTTCAATGGACCACACAATCATTGGCACGCATCCCGAAAATGATGAATTCCGAGCAGTATATCGACTACATGGTGGAATCGGAAACTTATACACAGGACTACCTGTTGAGAAATTGGGACGGTGTTACCAATACCTCTTGGTCTGATGAGATATTCGAGAACAGCCAGATGCAGAAGCACAACATCGCCTTCTCCAACGGCAACGAAAAAGGGAACTACTACCTCTCGCTGACTTACCTTGACAACAACGGTATCGTGAAAGGCGACGCTGACGTTTACAAACGTCTGACCGCCACCATCAACGGCGAATACGAAATTAAGCCGTGGCTGAAGGTGGGTACCACCAACCAGATTGAGAAATACAACAGTCGCACCGTTTCTACCAACAACGAATACGGCAGTATGTTGGCTTCCATCCTGCAAGCCGACCCGTTGACTCCCTTCTCTTATACCTACGAGGAACTACCCTCCCATATGCTGAAAGCTATGAACGAAGGCAAGCACCTGCTTGATGATGGCAACGGCAACTACTATTCTGTTTCCAAGTTCTTGGGCGGTGAATCCTATCACCCGATAATTATGCGCGACAACAACGCTAACAAGAACAGCGGTTTCAATGTCAACGGTTCTATCTATGCCGACTTCAAGCCCATCAAGGACATCACCATTACTTCCCGTTTCGGTTACCGTCTTTCTGGTACACGCCAGAGCAACACAGACCTTCCTTTCTATGGTAACGCCACACAAAGCCGTGATTTTGTGAGTCACAATGCCACCTCTTCCACTTCCATCTACTACCAGTGGGAGAACTTCGCCAACTACATGAGACGCTTCGGCATGCACACCGTGACCGGTATGGTGGGTATGTCCTATCAGGAATCTACCTACGATTATGTGAACGGCAGTCTTTCTGCCAACGGTGAGGATGCCGTGAAGAAGAACGACCCGCTGTTCTACTTCCTTAACTACGGTTCGGCTTCTGCCACCAAGGGCGTAGGCGGTGAAAAGACTCGTTCGGCCAAGATGTCTTACTTCGGTCGTGTGGGTTATGACTTTGCCGGACGCTATATGTTGCAGGCTTCGTTGCGTGCCGATGCAGCTGACCTCGCTATGCTTCCTGCTTCCAATCGTTGGGGTTATTTCCCTGCCGTTTCTGCCGGTTGGTCTGTTTCCGAAGAGAAGTTCTTTGAACCCTTGAAAAAGCACATCAGCAGTTTGAAACTGCGTGCCAGCTGGGGACAGAACGGTAGCCTTGCCGCATTGGGTGGCTATACCTACAGCACCGACATGGCATTGGGCGGCATCTATCCCTTTGTGCCGGGCAACAGCTACATTACCGGTGCAGCTCCTACCTCTATGGGTAACGAAGACTTGAAATGGGAAACTTCTGAACAGATAAACGTGGGTATTGACGCACGCTTCTTGAACGACCGACTGACTTTCAGTTTGGACTACTTCGACAAAAAGACCAAAGACCTGTTGGTAAATGGTACTACCCCGTCCCTCATTGTGGGAGGTAAGACTTCACCAATGAACGCCGGTAACGTAAGCAACAAGGGTTGGGAAATCGAACTGGGCTGGCGCGATCACATCGGTGACTTCCAGTACAGCGTACGCGGTAACCTTGCCACACTGAAAAATGAGGTAACCTACCTTGACCCCTCACTGACCCGTTTGAGTGGTGTGAACTTCCATACCAATACCATCACCTTCTTTGAAGAAGGCTATCCGGTTTACTACTTCCGCGGCTATAAATTCAAAGGTGTAGATCCGGAAACCGGTGACCCTATTTTCCACGATTTGGATAACAGCGGTAATTTGAACGATGGCGACTTGGACTATATCGGTGATGCTATTCCCGATTTCACCTACGGTCTGACATTGACTGCCGCTTGGAAAGGCTTCGACTTGACGGTATTTGCTACCGGTTCACATGGAAATGACATATTTAATTGCATCAACCGTTCCGATATTCCCACTTACAATAAGATGAAGGAAGTATTCTATGACAACCGTTGGACGCCCAATAATACCGGAGGAACTGTTCCTGGTGCAAACGCTAAGAATATGGACAAATATGCCGTATCCGATGCCTTGGTATACGATGGCTCTTATTTTAAGATCAAGCAGATTCAATTGGGTTACTCCATTCCGAAACAACTGTTGAAAAAAGTATGCGTCAACAACCTGCGTCTTTACGCTTCGCTCGACGACTTCTTCACCTTTACCAGCTATCCGGGCTTCGACCCCGAAGCCGCAGCCAATGCCACGGCAGGTATGGGTGTGGACAAAGGCGCTTATCCTTGCTCAAAGAAAGTGGTACTTGGATTTAACATAGAATTTTAATCAAACCTAAAATTGATACAGAATATGAAAGCAAAATATTTTTATGTCGCATTGTTCGGCTTATCCACTCTGTTAGGAACAACCGGATGCGAAGACCGTTTGAACATTCCGAAGCACGGCAATATGGGAAGTCAGGAAGACTTCTACAAAACGGATGCAGATGCCATGCAGGCACTCTCTTCTCTCTACAATGCTTGGGGAGGCAATTATTACAACTGGTTCTTTGTGAAAAATCTGTTGGCCGACGATGTATGGACAGGCGGTGGCGGACGAGGTGATAACTCAGAGATGGAACGGCTCAACGAATATACTTTCGATATTGACCATAGTATGGTGTCTGGAATATATTCGGGCATGTACGGCATTATCTACAATGCCAACCTGATAATTGACCTGATGGAACCCGATACACAAGTAAAGAAACAGGCGGTGGCCGAAGCAAAGTTCTTCCGTGCATGGGCTAACTTTGAACTGGTTACTTTATTTGGTACCGCTCCCAAAGTAGACCATTTGCTTACTCCGGGAGAATACCGTATGGCAAACAGCACGCCCGAAGAGTTGTGGAGCTTCGTCGAACAGGATTTGAACGATGCTCTTGATGCCAATGTGCTCCCCTCAAAGAAGAGTGCGACCGATAGCGAAACAGGCATCCGTGTTACCAAGGAAGTTGCGCAGGCCATGCTGGGTAAGGCATACCTTTTCCAGAAGAAATATGCAGAAGCCGCCTCTATTTTGGATCAGGTGATTGATTCCCATAAATATGAGTTGTGGAAAGGTGAATATGACAAGCTGCTCCATATAGCCGCCAACGGCAGTTGCGAATCGATGCTCGAAGTACAGAAACGCAATGACTCAGAGCAGGCATGGACCCAGATGACAATGACATTCATTATGCAGGGATGGCGTACCGACAAATTGATGCTTACCGGTGAGGCACAAACCACGATTGCTTCTGGTACGTATGGCTTTATGAATCCCCGTAAGTCACTATACGATGCTTTCGTTGCCATGGAAGGGAAGAATGGCTATCGTGTGAACGCAACTATCCGCACTTACGAGCAGGTAGAGCAATTTGGCGTATCGCTGAATGCAGGTGCCATGCTGTCAAATCATGAAGGTTATTTCAACTGGAAGAACCGTGCATTGAAAGAAGACTGTATCTATGACGCTTCTTATTTTCAGGCACTGCAATACATCAACCTGCGTGTGATGCGTTATGCTGAAGTGCTACTGTTGGCTGCTGAGGCGCATGTAATGGGTGGAAGCAAAGATAAAGCTGTTGCATATATCAACCAGATACGCGAACGTGCCCAGTTGGCACCGCTCTCCAGTGTTACCCTTGACGATGTGAAGAAAGAAAAGCGTCTGGAACTTTGTATGGAGTGTGTACGCTTCCAAGACCTTGTTCGTTGGGGCGATGCAGAATCTGTATTGGGAAATCAAGGTAAAAAAGTTCCTGCATTCAAAGTAGATGGAGTGACATACCCATATACCAATTCTTCTTATGGTTTCAAGTCCAAGCACAACCTGCTGCCCATTCCTTTGAAGGAAATACAACTGAATCCTAATATGGTGCAAAACGAGGGTTGGTAATTTCTTATACATATAATATTATAAAGAACATTCGTATGAAAAAGATATTTCAATTAACTGCCTTGCTGATGCTTTGTTTCTTAGGAGCATGTAGCGAAGATGGGCTGGACGGATTGTCCGGAAAGTATGACATGGAAAGACGTGTCTATAAGAATATTGTAGCACAATCTACAGACAAGTTGCGCAAGGGCGTGAAACAGCTCAACCTTAAGTTTGCTGACGAAGCCGGTAACGAATGGGACTTGCGCTTAGGTTCTAAGGACTGGGTGTTGCAAAATGGAGTTTTTAAAGCAAAGCTTCTTGAAAAGTTAGAAGAAAGTGATATTAAGTCGGAAGAAGATAAAATCAAGCCGAAGGAACCGCTTACCGCCGGATTGCTGTACAGCATTGTAGGGCAGGACACTATTGCCTCTGGTGACTTGGAAGTCACCTTGTTGGGCGATACTTATTATATTGACGGTCTCTTCATGAGCAAGACCGGCACGCAATATTCTTGCGATTACAAAGGCCCCATCACTTTTGAGATTGGTGAAGACGACCCCGAAGCCAGCGGCTACACCACGGTTCTTACCACATCGCCCGTTTATCTGCTGGATGCCAACAACCAGCCTGTCGGCATCGTTCCCGGTGTATCTCAGTATTCGTTTGCAGTCAGTGACCCTGACGGCAACGGGGTGGCACAGTTCGACCTTATCAACAAGGAAAACATGCCGCTGGAAGCTTTGGCAGGCAGCTACAGTGTGACCGGCAAGTCGGAAGCCGGTTCCATGGCTCAGGGTAATGCACTTCCTGCAGAGTGGGGCGGCTGGTCTTGGGGCAGCTACTTCATCGCCAACGATGCCAAGCAGTATATTTTTGGAGGTACGCTGAACATTGCCGTTGCTACGGGCATGGAGGGCGAAACCCTCTTTACATTCTCCGGCAAGGGTTTGAACACTACGCTGGGCATGGACGCCACCGGTTCGCAAATCCCCGGTACGGCTGCCGATGCAGACTACCGCTTTGTCACCGTGCTGCAAGGCACCGGTTACGAAATGCGCGACCAGCAGATGGAAAGCGCCGTAATGGGGCGCAAGATGCCATTCTCCGTCTATCTGCCCAAAAGCTATGACGGACAGAAGGAATATCCCGTGCTCTACCTGCTGCATGGTGCCGACGGCAACCACAACGACTGGATGGCTCAGGGTATGCTGAATCCCTACGCCAGTGCAGCCGAGGCTGCGGGTGGCAAGGAGATGATTATTGTCTGTCCCAACGGAAGCCCCGACGGTCAGAATATTTTCTATTGCGACAACTATCAGGGAAACAACATGAAGTATATGACCTACTTCTTTGATGAATTCATTCCCTACGTCGAAAGCAATTTCAAGGTGAAAGCCGGACGTGGCACACGTGCCATTGCAGGTCTGTCTATGGGTGGTTTCGGCTCGCTGTATTACAGCTTTCTGCATCCCGAAATGTTCTGCTATGTCTATGCGTGCAGTCCTGCCACCGCCATAGAGGGTGCTCCCAACTTATATGAGATGTTGGGCACGAAAGATCTGCCGGGCATCACCATTGAAATAGGCAAAGGCGACTTCTTGTTCGGCTCTGCCAACAGCTTCAAGCAGGCACTGGACGGCAGCGGCATCGCCAACGAGTACATCACCCGTGACGGCATCCACGACTGGGCTTTCTGGAAAGGCTGTCTGCCCAAACTCTTGAAGAAAGTAAGCGATACATTTGAAGAATAACAGCATTGAGACATGAAAAGATTCTTAACTCCCCTTTTCACCTTTTGCGTGGCGCTGGCTGTGAATGCACAGCCGGTGCCCACCACCGGTTCGCCCGTGCTGCGTGCCGACAACATCGACGAAGTGGTCAGCGCCCTGACCCTTGAAGAGAAAGTGCACCTCGTCATCGGTTGCGGCATGTCGATGGGCAGTGACTCCAAGTTCCCCGGTACCGCCGGACGTACCTACGACATTCCACGCCTGGGCATCCCATCGGCTTTCCTTGCCGACGGACCGCACCGCCTGGCGATGGCTTCCAAACGAGAGTTCGACAGCCGCACCTATCACGCCACCGAATTCCCCTCGAGCACCACGGTGGCAGCTACGTTCGATCCTGATGCTGCTTACCATGTAGGCCGGGCTCTGGGTACCGAAGTGAAAGACTACGGTATGGACGTGCTCCTCGCCCCCGGTGTCAACCTGATGCGTAACGCCCTCTGCGGACGAAACCACGAGTATTATGCCGAAGACCCCGTGCTGGTGGGCAAGATAGCCGCTGCCTACATCAACGGCATCCAGAGCGAAGGTACCGGCACCTGCCTGAAGCACTTCGCCGTGAACAACCAGGAAACCAACCGCAACAACAACGACTCCCGACTGACGCAGCGCCCCTTGCGCGAGCTTTATCTGAAATGCTTCGAGATAGCCGTCAAGGAGGCTCAGCCCTGGAGCGTGATGACCGCCTACAACAAGGTGAACGGCAAATACACCTGCGAAGACCGCGAACTGACCGAAGATATCCTCCGCAATGAATGGGGATTCAAGGGACTGGTGATGTCCGACTGGAATGCCGGAAAAGATGCCGTGACTTCCATCGCGGCAGGTAATGACATGTTGCAGCCGGGGCAGGAACGCCAGTACAACGCCATTCTGGAAGCCGTGAAGAACGGCACGCTGGATGAGGCGCTCCTCAACCTCAGCGTGAAGCGTGTGCTGGAGTTTGTGGTGAAGAGCCACACCTTTGCCGGTTACAATTATCCCAACGAGACCGACCTCAAAGCCCACGCGCAAGTAGACCGCCGGGTAGGTGCCGAGGGTATCGTGCTGCTGGACAACAAGAATGCGCTGCCTATGGCTGCCGGCATCAGGAAGGTAGGCCTTTACGGCACTACTTCCTACGACATGGTTCCTGCCGGTATGGGATTCGGCAGTACGGGTTTCGGCTACTACACGGTGTCTATGGTAGAAGGCTTGCGCAATGCGGGCTATACGGTAGATAAGGATTTGCTGAACCGCTACAAGAAGCACATGGCCGACGAGCAGAAACGCCTCTTCCCCCACGGTCGTCCTCCTTTCGCGTTCACTCCGCTGCCCCGTGCCGAAGAGTTCCTGCCCACTGCCGAGGAACTGGCCGCGCAAGTGAAAGCCAACGACATCGCCGTGCTTACGCTGGGACGTGTCAGTGGTGAAGGCTGCGACCGCCGTGTGGAAGATTTCCTCTTGAAGGAGAACGAACTGGCTCTGATAAAGCAAGTGTCTGCCGCCTATCGTGCCGCAGGCAAGAAGCTGGTGGTGGTTCTCAACATCTGCAGCCCCGTGGAGACCGCTTCATGGAAAGAACTGGCAGATGCCTTGGTATGCGCTTTCCAGCCCGGGCAGGAAGTGGGCAACTGCATTGCCGACGTGTTGACGGGTAAGGTGAACCCCAGCGGTAAGCTGCCCATGACGTTTGCCGTGAAGTATGGCGACGCGCCGTCGGATGCCAATTTTCCCTTCGACTATGAGTTCAAGATGCCGTCGTTCGCCATGGGTACCGGCATGAACTTCAAGTCCGACAAGAAAGAGGAGAAGCCGAAAGAGCCGGAACGCAACGTCGATTTCACCCTCTACGAGGAGGGCATCTACGTGGGTTACCGTTACTTCGATACCTTCGGTAAAGAGGTGTCTTACCCCTTCGGCCACGGACTGAGCTATACCACCTTTGAATATGCGGTGGAAGAGGCTGCCATCGACGGTGACCGCTGCCGCATGAAAGTGAGCGTGAAGAACACCGGCAAGGTGGCAGGCCGTGAAGCCGTGCAGCTCTATGTCAAGGCTCCCGAGGGCGGCATGGACAAGCCCGCCAAGGAACTGAAAGCCTTCGGCAAGACCCGCCTGCTGAAACCCGGCGAGAGCCAGACCCTGACATTGGAGTGGAACGTGATGGACATGGCCTCCTTCAACGAGAAAAGCAGCTCTTGGGAGTTGGCCAAGGGTGAATATCAATGGATGGCTGCCGCCTCTTCGGCCGACGTGCGTTGCACCACGGTGCAGAAGGTGGCAAAGGCACGCAAGCAGAAAGTGCACGATGCCATGCGGGCACAAGTGCCGGTGGCTGTGCATCCCATGGTGAAGAGATGAGGTGTGCATATACATCACCTGAAAAAACTGATATATATCAATCCATTTTAGAATGGAAAGCACTTATTTTGTAGTACATTTTTAAAATCTATGCCATGAAAAGATTGATACTTTCTCTTTTTGCCGTCTGCTCGTTGTGGATGGCAAATGCACAGAATCCTGCATGGGGACCACAAAGCAAGGTCGTGACCGACAGCATCTACAGCACGGTGCTGAAGACGCACCGCGCCTATACCATCTATCTGCCTCAGAGCTATGACAAGGAGGCAGACAGGAAGTATCCCATTCTCTACCTGCTGCACGGCATGTCGGGGGTGAATACCAGCTGGTTTACGGACCAGCGTGTGAAGGACGTGATGGACCAGTTGACGGCATCGGGCGAGGCGTGCGAGATGATTATCGTCAGCCCCAACGCCGGAGGCAATCCGGCCACGTGCTGGAACGGCTACTTCAACATGCCGGGATGGGCTTACGAGGATTTCTTCTACAAGGAGTTCATGCCCTATATCGAGAAGACCTACCGTGTGGTGGGCGACCGTCAGCATCGTGCCGTTGCGGGCCTTTCGATGGGTGGAGGCGGAACCACGAGCTACGCGCAGCGCTATCCCGACCTCTATTGTGCGGCATACGCCATGAGTGCCTTGATGAACATCCCCGTCAGTGGTGAGGCGGCGGGAAAAGACCCCGACCCCACAAACAAGATGGCTGTGCTGACCCGTTCGGTGCAGGAGCATAGTTGCATCAAGTATGTGCTGGAGGCTGATGAGGCCCGTAAAGCTGCTCTGCGCACCGTGCAGTGGTTTGTGGATTGCGGTGACGATGATTTCCTGCTCGACCGTAACATCGAGTTCTTCCAGGCGATGCGCAATGCCGGCATTCCTTGCCAGTTCCGCGTGCGCGACGGAGGGCACACCAGTGAATACTGGCATTCGGCATTGTATATGTGTTTGCCTTTTGTGAGCCGGTGCTTTGAGAAATGAGATTTGATTCCCTTCAACTTTCTCCAACTCCTTAAACAATTAAAATGATTATGAAGAAATTTACACTTTTATTTACTTTGTTGCTGATGTGTGCAATGAGCTTTGCGCAACAAGCCTTGTGGGGCGGTGCTCCGGTAGTTTCGCCGGAGATTCACGATGACAATACGGTCACTTTCCGCCTGAAGGCGCCGAAAGCCGTGAAGGTGCAGTTGACGGGTGACTTCCTGCCGCCGCACACCATCCAGACACCGAGGGGCGAGTATGACGCTCCGGGCATCGTCGATATGAAGGAGGGCAAGGACGGCGTGTGGGAATATACCACTGCCGAACCGCTGAAACCCGAACTTTATGGCTATGCTTTCTTTGTGGACGGGCTGAAAATAATGGATCCCGGCAACGTCTATATGATTCGTGATGTGGCAACTGTGACGAATGTGTTCATCATCGGCGGTGACCGTGCCGACCTCTACAAGGTGAACAAAGTGCCTCACGGAACAGTGAGACGTATGTGGTACAATAGTCCCACGCTGGGTATGGACCGCCGCCTGACGGTTTATACACCCGCCGGCTACGAGAACGGCAAGAAGCGTTATCCCGTCTTCTACCTGCTGCATGGCGCCGGAGGTGACGAAGAGGCATGGATTGCCTTGGGCCGTACTTCACAAATCCTGGATAACCTGATAGCGCAGGGCAAGGCAGAACCGATGATTGTAGTGATGACCAACGGCAATGCCTGGCAGGATGCCGCTCCCGGTGAATCGCCCAAAGGTTTCACTGTCCCTTCCATGAGTCCGAAGGAACGTGCTTCCGCTCCGGAAGGAGGCTTCGAACTTTCTTTCCCGGAAATCGTGAAATTCGTGGAGAAGAACTTCCGCACATTGCCGGACAAGAAGCACCGTGCCATTGCAGGCCTCTCGATGGGTGGCTTCCACTCTTGCAGCATCTCGAAGTACTATCCGGATATGTTCGACTATGTGGGCTTGTTCTCGGGTACTGCTTCCAGAAACGATAAGTCCACTTGTCCGGTCTATACCGACTTCGAGGGTAAACTGAAGACGCAGTTTGCCAAGAAACCGGCACTCTATTTCATCGCTTGCGGCAACCGTGACTTTGTCTTCAAGAGCGTGACGGACTTCCGCAAACTGCTCGATGACAACGGTTGCAAGTACGAGTATCTGGAAACGGGCGAGGGACATATCTGGAGGAACTGGCGCATCTATCTGACGGAGTTCGCGCCGAAGTTGTTCAAGTGACTTCGTGCCGATTGATTCACCCTGCACTTCGCCAATCCGAAGTGCAGGATTATAGACTATCTGTTTAATAACAAAATAACAAACTCATTATGAAAAGAATTTCTATTTTATCAGCTCTGTTGCTGATGTGTGCGATGACTTTCGCGCAACAAGCTCTCTGGGGCGGTGCCCCCGTGGTATCACCTGAGATACACGACAACAATACAGTAACTTTCCGCTTGAAGGCGCCGAAAG
>OGRY01001892.1_pt1 | contig 14349 bp, 30 predicted proteins | sample 1553551 | NCBI WGS metagenome assembly OGRY01 (sample SAMEA2580101, study PRJEB22360) | human gut metagenome | biome: human gut; feature: human-associated habitat; material: faeces | place: Denmark | collected 2008/2010
ATCGGCACTTAGAATTATGCGGTATTGCCCTTAAACAAAAACAGCGCCCGCTTATTCAGCAGGCGCTGTTCTTAATTCATGCTATCTGTCAATCAGACCAATTCGATAATGGCCATTTCGGCAGCGTCACCGCGGCGCATACCAGTCTTGATAATGCGGGTGTAACCACCATTGCGGTCAGCGTACTTGGGTGCATAAACGTCCATAACCTTCTTGGCAACATCCTCTTTGGTGATGTAGCTGAAGATCTGGCGCTTGGTATGCAGGTCGCCGCTCTTGCCGAGGGTGACCATCTTTTCGGCCATAGCGCGAACTTCCTTAGCGCGGGTAACGGTGGTTTCAATCTTGCCGTTCTCAAACAGGTAAGTGACCATCGCACGCAGCATGGCGTTGCGGCTATCGGTAGCGCGGCCGAGCTTTCTAGTACCGGGCATTCCGTTTCACTCCTTTACAAATCAGTTGTCTTCGTCTTTGGTAAGCGTAAAGCCCAGGCTGTCCAGCTTTGCCATGACTTCCTCGAGGCTCTTGCGGCCAAGGTTGCGCACCTTCATCATGTCGTCCTCGCTCTTGTTCACAAGGTCGCCCACGGTGTTAATGCCGGCACGCTTGAGGCAGTTGAAGGAACGGACGCTCAGATCCAGCTCTTCAATCGTCATCTCAAGGGCCTTTTCCTTGCCCTTTTCGTCGTTTTCGACCATGATTTCGGTCTCAGCGGCTTCATCGCACAGGTTCACAAACAGGTTCAGGTGCTCGGTCAGCACGCGTGCAGAAAGGCTCAAAGCCTCCTGTGCACTGGTGGTACCGTCGGTCCAAACCTCAATGGTCAGCTTATCATAGTCGGTGATCTGGCCAACACGGGTGTTTTCCACCGTGTAGTTGCACTTGAGCACCGGGGTATAAATGCTGTCCACCGGCAGGGTGCTGATATCGTTTTTCTCAATCAGCGCCTGCTTGTTGCGCTCAGCGGGAACATAGCCGCGGCCTTTATCAAAGGTCAGCTCCATAACCAGCTTAGCGCCATCGCCCAAGGTGGCAATGTGCCATTCCGGGTTCAGGATCTCAAGGTCATCGCCCTGCTTGATGGTGCCGGCCGTGACTTCGCACGGGCCAACAGCTTCAACGCGGACGGTCTTGGGGCCGTCGCCATAGATCTTGGCGGCAATGCCCTTGAGGTTCAGCACGATTTCAGTCACGTCCTCGCGCACGCCCTCAATAACAGAGAACTCATGCACGACACCGTCGATCTTGACGCTGGTAACTGCCACACCGGGCAGGCTGGAGAGCAGCACACGACGCAGGCTGTTGCCCAGCGTGGTGCCGAAACCGCGTTCCAGCGGCTCAACAACGAACTTACCATAACGGCCATCCGGCGAAAGGTTGGCCATCTCGATCTTGGGGCGTTCAATCTCCATCATAAAAACCCTCCTTGATCAGCCTGCGGCCAATAGCTGGCGCGCAGGTTCGTAGTAAATAGCGGTAATGAAAAAAGAGAGCTTACTTGGAGTACAACTCGACGATGAGGTGTTCCTGAACGTCGAAGTCGATATCGCTGCGCTCAGGCAACTTGGTGACAACACCCTTCAGGCTGCCGGTTTCGCGGCTCAGCCAGGAAGGCAGAGCAACAACAGCAGCATCAGCGCCGGTCAGCTTGGCAAACTTTTCAATCTTGCGGCTGCCTTCAACAACGTCGATCACGTCGCCGGCCTTCACCTGGTAAGAGGGGATGTTAACGCGCTTGCCATTAACGGTGAAGTGGTTGTGAGAAACGAGCTGACGGGCATCGCGGCGGGGGGAAGCGTAGCCCAGACGGAAGACCACATTGTCCAGACGGCACTCCAGCAACTGGAGCAGGTTTTCACCAGCCTGGCCCTGACGGCGGGAAGCTTCTTCAAAGTAGTTGGAGAACTGCTTTTCCAGAACGCCGTAGATAAACTTCAGCTTCTGCTTCTCCTGCATCTGGGTGGCGTATTCAGACTTCTTCTTGCGGAAGTTGCCGTTGGAATTGCGGGTGGTGTTCTTCTTGGCATAGCCCATGACTGCAGGAGAAATGCCGAGAGCCTTGCAGCGCTTTGCGATCGGCTGAGTATTTTTAGCCATAATTCAGTTTCCTCCTTCAATCAAATACGGCGGCGCTTGGGCGGGCGGCAGCCGTTGTGGGGGATCGGGGTGACGTCGCGGATCATGGTGACCTCCAGGCCGGTAGCCTGCAGGGCACGGATTGCGCTTTCACGTCCGGAGCCAGGGCCCTTAACGTAGACTTCAACAGTCTTCATGCCGTGTTCCATTGCAACCTTTGCAGCGGTTTCAGCGGCAGACTGAGCAGCGTAAGGAGTGCTCTTGCGGGAACCGCGGAAATTCAGAGCGCCCGTGCTGCACCAGGAAACGGTGTTGCCCTGGGTATCGGTAATGGTGACGATGGTGTTGTTAAACGTGCTCTGGATATGAGCAGTGCCAGCAGCAATATTCTTGCGCTCTTTCTTTTTGGTGCGGGTATTACGAGCCGCACTAGCTTTCGTAGCAGCCATTTCAGTTCCTCCTTACTTCTTCTTGTTAGCAACAGTGCGCTTCGGACCTTTGCAGGTACGGGCATTGGTCTTGGTGCGCTGGCCGCGGCAAGGCAGGCTCTTGCGATGACGTACACCACGGAAGCACTGGATTTCGGTCAGACGCTTAATGTCCAGCGCGACGTTCCGGCGGAGATCGCCCTCAACGATGATATTGTTTTTGTCAATGTAGTCACGGATCTTAGCTTCATCGTCAGCAGACAGATCCTTGACGCGGGTATCAGGGTTGATTCCGGTGCCGGCGAGAATCTCGTCAGCAGTGCTCTGACCGATACCATAAACATAAGTCAGACCAACCTCGATCCGCTTCTCGCGAGGCAGATCAACACCAGCAATACGTGCCATAAAGCACCTCCATTAGTAACATCCCATGTCCTAGTCGGGGCCTGCGCCGGGAATCTACGCACTTGGCCCCCAAGCGTTTTGGGTACGGTTTCCAGGGTTTTAACCCCGGACCTTTAGCCCTGACGCTGCTTATGCTTCGGATTGGCGCAGATGATCATCACGCGGCCTTTGCGCTTGATGACCTTGCACTTCTCGCAGATGGGTTTCACGGAAGGTTTTACCTTCATGATGTTAACCTCCTTCTATAAACACAAGGCACTTATTTGGAGCGCCAGGTGATTCGGGCTTTGGTCAGGTCGTAGGGGGACATCTCCATGGTGACTTTATCGCCAGGCAGGATGCGGATAAAATTGGTCCGCAGTTTGCCGGAGATGTGTGCCAGCACCGTATGGCCATTGGGCTTGCCCTCTTTGTTGAGCAGCTCGACCTTGAACACAGTGTTGGGCATAGCCTCGCGGACGACGCCTTCTACTTCGATGACATCTTCTTTAGACAAGCTGATTGCCTCCTTGAAGGTTCATTCAGAACGGATGTTCGGCATCATATGCCTTGATCGCGTCACTGATCGGTTGATCGCTTTTCAGAAGCTCGTTGCCAAGAACGGTTGCGGTGGGGGCAACGTGCCGGCTCTTTTTGCGCTTCGGGTTTGCCACCGTGCGGTGGCTGCCATCGGCCAGGGCCAGTATTTCACCCTCCACATCCAGAACGGCATAGGTGCGGGTTTTATCCCGTCCCGCCTTGGAGCGTACCAGTTGGCCTTTCACAAAGTCCATCCGGGTTCCTCCCAGCCGTGGGTCAGGACTTCCGGCCCGTTGGATGTGATCGCCACCGTGTGCTCAAAGTGAGCAGCAAGGCCGCCATCACAGGTCTTGACCGTCCATCCATCTTTCAAGGTCTTTACCGCGCATTTATATTGGCAGATCATCGGTTCAATCGCGATGCACATGCCCGGCATCAGGCGCTGCCCACGGCCCGCGTGCCCATAATTGGGAATTTCGGGGTCTTCGTGCAGCTCCTTGCCAACGCCGTGGCCAACATATTCACGCACAACGGAGAAACCGTTCTCCTCCACGTAGCTTTGCACTGCGTGGCCGATATCCCCCACTCTTGCACCTGCCTGCGCGGCAGCAATGCCAAGGTGCAGACTCTCTTTGGTCACATCCAGCAGGCGCTGGGCTTCCAAGTCGAGCTTGCCGCAGGCAAAGGTACAGGCGTTATCACCGTTAAAACCATCAATCTTGCAGCCGGTGTCAATCGAAACGATATCGCCGGGGCGGATCTTCTGGTCTCGGGAGGGGATGCCGTGGATGACGGTGTCATTCACGCTGATACATGCCGTGGCGGGAAAACCGTACAGATGAAGGAAGTTCGGTCTTGCACCATGGCGCACGATAAAGTCGTAAATAATTTTGTCAATCTCTGCCGTGGTTATACCCGGTTCGATTGCTTCGCCGCCTGCTTTCAATGCAGCTGCGCTGATTGCAGCAGCTTTGCGCATTTTTTCGAGTTCGGCAGCATTTTTAATCTGAATCATGGAACGCTTACGCCTCCAACTGCTTCAGGATGTAGGCGTTGGTTGCTTCAATCGAGCCCTGGTCCGGAATATCAACCAGCTTGCCGCGCTTACGGTAAAAATCTACCAGCGGCTCGGTTTGCTGATGATACGTTACCAGACGGTCACGCACGGTTTCAGGGCGGTCATCCTTGCGGATCACCAGCTCGCCGCCGCAGCGGTCGCACACGCCTTCCACCTTGCTGGGTTTATTCTTGATGTGGTAGCTGGCACCGCACTTGGCGCACACACGGCGGCCTGCCATGCGTGCTTCGATCGTGGAATCCTCAACCAGCAGGTTGACGACCTTATCGATCTCGATACCAAGCTGCTCAAGCGCTTCGGCCTGAGCGATGGTGCGCGGCACACCATCCAGAATAAAACCGTTCGCACAGTCGGAAGCGGTCAGGCGCTCCTTGATGATGCCAAGGATGACTTCATCAGGAACGAGCGCACCCGCGTCCATAAAACTCTTTGCTTTCAGCCCCATCGGGGTACCGTCCTTAACGGCGGCACGCAGGATGTTGCCGGTGGAAATGGTGGGGATGTTCAGCTTATCGGACAGGATCTCGGCATTGGTGCCTTTGCCGGCGCCAGGGGCGCCCAACAGGATCAGTTTCATAGATGTTCCCCTTTCCATTCAAGCTCCACCAGTGACCAGTCGCCTCTGGCGGAGCTGGTCAATTACTCCAAAAAGCCTTTGTGATGGCGCGCCGTCATGTAGCCTTCCAGAGAACGGGCCGTATCCAGTGCCACGCCGACGATAATGAGCAGGCTGGTACCACCCAACTGGATGGAAACACCGGTCAGATCGCCGATGATCATCGGCACAGCCGCAACGATTGCCAGGAACACAGCGCCGATCAAAGTGATCTTGCTCAGGGTCTTGGTGATGAAATCGCTGGTCGGCTTGCCCGGACGAATGCCGGGGATGGTGCCGTTGTTCTTGCGCAGCTGGTTGCTGATGTCTACCGGATTGTACTGGATTGCAACATAGAAGTAGTTGAAAGCCACAATCAGCAGAACATAAACAACGAGATATAGAACACTGTTGTAGTTAAAAACGCGGAAGAATGCTGTCCAGTACGGATGCTTGGTAGCGTCCAGATTCAGGAAGCTGCCAATCATATTGGGCAGACCGCACAGGGTAGAAGCGAAGATGATGGGCATAACGCCGCTCATGTTCACTTTGATGGGAATATAGCTGGCCTGACCGCCGTACATTTTGCGGCCAACCACGCGCTTTGCGTACTGCACCGGAATGCGGCGCTCAGCGTTGGTCAGGATCACTACAAAGATCACAGCAACAAGGGCCAGAATGACCATGGCGGGGATCATAATGTAGTAACCGGAAGCACCAGCCTGTGCACGGGTGAGCATATCCTGGAAGGAAGAGCCCACGCGGGACCAGTCAGCCACGATACCGGCAAAGATCATCAGGGACAGGCCGTTGCCAATACCCTTTGCGTCGATCTGATTGCCCATCCATGTGACAAACTGAGCGCCGGCGGTGAAGCAGGCCACGATAACGATACCGGAGAAGATACCGGCAAAGCCATCGGTGTACTTCAGCGCGCCCATGCGGCGGATGATAAAGTAGTAAGCGATGCTCAACAGCAGCGCGATTGCCGCACCGGTATAGTTGCTGATCTTGGTGAGCTTTTGACGGCCCTCCTCACCCTCTTTGGAGAGATTCTCCAGATAAGGGATCGCAACACAGAGCAGCTGAATAATAATCGTTGCGTTGATATAGGGCTGAACACCCAGCGCAAAGATCGTGCAGCGGCTCATGGCACCGCCGGACATCATGTTGAGGTAAGTCAGCATGCTGCCGGTGGTGAACATGGATTCCAGTGCACTGCTGGTGATATAAGGTACCGGAATTGCGCAGCCAAGACGGAAAAGAATCAGGATCAAAAGCGTGTACAGAAGGCGCTTACGCAGATCTTCGGTCTTCCAGGCGTTGCGAAACGTTTCGAACACCTTAGATCACCTCAGCCTTCCCGCCTGCTTTCTCAATCTTTTCCTTGGCCGAAGCAGTGTAAGCTGCAACCTTGACATTAACTGCCTTGGTCAGCTCACCATTGCCCAGGACCTTGACGCCATCCAGCGTCTTGGAGATGATGCCGGCATCCAGAAGAGCCTGTGCATCGACGGTTGCACCAGCCTCGAACTTTTCGAGGTCAGACACCTTAATGGTGACATACTTGGTGGCGAAAATGTTATTGAAACCGCGCTTGGGCAGGCGACGCTGCAGGGGCATCTGGCCGCCTTCAAAGCCTGCCTTCTTGACGCCGCTGCGAGCCTTCTGGCCCTTGTGGCCGTAACCGGCGGTCTTGCCGTTGCCGGAGCCAGCGCCACGGCCCTTACGGGTCACAGCCTTGCGGGCACCTGCGGGCGCGTTCAGTTCATGAAGCTTCATGCTTGCACCTCCTTGCGTTATGCCTTGGTCACAACAACCAGGTGGGCGATCTTAGCGATCTTACCCTGGGTAGCTGCGTTGTCAGGCTGCTCGGTAACCTCACCGGGGCGGTTCAGGCCCAGGGAGTGCGCAACGGCGATCTGCTCTTTGCCGCGGCCGATCAGGCTCTTGGCCAGACGAATCGTAACTTTTTCCATTGTAGCGCCCTCCTTAGCCCAGGATTTCCGCAACAGTCTTGCCGCGCTTGGCTGCGACGCTCTCGGCGTCGGTCAGGCCGCACAGACCAGCAAAAGTGGCAGCGGTAACGTTGATGGGGTTATTGGAACGCAGGCTCTTGGTACGAATGTCCTTGATGCCAGCGCATTCCAGAACAGCACGGACCGGGCCGCCGGCGATAACGCCGGTACCGGGGGCAGCGGGACGCATCAAAACGCGGCCTGCACCATACACGCCAACGATCTCGTGGGGGATGGTGGTGCCCTTCATGGCAACCTTGTGCATGTTCTTCTTGGCGGCGCCTTCACCCTTGCGGATGGCCTCGGGAACTTCGCCGGACTTGCCAACGCCGTAACCGATGTTACCCTTGCCGTCGCCAACAACGATCAGGGCAGCGAACTTCATAACGCGGCCGCCCTTAACGGTCTTGGAAACGCGGTTGATGGAGACGACCTTGGTGATCATGCCGTCATCTTGTTCTCTGTTTCTCTGCATGGCCATTGTATCTTCTCCCTCCTTACAGTTTCAGGCCGGCTTCACGGGCACCTTCAGCAAGTGCCTTAACACGGCCGTGGTATACGAAACCGCCGCGGTCATAGACCACTTCGGTAATGCCTTTTTCAAGGCACTTCTTGGCGATGCGCTCGCCAACCTTCTTGGCAGCGTCGCAGTTGCCGCCATAGTCCTCAAAGTCCTTTTCCAGGGTGGAGGCGGAAGCCAGCGTAACACCAGCTTCATCGTCGATCACCTGGCAGTAGATGTGCTTGGCAGAGCGGAAAACATCCAGACGAGGACGCTCGGCAGTGCCGCTGATCTTGCCGCGGACGCGGCGGTGACGGCGAAGACGAGCTTCGTTCTTATCAGCCTTATTGACCATAATGTTTCTCCCCTCCTATTATTTGCCCTTGCCGGCTTTGCCTTCCTTACGGATGACAAACTCGCCGACATAGCGGATGCCCTTGCCTTTGTACGGCTCAGGCGGGCGCTTGCTGCGGACTTCGGCCGCAAACTGGCCGACTTCCTGCTTGTCGCTGCCCAGGATGCTGAAATGCAGAGCATCCTTGACTTCGATCTTGATGGTCTCGGTTTCTGCAACCTCAACCGGGTGAGAGAAGCCCAGGGTCAGGACCAGCTTGCTGCCCTGCTTTGCGCAGCGGTAGCCAACGCCCTGGATCTCCAGGTCCTTGCGGAAGCCTTCGGTAACACCGACAACCATGTTGTGGATGTTGGTGCGGGTCAGGCCATGGAGGCTACGTGCCTCCTTCTCGTCATTGGGGCGGGTAACCAAAATCTCATTGCCCTCGACCTTAACGGTCATCAGGGGATGGAATTTGGAATGCAGGGTACCCTTGGGGCCCTTCACGGTGATGGCGTGATCGGCCTCGTCGACCTTCACTTCCACGCCCGCGGGAATGACGATGGGTTTTCTTCCAATTCTCGACATTGTCTTATGCCCCTTTCTTACCACACAAAGGCGAGCACTTCACCGCCGACATGAGCTGCGCGAGCAGCCTTGTCAGTCATGACGCCCTTGGAAGTGGAGATGATTGCGGTGCCCAGGCCCTTCATGACCTTGGGCATATCTTCGCAGTTGGTGTAAATGCGCAGACCCGGCTTGGAAACGCGCTTCAGGCCGTCGATGACCGGAGCACCATTTTCCTGATACTTGAGGGTCAGGGTGATAACACCCTGCTTGCCGTCGTCGGTGACTTTCATACCCTTGATGTAGCCCTCATCAACCAGGATCTGGCAGATTGCCTTCTTCAGGTTGGAAGCAGGAACGTCCACGGAAGGGTGTTTGGCAGTGCTGGCGTTGCGGATGCGAGTGAGCAGGTCCGCGATAGGATCGGTGATTTGCATGCCACTAACCTCCTTAGGTTGTGATAAATTTGTTGTTGATGTTTCGTTATGGGAGCAAACGCTCCCTTACAGTGAAGAAAGCAGATTACCAGGACGCCTTCTTGACGCCGGGGATCTCGCCCTTATAGGCCAACTCGCGGAAGCAGATACGGCAGACGCCATACTTACGCAGGTAAGCATGCGGACGGCCGCAAATCTTGCAACGGTTGTATTCACGGGTGGAGAACTTGGCAGGACGCTGCTGCTTGATCTTCATAGAAGTTTTTGCCATTCGTTGTTCCTCCCTGATCAGTTGGCGAACGGAGCGCCCAGAGCCTTCAGCAGCTCCTTGGCTTCCTCGTCCGTCTTAGCGGTGGTGACGAAGCAGATATCCATGCCGCGGACTGCATCGACCTTATCAAAGTCGATTTCCGGGAAGATGATCTGCTCCTTCAGACCGAAGGCGTAGTTGCCGCGGCCGTCGAAGCTGTTGCCGTTAATGCCGCGGAAGTCGCGGACACGGGGCAGAGCAACGTTGAACAGGCGGTCAACGAACTCGTACATACGCTCACCACGCAGGGTGACCTTTGCGCCAATGGGCATGCCCTGGCGCAGTTTGAAGTTTGCAACGCTCTTCTTGGCCTTGCAGACAACGGCCTTCTGGCCGGTGATCTGGCCCAGGTCAGCGACGATAGCATCGATAACCTTGACGTTCTCTTTTGCCTCGCCGGCAGCCACGTTGATGATGACCTTATCCAGCTTGGGAATCTGCATCACGCTCTTGTAGCCGAACTTTTTGTTCAGGGCCGGAGCGATCTCATTGACATACTGTTCTTTCAAACGTGCCATAATTAACTCCTCCCTTACAGTTCAGCACCGCACTTGCGGCAGATACGGACGTTCTTGCCATCCTTAACGGAATGGCCCACACGGGTGGCCTTGCCGCATTTGGGGCAAACGGGCATGACCTTGCAGGCGTAGATAGCGCCTTCGGCCTTAACGATGCCGCCCTGCTCGCCCTGACGGCGCGGCTTGACGTGCTTGGTAACCATGTTCAGGCCTTCGACAATGACCTTACCCTCTTTGGGGCTGGTCTGCAGAACCTTACCGGTCTTGCCCTTGTCCTTGCCAGAGATGATCATCACGTTGTCGCCGGTTTTAACATGAAGATTATTCATTCTAAAACCTCCTTACAGCGATTCGGGAGCCAGGGACAGGATCTTGGTGTAGCCGGCGTCGCGAAGTTCGCGAGCGACGGGTCCAAAGATACGGGTGCCCTTGGGGCTCTTGTCGGCCATAACGATAACGGCGGCGTTCTCATCGAAACGGATGTAGGAACCGTCGTCACGGCGCAGGCCCTGCTTGCTACGGACGATAACGGCCTTGACCACATCGCCCTTCTTAACGGTGCCGCCGGGAGCAGCCTTCTTCACGCTGCAGACCACGACGTCGCCGATGTTTGCGTATCTCTTGCGGGTACCGCCCAGTACACGGAAGCACATTAACTCCTTGGCACCGGTGTTGTCGGCAACTTTGAGATAAGTTTGCATCTGAACCATCTTTCAGGTCCTCCTTTCAAAGTACCAGGCTTATTTCGCTTTCTCCAGGATCTTGACGAGACGCCAGTTGACCTGCTTAGAAATCTTGCGGGTCTCCATGATCTCAACGCGGTCGCCGATGCCGGCTTCGTTGTTTTCGTCATGAACCTTGAACTTCTTGGTACGCTTCAAGATCTTCTTGTAGAGGGGGTGCTGAACGCTGTCCTTAACAGCAACAACGATGGTCTTATCCATCTTGTCGGAAACGACAACGCCCACACGGGTCTTTCTCAGATTACGTTCCATGTTTTACCCTCCCTCTTACGCGTTTTTAACGTTCTTCTCTGCCATGATGGTCATCACGCGGGCGATGTCCTTCTTCACAGCATCGATGCGAACGGGGTTATCCAGCTGGTTGATGGCGTGCTGAAAGCGCAGGTTGAAGAGCTCGGCCTTCAGGTCCTTGAGCTGCTTGTTCAGTTCGACATCGGTCATTTCACGCAGTTCCTTGGCTTTCATTCAGCGTCACCCTCCTTTACGGTGTCAAGCTCTTCGCGCTTGACAAATTTGCAGCGGATCGGCAGCTTGTTGCTGGCCAGGCGCAGAGACTCACGAGCGGTAGCCTCATCAACGTCGGCGAGCTCAAACAGCACGCGGCCCGGCTTAACCACAGCAACCCAGTACTCCGGGCTGCCTTTACCAGAACCCATTCGGGTGCCGGCCGGCTTTTCAGTAACGGGCTTATCGGGGAAGATCTTGATCCAGACCTTGCCGCCACGCTTGATATAACGAGTCATAGCAACACGAGCAGCTTCGATCTGGTTGGAAGTGATCCATGCCGGCTCCAGAGCAACCAGACCGTACTGGCCCTGGTTGACAGTGTTGCCACGCATGGCCTTACCGGTCATGCGGCCACGCTGAACGCGGCGGTATTTAACACGCTTCGGCAGTAACATTACTGTTTGCCTCCTTCCTTCTTAGCAGGGGCTTTGGCGCCCTTCAGGATCTCGCCTTTGTAGATCCAAACCTTGACGCCGACCTTGCCGTAGGTGGTGTTGGCCTCGGCGAAGCCATAGTCGATATCAGCGCGCAGGGTCTGCAGGGGGATGGTGCCCTCATGGTAGCTCTCAACGCGGGCGATATCAGCGCCAGCCAGACGGCCGGAGCAGGTAACCTTGATACCCTTGGCAGGCACGCCGCCGCGGGGCTGCATTGCATTGCGGATAACCTGCTTCATAGCGCGGCGGAACGCAATGCGGCGCTCCAGCTGGGAAGCAACATCCTCAGCAACCAGCTGAGCGTTGGTGGTGGTGCCCTTAACCTCAACAATGTTCAGGTTAACGTTTTTGCCGGTCAGCTTAGCCAGCTGCTTTTCGATCTTTGCGCTCTCAGCGCCGCCCTTGCCGATAACGATGCCCGGCTTGGCGCAGAAGACGTTGACCTTAACGCGGGGGGTGCCGGTCTGGCTGTCCACGGTGCGCTCGATCTCGATCTTGGGAACGCCAGCAGCGTACAGCTGCTTCTTCAGGGTCTTGCGGATCTTGTGATCCTCAACGAGGGTGTCGCCGAATTCCTGCTTAGAGGTAAACCAGCGGCTGTCCCAATCTTTAATAACGCCCACGCGCATGCCATGGGGATTAACTTTCTGGCCCATTTGTTTACCTCCTTAGTTTTTCTCTTTCAGCACAACAGTCATGTGGCTGGTGCGCTTCAGGATGCGGTATGCACGGCCCTGTGCGCGCGGCATAATGCGCTTCAGGGTCGGGCCGGGGCAGACATAGCATTCCGCAACATACAGGTTGTTGCGGTCCATATCAAAATTGTTTTCCGCGTTAGCGGCAGCAGAGTTCACCAGTTTGAGAAGGGGCTCACAAGCGGCCTTCGGGGTGTACTGCAGAATCGCCTGAGCTTCAGCCAGCGGCTTATTACGGATGAGATCCATCACGATAGAAACCTTGCGGGGGCTGATGCGGGCGTAACGGAGCGTTGCCCGTGCTTCCATGTTGTGTTCCTCCTCTCTTATTTGGCGACGGTCTTACCGCCGCCGTGGCCAGTGAACTTGCGGGTGGGAGCAAACTCACCCAGTTTGTGGCCAACCATATCCTCAGTAACGTATACGGGCACATGCTTGCGGCCGTCATGGACAGCAAAGGTGTGGCCGACGAATTCGGGGAAGATGGTGGAGGAGCGGCTCCAGGTCTTGACGACGCTCTTCTTACCGGCCTCGTTCATCGCTTCAACTTTCTTCATCAGAGAATCCGCGACGTAAGGGCCCTTTTTGGTGCTACGAGACATATCTTATTTCCTCCCTTAACCGTTGGCGCGCTTCACAATGAACTTGTTGGAGCGAGCATGATGTTTGCGAGTCTTGAGACCCATTGCCGGCTTGCCCCACGGGGTGCGCGGGCTGTCGTGACCAACCGGGGCGCGGCCTTCGCCACCGCCGTGCGGGTGATCGCAGGGGTTCATGACGCTACCGCGAACGGTGGGACGCCAACCCATGTGACGCTTACGACCGGCCTTACCGATCTGGATGTTCTCGTGCTCCAGATTGCCGACCTGACCGATGCAGGCCTTGCAGTTGGTGCGGATGATGCGGACCTCGCCGGAGGGCATACGGATCTGGGCGTTGTCGCCTTCCTTAGCCATCAGCTGGGCATAGGCGCCGGCGGAGCGGACCAGCTGGGCGCCCTTGCCGGGGTGCATCTCGATGTTGTGGATCACGGTACCCACGGGGATGTTGGCGATGGGCAGGCAGTTGCCGGGCTTGATATCGGCGCTGGCGGAGGAAAGAACCTGATCGCCCACATTCAGGCCGTAGGGAGCCAGGATGTAGCTCAGGGTGCCGTCCTCGTACTTGATCAGCGCGATGAAAGCGGAGCGGTTGGGATCGTACTCGATGCGCTGCACGGTAGCGCTCATGTCGGTCTTCAGGCGCTTGAAGTCGATGACGCGGTACTTGCGCTTGTTGCCGCCGCCGCGATGGCGGACGGTGATGTGACCGTAGCTGTTGCGACCTGCGTTCTTCTTGAGGGTCTCAACCAGGCTACGCTCAGGTTTTGCCTTCTTATCAACACCGTCGAAAGCGGAAACAGTCATGTTTCTGCGGGCGGGGGTGTAAGGCTTGAAAGTCTTAATAGCCATTTGCGTTTCTCTCCTTTATTGAGATTTGGTTTAGACCATACCCTCGAAGAACTCGATGGTCTTGGAGTCGGCGGTCAGGGTGACGACAGCCTTCTTGTAGGCGGCCTGCTTGCCGGCGGGATAAGCGCCGGTGCGCTTGACCTTGCCCTGCATACGGACGGTATTGACCTTCGCGACCTTCACGCCGAAAATCTCTTCGATCGCGGCCTTGATCTCGGTCTTGTTGGCGTTCACGTCCACCATAAAAACGTACTTCTTGTCAGCGACAGACTCCATGGACTGCTCGGTGATGACAGGTCTTCTGATGATATCGTAAGCGTTCATTATGCGAATACCTCCTCAATCGTGGTCAGAGCAGCCTTGTCAACGACCAGCTTGGTGGCGTTCAGCACGTCGTAAACGTTCAGCACGCCGGCGAAGGTGACTTCGCAGCCGGGGATGTTGCGGCCGGACTTTACCACGTTCTGGTCGGCGGCGGCAGTGACGACCAGAGTCTTGCCTTCGCAGCCGACGGCCTTCAGGAACTTGGCAAACTCGGAGGTCTTGGGAGCGTCCATCTTGATGGCGTCGATGACCACGATATTTGCCTCGGAAGCCTTGGCGCTCAGGACGCTCTTCAGCGCCAGACGCTTGGCCTTCTTATTCAGGGTGTAGCTGTAGGAGCGGGGCTTGGGGGCAAACACGATGCCGCCGTGGGTCCACTGGGGCGCGCGGGTGCTCTTAAATCAT
>OGRY01001894.1_pt1 | contig 14327 bp, 15 predicted proteins | sample 1553551 | NCBI WGS metagenome assembly OGRY01 (sample SAMEA2580101, study PRJEB22360) | human gut metagenome | biome: human gut; feature: human-associated habitat; material: faeces | place: Denmark | collected 2008/2010
CGATGGCAAAAAATATTTTCTAAGCCCCGAAGAATCCATTAAAATTCAGCATAAATTGGATTCAAACATTACAATGTGCATGGATGAATGCGTCAAATTGCCGGCACCGCACGACAAGGTAAAAAAATCAATGGAAATGTCCATGCGCTGGGCCAGACGCAGCCGCGATGCCTTCACCGACCGTGACGGCTACGGGATTTTCGGCATTCAACAGGGCGGCGATTATGAAGACTTGCGCGGCTTTTCCGCCGAACGCCTGAAAGAAATCGGCTTTGACGGTTATGCTATCGGCGGCTTGGCTGTCGGTGAAGGGCAGGAAACCATGTTCAAAGTGCTGGATTATGCTCCGGGAATGCTGCCGGACGATAAACCCCGCTACCTGATGGGGGTAGGCCGTCCGGACGATATTGTCGGCGCTGTCTTGCGCGGTGTTGATATGTTTGACTGTGTCATGCCCACCCGCTCCGGTCGTACGTCTCAGGCTTTCACTCGTTTCGGCACGATTAACATCCGCAATGCCCGGCACCGGGAAGATCCCCGCCCGCTGGAAGCCGGCTGTGATTGCCCGCTTTGCACCAATTACACCCGTGCTTATATTCATCATCTGCAAAAGTGTAATGAAGTTCTTGCCGTGATGTTGCTTACCTGGCATAATATCCGCTATTATCAGCGCCTGATGCAGGGACTCCGGCAGGCCATAGAGGACGAAAGACTTGAGGAGTTTGCCGCCGGGTTCTATCGTCAGCAGGCTCTGGGCGACATTGAGGAGATATAGCCGATGGTTGAAGTCTGCAATACAAATCTGGATGAAATGGTTGATTCTTTTGCCGAACAGAACCGGCAGGAGGGACTGCGGGTTTTCGTTGCCGGCGGCAGCCGTCCGGGAACCGATCCCGTCTATGTGGAGGAGGCTTATAATCTCGGCCGCCAGATTATCAAAATGGACTTCAAACTTGACTTTGGTTTGTCCAATTCCGGCATCATGGGCGCCGTTGCCCGCGGCGTCATGGACGGTTGGAACAAAAAGCAGTGCAAGGACAAGGGATATCCGATTCAGGCCGTGACCACGCAGGCTTATTTTGACCTTTATCCGCGCGATGACGAACTGATTTCACAGATAGAAAACCTCATTTTGGCCAAGACGCTGGAAGAGCGCAAACAGAAACTCCTTGATGCCGACTTCGTGGTCTTTGCGCCCGGCGGCGTCGGCACGCTTGACGAATTGGCTTATGACTGTGTGGCCATGCAGGATGGCTTTTTGCAGATTAAACCTTTTATTCTGTACAATATCAACGGCTATTTCCACCACCTGCTCGAGTATATGAAAGCCATTGCTCAGGAGGGGTTTGCCGATCCGATACCTTTTATTGTCGTTGACAACAGCGATGAAGTCGGCATAGTTTTCCGCCTGCTCAAACTGCGCTATCAAAAGGGAACCACCACGGCCGAGGCTTATGCCAATACCCGGCAGCTGATTTACGAACTGCCCTATTTCATTAAAAAGAAAGTAGACAACACGGTTTTTGTCGAACACATCATTGCCGAAATGGATCGCATTGCCGCTTCGGGAACCGCCGAGGAAAAGGCCGAACTGGCCAAGGAAATCGAAACGGCCTATCTTGAAAAGGAAATTGAGCGCATGTATGAACGTCTGGCCAAAACGGGGCGAGACACGTCTATCGTCAGCGACAAACTGACCAAACTCAAAAAACGCAAGAATATGAAACTTTAGCTATGCCCGGAGGGCAGTCAGGAAAAAAGATGACGACGTCAGTCTGGAAATTTTTATGGAAATACCTTTCCAAGCTTAGGATATTGTTTTACAGCGTACTGTTCTCGGTCCTGGCCGGCGAGTTTTTCGTCCGGCTTTCGCTGTATTATGCCTCCAAAATCGTCGATATTCTGGCCGCCGAAGGACCGCGCCGCGGTTTGATGCTGTCCGCGCTCGGCTTTGCCGGTCTGGCTTCGTTGTTTTTGTTTGCCAAGGGATTGCTGCTCAATGTGCTGATTTTTATCGAAGCGCGGTTTCTGCCGGTCTACATGAGCCGCATTTCCAAAGATTTGTTTAATTATGCGCACCGGCATTCGACGGCGTTTTTTGCCGAGGAAATGGCCGGCAATATTTCCGGAAAAATCAAAACCATTATCGATGACAGTTACAGCATTTATTACAACATTCTCTGGGGGTTCATTTCGCCGACGATTGCCGTTGTCATCAGTTTTGCCTTTATTTTCAACATTAATGTTCCTCTGTCCCTGACAATGCTGGGACTTAATTTTCTGCTTATTTGGGCGCTGTATGTCCTGAGCCGCAAGCTGGCGCCTTTTTCCGAAGCCCGCGCCAAACTGATGTCCGAAGCCAATGGTGTGCTGGTTGACAGCATAACCAATGCCAGCCTGGTCAAAAATTTCAGCAATTTTCTTAACTGATGACCCCTTTTTTCCAGCTTTGCCCGCGGGGGGGCGCCTGCCGATCGGCTGGAAAATTTGCGTTTTGGGCATTTGTTTATCGCTCAGGGGGTTTTGCGCGCGCTGATGCAGGCGGTTTTTTACGCGCTGCCGGTCTGGTACTGGTATAAGGGGGAAATCAACGTCGGGCAGTTTGTTCTGATCCAGTCGCTGATTGCCGTTCTGAGCAATATTTACAACATGCTGTCAATGAATTTCATTAACTTTTTCCGGCTTTATGGCGGCATTAAGGACGGTTTGAAACTGCTCTCCCGTCCTTTTGAAGTAACGGACGTTCCGAACGCCCGCCGGTTGAAGGTGCGGGAAGGGCGGATAGATTTTGCCGGCGTCACTTATCATTACAAACATTCCGAACCCTTGTTCAATGATTTTAATCTGCATATTACGCCGGGCGAAAAAATCGGACTGGTCGGACGTTCCGGCTCCGGAAAATCGACGCTGATCAAGCTCTTGTCGCGTTATTACGACATTCAGAAGGGCGAAATTTCCATTGACGGCCAGAATATTGCCGAAGTTACGCAAAAGAGTCTGCGCGCGTCCATTGCGCTCATTCCGCAGGATCCCTCGCTGTTCAATCGCACGATTATGGAAAACATCCGTTACGGCAGCCTGCGCGCCACGGATGAAGAAGTTTTTGCCGCTGCCCGCCGCGCCCGCATTCATGATTTTATCATGTCGCTGCCAACCGGTTACGATTCCAAGGTCGGCGAACGCGGTGTCATGCTTTCCGGCGGTGAACGCCAGCGGATTGCCATTGCCCGTGCGATTTTGAAAAATGCGCCGATTTTGATTCTGGACGAGGCGACTTCGGCGCTGGACAGCGAAAGCGAAAAATATATTCAAACCTCAATCCGCGAACTGATGAAAGACAAAACCGTCATAGCTGTCGCTCACCGTTTGTCAACCCTCAGGGAAATGGACCGGATTGTCGTCATGGACAAAGGGCGGATTGTCGAAACTGGAACGCATGCGGCGCTGCTGCGGCAAAAGGGGCTGTATCATAGCTTTTACGACATGCAGTCGAAAGGTTTTATTAAAATCGACGAAAATGCGGAGGAAAACGAATGCTGAACATCATCTGGATTGCTTTTTTTGTTTCCGCTTTTCTGATGGCTTTGTATCGGGCGCTGATTTTAGGCGATGGCGGCGTCTGGACAGAGTTGGTAAATTCGGTTTTCGTTTCTTCCAAAGCCGCTTTTTCAATTGCGCTGAACCTGACCGGCATTTTGTGTTTTTGGCTCGGATTGCTCAAAATTGCCGAAGCCTCCGGCATAACCGGACTGTTGTCCAAAGCTTTGTACCCGCTGTTTCGGCGGATTATGCCTGGCGTGCCGGCAGAAAGTCCGGCGCTGTCGTCAATGATTATGAATATTGCTGCCAATATGCTCGGTTTGGACAATGCCGCAACGCCGATGGGGCTGAAAGCTATGGAACAGCTTCAGCAGCTGAATCCGAAAAAAGACACGGCTTCCGACGCGCAGATTTTGTTCATGGTCATTAACACTTCGGCCGTTACGCTGATTCCGATTACGATTTTAATGTATCGTGCCGAACTCGGTTCCGTTAACCCGAGCGCTGTCTTTATGCCGATTTTGTTTGCCACGTCGCTGTCGACGCTGAGCGGTTTTTTGGCCGTGGCCTGGGTACAGAAACTGAATATCTTTAACCGGGTGGTGCTGGGCTGGCTGTTGGGTTTTGCCGTCTTCATCGGTGTCGTGGCCTGGCACTTTCAGAGTCTGCCGCCGGCCGAACGGCTGCAAACCTCCGCCGCCTGGGGCAATTTTATTCTTTTTGCTTTCATCGTCAGTTTTATAACCGCCGGGCTGATTCGCAGAATCAATGTCTATGAAACTTTTGTTCAGGGAGCTAAAGAAGGGTTTGACATCGCGGTTCGGATTATTCCCTATCTGGTTGCCATGTTGGTTGCCATAGCGGTATTGCGTGCTTCCGGCGTGCTGAATGTCATTGTGCTGGGTTTTGAAAATTTCTTTGCTTTTCTCGGCGTCGACACCAATTTTGTGCCGGCGCTGCCGACGGCAATTTTGAAGCCGCTTTCTGGCAGCGGCGCCCGTGCCATGATGATTGAAACCATGCAGACTTACGGAGCGGACAGTTTTCCTGCTTTCGTGTCTTCGGTGGTGCAGGGGTCGACCGAAACGACGTTTTATGTGCTGGCGGTTTATTTCGGCGCGGTCAGAATTACCAAAATCCGCAGCGCGCTTCCCTGCGCCCTCCTGGCCGATTTTGTCGGTATTGTTTCGGCCGTTGCGCTGGCTTATCTGTTTTATGAATAAAGTAAATTAGCCGTAAGTATATCTAAAATCCGAGGAATTGCTATGTATCGGGGATATATTTACTGTCGGTTATGATGAGTAGCTGACAATATGGCGATGTTATATCCTAACATCGAACTAGATAAGAGCCGATAAAAGCCCCGTACCACTAAAGGTACTGATTATGGAGTATTTCCCCCATAACTGAGTTTATATTATAAACCAAGGTCTTAATTTGCAATTAAAATTATGGAACTGTGCGAAAAATATTTTATTTTGCGTGTTTTCCTTGTCAGCCAATGCGTATACGGTTGTTTTATGATAAATTAATCACAAAAAAAACAATTCCTACACTCAAAAAGCAGGAAAACGAAGGGAAATGATGTTTAATATTAGATTACTTACCATTAGAATTATCAATCAAATTAAAACTGTCTATTCCTATTTTAGCGTATTGTAAAATTTTTTGATAATTTGCTTCATTAAAATTGTAACTATTTGTAATAACTGGTGATATACCTTTTTCTATTGCGCAGGCTAACCAATCAGAAACCATTTCTAAAAGGTCTAAATCCGTCATCTTGTTACAATCATCATAATATTGCGGATGATGAGAATTATTTCTATAATGATGTTCTATTGCTTTGTTAACAATAGCTTTTTCTCCTATTGTTAAGACTCTTGAGTGCTCTTTCTCATCTCCCAAAAGCATATATCCTAAAATCTCATCATTACTAAATTTTGTTAAATCATGCGCTTTTGCTCTCTCTAATAGGCTCTTTTTATCAAAATTAAGTGAATGGCCTATTCTAAGCATTATAGTTTTCACTAATTCAATATGTTTGCTTATACGTGCTTTATTTTCTTCTTCGTAAAAAATTTTCATTATTTTAACCTTGATTTGTATTTAGTTAACAAAGCATAATTCTTAATAATATCATTTACATCTTTTTTAGCAAGCTCATCAAAATCAACATATATTCTTTCAAATTTTTGATTTTTTTGAGAATATGCAAATTTGCTAACAAATTTTATTAAATCTTTGTGTAAACATTTATCTTCTGGATACCGTCCTTCATATTTTGAGTGAGGAATTGAATCAATTTTTAAACATTGTGCTTTTTCATGTATCTCAGCATTTGTTTTATTAATAATATCTTGTATTATAGCAAAATTTCCTTCTGTAACTATTCCCCCTATTTCATCAGCTCCTTCTCTAAAAAGAAAACTCTCCATATTATTTTCAAGCAAATTCTTTTGCATAATTAATGCTGATAATTGTAAAAATTTATCACTTCTTCGCATTCCTTCCTTACTTATCATCACACCTGACTGTTCTTCTGTAGATTTAGTCAAAACTTTATTCAAACCACCAATATTCATACCATCACCCCATATTCTTAAAACAGGATGCTGCTGATATTTTGCAACATAATTTTTTAAAAGAAAAAAATTAATTTTTAACGATTCCTTATTTAACAATGGAAATATTGTATCATAACACTTGTTTAGCAAGATACTTGAATTTAATAAAATATATGGAAAAGGAATAAATTTTTTCTCTTTAAGCCATAAATATTTAGCATAATCGAGCAACTTCTTATTATTTTCAATTGTCATGCCTAGGCAGATTATTGGGAAGCAAATACCCTAAAGGAGATTGTAATGCCCTTATTGAAAAATATATTAAAAAAAATTGGTAAATATGGCTTATATACAATTTTATTTTTATGTTCTCTAGTCATTATTGGCATAGTTTCAGGTATTTCCTTTTATTTGTGTGCCGATTATAGCTACAGGAAACAGGCGCAACAACAAATCGAAGAATGTATTGACAGTGGCTTCAGCGAAGAAACCTGCAAAAATAGAATATTTTAATTGCCTGAATACCATTCGGAACAAAATATCCGGATGGAAATTGTGATGAAATTATCCAAAAGTATATTAATAAAAGCTGGAAAAATAATCGGAATAACGACCGTAATCATAGCAAGTAGTGCTGCTGTATTATTTGTATTGACATATATGCTCTATGTTTATGGACCCGAACTTTAATTTAAATATCGCTTGCCGTAAATGTGCCTGAAATCCGAAGAACAGTTTCTTCGGGTTTTTTTGTTTTAAATGCTAACTTAAAAGGAGAAAATAAAATGGGAAACTTAATTCAATATATCGCACAGGAAGACCCGGAGAAAAACCGGCCTTGGTAGACTTCGGTGCCACAAAATAATTTTTGTAAGACGAAATTAACCGTTCTTTCGAAACCGAAATATACGAATCCCAACCCACGTCGTATTCCGTCCGGCGAAATTGCCAAAAGCGGATTGGAAGGTTTTGGACAAGGTGTTGAGCATGGCTCGCTTTCTTTCTTTAATGCAAAAACGGGAGGTTTTTATGATGTTGCCAGTTACTTTTTTATGAAGAATGATTATGAAAAAAGACAAGAAAAAATGCAGAAAGAAGCTGAAAAAGTTGGTCTTGGCGGTTTGAATAAATTGGCTGATTATACAATTAATATTGGTGAAAGTGCAAATATATTGAAGAGAATAAAGAATATCGGCGCCAAATATACTAAACTGCGTTAACAACTTGACTTTAGACCGGTATTTGTTGATACTGAATACCGGTCTTCTTTTGTGGAACGATGAGAAGCAAGGCAAATAAATTGGGATATATTAAAAATATAAAATTGTTTTTTTCGTGCTATTTTTCATCTAACGGCGTATATGGCCGTGTCTTGTTTTGGGAAGCTCTGCTTTTCGGTTACCTGATTTTTTATGTTTTTTCAAAAATACGAATACCCCATTTTGATATTGTCGGCTGGGTAGGTTATTTTTATATTGCCTTGAGTGCTTATCAAAAAAGATGTCGGGATTTGCACATAAAAGGCTCTTGGATGATAGTCGTTGTTTCCGTCTTCTTCATATATATGGCGATAACTCACCCTCTTGGGATAGATAAGAGCGAGTTTTTATTACCGATTTCGCAAATCATTTTGTTTGTATATTTATGCGTATATCTTTATGCGCAATTTATGCCGGGGAAGAAAGAGGCGGATGAGCATTTGACCAGCCCGTTGCTCAAATATCCCAAAGCCTATTTTGCTTTTTGCCTTCTCCTCTTTTTGCTTGGGCGGGGCGTAATGTTTTATTTGAAAGTTTGATTTTACGCAAAAGCTGTTGAAAACAATTTGTTTTTCTTGAAAATTGTAATTTCTTAGCGTATAAATAATCTATCACTTGCTATAAGTATATCCAAAATCCGAAGACTTATGTCTTCGGATTTTTTTGTTTTTAAATTTTTTTTAAGGAGATAGTTTATGGGAAATTTAATTCGCTATATTGCGCAAGAAGACCCAGAAAAAGAATTGCAGAACGAAAAATATAGTCATCGTAATTTTATTGAAAGCTATGTTCCGCAAACACCGCGGCGGCAACAGCAAACACCGACACCTTGGAGTAAGGAGGCTTCGAGAAGGTCCACCATTTCCGAACGACCTAAATATACAAACCCCAACCCTAAACCAATCCCAACCACAGATATTGTTAAAAGCGGTTTGGAAGGCTTTGGACAAGGAATTGAGGGTGGGGTTGAATATGCTCTTAATTCATTTACTCGTAATTTTTATAAAAGAATTAATGATAAGTTCTTAGGAGGAATATATCAAAAAAAGCAAGATGAATTAGAAAAATTATCCAAGCAAGAAAATTTAGAAAAACCTTATAAATATTCTAATTATGCAATTGATATTGGGGTTAACGGAGCTAAGGCTTTTAATCTTATAAAAAAAGGACTTAGTTATTATAAAGAGAAAAAGGACGGAATAAAAAATAAATAAGATTTATATCGTTGACTTTTGGGGTGGTGTTTAATATCCTGACCCAACCCAAAGATAAGGATTAAACAAATGATGCAAAAAGTTAAAAAAGCTATCAATAAACTTTTTAAGGATATTTGGGGCGAAAATCCGCTGACTTTTTATTTTTCCTTTGAAGGAAGATTTAATCAACTCCAACTTTGGGGAGCTCTGATAACTATTAACCTATTTTGCGAGGTCATTGACGCACAAAACATTGGAGCTTTGACAGCTATTGCTTCTTTTGTGGCTTTTTGGGCAACACTTGCCGGTATCCAAAAAAGATGTAGAGATTTGAACCACAAAGGTACAATTATTACTTTAGTTTATACCGGCGCTTTTTTGCTGACAGACTATTATGATCATATAACTTTACCCAAAGTTTTAGAATATGTTTGGGGTGGCTTTGTCTTTGTATACATATTTGCCATCCTTCTTTTATTGTTCTTCCCTGGAAGAAAAGAGAAAAAGCCGGATATAGTTTCTTCCTTGCTCAAACGCCCATATTTATATATCGGAATTTGCGCCATCCTTTTCCTGCTCGGGCGGGGTGTAATGTTTTACCTAGGGGCTTAGCCGTTTTTCTCAAACCAGAGGGTGGATTTTTGCGGGCTGTTCATCTGCCGGAGTTCATTAAACCGGAGCTGATATTTTTGCATAATCAACGTTTTTTTTATTTTCAATAAAGAAAAAATCCGAAGTTTCCGGAACCTTCGGATTTTCAAACTTGAAGATTAAGATTTTTTAAGCCACCTTAATCAAACCGTGTTTCTTTTTGCCCTGAGAGAGCTTGACCTGCCCGTCAACCACATCAGACGCAGATAAAACATAATTCTCGTCGCTGATAACCTTGTCATTCAGTTTCAGTCCGGATTGCTTAATCAGGCGGCGCGCTTCGCCCTTACTGGCAACAAAGCCGATTTCCAAAAAGGCGTCCAAAATGCTGAGCCCGTCAACAGAGGTTTTTTGCAGGCTTGGCAAGTCTCCGCCGGCAACGCCCATTTCAAAGGTTTTGACGGCCGTGTCCTGCGCTGCCGTGGCTTCGGTTTCGCCCCGGCAGATTTTGGTCGCCTCAAAAGCCAGAATTTTTTTGGCTTCGTTGATTTCCTTGTCCTTCAGGCTTTCCAGACGGCGGATTTCATCTATCGGCAAATCGGTATAAATGCGCAGACATTTTCCGACTTCGGCATCGCCGATATTACGGAAATACTGATAATAATCATAGGCGGGCAGCTTTTCTTCGTTAATCCAAACGGCATTACCCTCCGATTTGCCCATTTTTTTGCCGTTTGAGTCGGTAATAATCGGGCTAGTAAAGCCGAAAAGCTCAACATCATAACGACGACGGCCGAGTTCGGTGCCGGAAGTAATGTTGCCCCATTGGTCCGAGCCGGCAATCTGGGCGCGGCAGCCGTATTTGTTGTACAACACGCAGAAATCGTAGCCTTGCAGAAGCATATAGTTAAATTCAAGGAAAGACATCGGCTGCTCGCGTTCCAGGCGTGTTTTTACACTGTCCATTGTCAGCATGCGGTTAACCGAATAACAGGTGCCGATGTCGCGCAAAAAGGCAAGATAGTTAATGTCCTTGAACCAGTCCCAGTTGTCGACCATAATCGCGTCGTTGGCGCCGTTGCCGAATTTCAAAAATTTGCCGAAAGATTTTTTCAGCCCCTCAATGTTGTGCTGCAAGGTTTCTTCGCTCAAAAACGGACGCAGTTTGTCTTTGCCCGAAGGGTCGCCGATGCGGGCGGTTGCGCCGCCGACCAGCGTAAGCGGCTTATGCCCGCATTTCTGGAACCAGCGCATCATCATCAGCGGAACGATATGCCCGACATGCAGGCTGTCGCCGGTGGGATCCGAACCGAGATAACCGACGGCCGGTTTGCCCGCTTTTTCGCACTCGTAAAGATAGGTGTCGAAACCGTCCTCGTTGGTGCATTGATTATAAAAGCCGCGTTCCAGCATCAGGTTAAAAAATTCGGATTTAAATTTGCTCATTTTCCCTTTCCTTGCTATGATGAATATAAACTATTAGCGTAATTTTAAGGAATATTAACATATAAATAAAATAGTGCAACAACGGAGGTAATTTTTTTTCGACATGGATATCATCAGACCCCTTCATGCCCTGGGAATGAGCAGCGGAACCGCTTTGGACGGCGTTGATGTCGCCCTGCTGAAAACCGACGGCGTCGACGTTTACGACTTCGGCCTTTCTCAGAGCGTTCCCTATGATGAGGAACTCCGCGACAAAATCCGCTCCGTTCTCGGCAAAAGGCCGGATACGCCCGAAAACGAAGCGGCTATTCGCGAGGTCGAAACGGAGCTGACGGCGTTTCATGCCGAAATTGCCAACGAGATTATCGCCGCTCAGGACGAAAAGGTCGACGTCATCGGCTTTGAGGGACATAATATCTGCCTTGATCCCAAAAACCATTTCAGTTGTCAGATTGGCGACGGGAAACGCCTTGCCGAACTGACGCGGACCAAGGTTGTCAACCGCTTTCAGAATGCCGACCTGCTAGCCGGCGGGCAGGGCGGCCCGCTGGTTCCCGTATATTACCAGTCTCTCTGTGCCGACATGGGCAAGCCGCTGGCCGTGGTCAATATCGGCGGCTGCACCAATATAACCTGGATAGGTTCCATCGGCGATATGATTGCTTTTGACTGCGGCCCCGGCAATGCCGCCATTAACGACTGGGTTATGAAACACGGCGGCATGCATATGGATTATAACGGCAAACTGGCGATTACCGGCAAAGTTAACGAACAAATTGTCGCCTCGATGATGAGGCATAAGTTTTTTGCGCAATATCCGCCCAAGGCGGCCGACCGGACGATTTTCAACGAAAAGCTCGAACATCTCGAAGGTTTGAGTCTGGAAGACGGCGCCGCAACCGCAACCGCTTTCATTGCCGAAGCCGTAGCCTATTCGCTGCTGCTCTATCTGCCGGAAATTCCCGGAAAATTGATTGTCTGCGGCGGCGGAGCCAAAAATCCGACTTTGGTGCGCTTTTTGCGGCAGCGCCTGCCGGATATCGGCATCTCGACGGCAGCCGAAGAAGGTTTTGACGTCAATGCGCTGGAAGCGCAGGCTTTTGCCTATCTGGCAGTACGCCGGCTTTATCATCTGCCCGCCACTTTCCCTTCCACGACCGGCGTTGCCGAACCGATGGTCTGCGGTCAGGTTTCCGAAATATATTAAAGGCATTATGATAATGAATTTTATAAGGAAAAATAGAGAAAATATTACAAGAGATAATAATGTTATTAGAATAAATAAACTAGACCACCCTCTTTGCGTTAATGAATTTTTATACTGTCTTTTTGATGGAGCAGAAAGAGGATATAAAGATTTTAGAATATTTTCGCACGCAACAGCAATTTTTCCAAACGCATGTGTTCCTATTGCGGGAATAATTGAATATTACAAGAAAAAAAAAGAAATAGATTTTAATTTTGATTTTAACTCTAAAGACTATCTACATACCTGTGGCTTTGATATTGGAGGATATTACTATGATAAGGATACTTATTATCAAAACCCATTTGATAAAATATTCTATTACAATTCTTCACAGCAGGTGGCAGATTTAACACAATCATATATAGACTATCTAAGTAAAATAGAAATTTGTGCAGAAGGAGTACTTGATGGGCTGACTTGGTGTATTAATGAAGTTTTAGATAATGTTTTAATACACAGTAATGCAGATTGTGGTTTTATTATGGCTCAATACCATCCGCAAACTAAACATATAGCTGTCTGTGTTTATGATTATGGTATTGGAATTTATAATTCACTGAAAAGTTCCAAACATCAACCGAAAACCAATTCGGATGCTATTTCATTAGCCATACAAGAAGGAGTAGGAGACGGACAAGGGCAGGGTAATGGATTATATGGCTTATACGAAATTATACAAAATAATAATGGTAGTCTAACAATAACATCAGGAAATGCATCTTTAATGTTCGGTAATAACGAATTGAAAAAAAATGATAATAATAAATTTTTGTCTTATGATAATTTAGCGACAATAATTGATTTTCAATTGGATTTAAGTAGTGAAATAGATATTAAAAAAGCATTTAAAAATATAGGAGAATATGATGGTTGGGATGCCCGTATTGATGATATGCTTAATGCGGACGATATAATTGAATATGACATATTTAATAATTGCCAAGGAACTGCGACAAGAAAAGCCGGTGAGCTTTTAAGAAAAGATATTTGTAACATTTTTAGTAGAAGTAAAAGCATAATGCATCTAGATTTTTCTAATGTTAAAAGTGTTAGCTCATCTTTTATTGACGAACTAATAGCTAAAATGGTATTAAATTATGGCTTTGTAAAATTTAATACATATTTTAAGTTAATCAATATGAATCCGACAGTAGAATTTTTATGTAATCGCTCAGTATATATGAGAGTACATGAAAGTTGGAGTAATACCAAATAAGATATTTGTAAATGTTCTTGTTAAAAAAATTTTGTCTAGACAATTTTAAAAAAAGATGTTAACACGGCAACAAATATTTTACAATTTTGCGAATGTATCATTTTAAACAATTAGATTATGAAAAAGTTTTTTTTGCTTGCCGCCGTATTCTTTATGGCCGCAGTTGGTGCCAATGCACAAGAGAAGTCCGAGTTGCAGCGTAACGTGATTTTAACCGGCAGTCGCGAAGCGCCTGACAAGGCTAATCCGAACGATTATCAGCCTGCCGGTAAAATCATTCTGTTTGAAAATATCGAACGGGACAGCACTTATAACATGGTGTTAGACGGCGCTTTGATTCGATATTCTTTGGAACAGACGAGCGAAAAATGTGTGATTCGCGTGGTCAGCAGTCATAATGAGGACGTGACCATACAAGTCAAAGGTTTTGCGGTTAAGGGCAAAATTCCCAAAGTCGAATGGACGCAGGCCGAAATCTTGTTGGCCAACGGAAAACAGCTGACAGTCCGCTTCAAACAGAAAGCTGCTCTGTAAATAAATGCAGACAGAAGCCTTTCTTCACAAAGGAGAAAGGCTTCTGTCGTTTTAAACTTTTGTATTTCACAAAACTGTCGTCTCTTTTTTTTGTCTAGACTTTGGCGGAAAAGCATGATAGCCTTTAAGCTGTTTTTTAGCTATAAATATCTGATTGTATAATTTAATATTTAAGTATTATGAAAAGGTTGTTGCTTTCGGCATTGCTGGTTTTGCTTGCCGCCGCGCTGCACGCGCAGGAATTTTACCGGATTACCGACATAGATGATGACGAACGTGCTTTGGAGGTTTCCGCGGTCAGTTATCTGGATGCATCCGAAAACCGTTTCGGTGCGCAGGTTGCCTACGAAATCAAGCCTCTGACGGCTTATTTTGAAGTGTCGTTTTTTTCCGAACATTTGGGAGAGGAATATGGCGGTATCAAATACAAGGCGCCTTCTTTCCGGGTCGGAATGGACTATGGTTTTTTCGAATACGGCATGCTAACGCTTTTTACCGGAGCTTATATCGGTATTACGCCTTATTCGACGGAGTATCTGGAACGTGACAAAAACGCCTATGTTTCGAGCAAAAGGCTGGTAAAGGTAACGGAAAACGGTTTTATCGCGGGATTAAAGCTCGGAGCCCGTCTTGATTTTCTGGACAGGGTTTTCGTTAAGGCGGCCGTTTTTGCCAACACCACCAACTGGGATCGTTCCATCGGCAGCCGCGTGGCCAAGGGCGCCCGCC
>OGRY01001908.1_pt1 | contig 14257 bp, 13 predicted proteins | sample 1553551 | NCBI WGS metagenome assembly OGRY01 (sample SAMEA2580101, study PRJEB22360) | human gut metagenome | biome: human gut; feature: human-associated habitat; material: faeces | place: Denmark | collected 2008/2010
TTCGACCTCGTCGCAACCGTTCAGGTAGTTCAGGCCGCTCTGGAAGAGGATGCGGCAGGCGTCGTGGATCTCGGCGATGCGTTCGTGCGAAAAGCCGCGGCGCGCAAGCCCGATCTTGTTGATGCCCGCGAAACGGAGCGTGTCGTTGCGCACGATGACGTAGGGCGGGAGGTCCTGCCCCAGCAGCGCGCCGCCCTGCACCATGGCGTGCGCCCCGATGTGGGTCCACTGGTGGACGGCGGCGTGGCCGCCGATGACCACCCAGTCGCCGACGTGCACTTCGCCGGCGAGCGACACGCGGTTGGCGATCACGCAGTTGCTGCCGATGATGCAGTCGTGCCCGATGTGGACGTAGGCCATCAGCAGGTTTTTCGAGCCGATGCGCGTGGTTCCGGTCGAGGCGGTTCCGCGGCTGATGGTCACGTACTCGCGGATGTCGTTGTCGTCGCCGATTTCGCAGGTGGTGATTTCGCCGGCGAATTTCAGGTCCTGCGGAAGGCATGCGACCGAAGCGGCGGTGCACGTCGCCCGGGGGGGGGGTTGTGGGTGCGCCACCCCCTGCCGATGCGCGCCCCGTCGTGGATCACGGCTCCGGGACCGATCCAGCAGTCGTCGCCGATCACCGTGTCGCCCGCGATATAGGCAAATGGTTCCACCGTGACGTTGGCTCCGAGTTTGGCGTCGGGGTGGATATAGGCCAGGTTGCTGATCATTTCCTCTATTTTTTGTTTTTGACTACCTGCGCCATCATCACGGCCTCGCAGGCGAGCGTCTCGCCGACGAACGCCTTGGCCTCCACGAGGGCGACGCCCCGGCGGATGGGTTCCAGCAGGTGGATTTCGAATTGCAGCGTGTCGCCCGGAACGACCTTGCGCTTGAATTTCACGCCGTCGATCTTCATAAAGTAGGTCGAGTAGTTCTCCGGGTCGGGGACGTTGCTCAGGACCATGATGCCGCTGCACTGCGCCATGGCCTCGACGATCAGCACGCCCGGCATCACCGGCTCCTCGGGGAAGTGGCCCACGAAGAACGGTTCGTTCATCGTCACGTTCTTGATGCCCGCCACGGACGAGGAATCGCAGTGGAAAATGCGGTCCACCAGCAGGAACGGCGGACGGTGGGGCAGCATGCGGCGGATGTCGTTGATGTCGTAGAGCGGCGGCTTGCGGCAGTCGTAGGTGTAGCGGGGTTTCTCGCCTCCGCGGCGGATGGTCTGCTTGAGCTGCTTCATAAACTCCGTGTTGGCGAAGTGTCCCGGGCGGGTGGCCCAGACGCGGCCCTTGATCCGTACGCCCAGCAGCGCGAAGTCGCCCAGCAGGTCGAGCAGCTTGTGGCGCGCCAGCTCGTTGTTGCAGCGCAGTTCGAGGTTATTGAGGTAGCCCGCCTTGATCTCGATGTCGGGCTTGTTGAAGACCTTCTTGAGCTTGTCCAGCTGTTCGTCGGGCACGGGGTTTTCCACCACCACGATGGCGTTGTCCAGGTCGCCGCCCTTGATCAGGTTCATGTTGATCAGCGGCTCCAGCTCGTGCAGGAAGACGAACGTGCGGCAGGGCGAAATTTTTCGGGCGAAGTCGTCGCCGGGGTTGAAGGTGGCGTACTGGTTGCCGATGACCTTCGAATTGTAGTCCACGTGCACCGAGACGGAGAATTCGTCGTCGGGGTAGAGGATGATCGCCACGCCCTTCTCGGGGATCGTGTAGACCATCTTTTCGGTCACGTGGTAGAACTGCCGCTCGGCGTCCTGATCCGCCAGTCCGGTCTCGGTGATGGCCCGGGCGTATTCGCGGGCCGAGCCGTCCATGATGGGGGTCTCGGGGGCGTCGATGTCGATCACGGCGTTATCCACGCCGAGGGTCCAGAGCGCCGACATGATGTGCTCGATGGTGTGCACGCGGTGGCCGCCGGCTTCGACGGTCGTGCCGCGCGAAGTGTCTATGACGTTGTCGCACAGGGCGGGAATTATGGGTTGTCCTTCGAGGTCGGTGCGGCGGAATACGATTCCGGTTCCGGCCTCGGCGGGATTCACGGTCATGGTAACTTTGACGCCCGTATGCAGGCCCTTTCCCGAGAATGAGATCGGCGCCTTCAGCGTTTGTTGTTTGGTTGACATAAGCGGTGTTTCTATATATTTGCGCGCAAAGATAGGAAATTTTCGGTAAAAAACGCTACTTTTGCTCAAAATTCCGATACACCGCAATGACTGAAACACCCCGTGACGACAAACCGAAACCCGCCCGCAGGCCGCGTATCAAACTGCCCTTCGACAACCGCAGGGAGGATATGGGGTCGTGGACCTACGACCATCGTATCGGCCTGTGCGTCACGTTGATCGTCTATCTGGCGCTGATGATCGTCTTCGTCTCGTCGAAGATCGTCGTGGGCCGGCGCACGCACCAGCAGGGCATGTATATCGACCTTCAGACGCTGGCCGAAATGGAGCAGGAGCGCGACCGCCTGGAGCGCGAGGTGCGCGAGCGCCAGCGGCAGGAGGAGATCGACTGGCGGAGCATCCGCAACCAGGCGTCGAACGAAAACGCCCTGAACGAGAAGCTCCGCGACGACCGCGGGACCAACGCTGCGGCGCTGAACGAGGCGGCGGCCGAGGCCGAGGCGCGGATGCGCGCCAACCGCGAGGCCTACGAGCAGGGGCTTGCCGAGGAGCGGGCCATCCGCGAACGCCGCGGGAAGGAGGACGGCGCGGAACGTCAGGACCGCAAGGTCAAGGGGCGCGTCACGGTGTCGTTTTCGATTACCGATCCCGTGCGCACGTCGCGTTATCTGGAGGTCCCGGCCTATCTGTGCGAGGGCGGGGGCGACGTGACGGTTTCGGTCACGGTGGACCGTGCGGGCAAGGTGACCGGCGCGCGCGTCACCGAGGGCGGCGACGACTGCATGCGCGAGTCGGCCCTGCGCGCCGCCCGCAATTCGTTGTTCAACATCGACGACTCGGCGCCCGCCCGTCAGACGGGAACCATCACTTATATCTTCATTCCCCAATGATTTCGGATGATTGCGGCCTGCCTGCCGCACATCCTGGGGCATATCCAATCCGATCTGACGGGGCATCTCGAGCGTTGTCCGTTCGGAATTTTGCCGCTTGTTGGCCGGCAGTCGACCGCGGGCGGAAGCCGCGGAAGACGTTTCCCGGCAAAAAGAAGGCCTTTTTGGGGTCGGCTCTGTGTCGGGAAAATCGGCTTTTTTTATGGATAATTTCGGCTTCGGCCGCGGATTTGTCCGAAAAAAACGTAACTTTGTAGCCGACGTAATTTTCCGAACCGTTAGATGCGTAAACTGCTTTTCATCGTGCTGGCCTTCACGGCGTGCCTGCTCTTTCCGGAGGGCGGCGACGGTGCGTGCATCCGGCAGCAGGCGCCCTCTGCGGCCTTCTCGGCGGGCGATATGCACACCGACGAGTGGCAGTGCGAGCGTACGTACAATTCGGATCTGAACCACCAACCCCGTGTGCTCCGGGAGGCGGAATCCTGCCCGGCGCAGCCTTCGTTCCGTTACGGCGACCGGCAAGTTCCGGCCGAACGCGCCGTCGTGCGCGGCGCCGCTTCGTGGGGCTGTGGTACGGGAGTTGCCAAGTTAACCGCTGCGTTCCGAACCTCCGATCTCTCCGCCGGACCGCATGCCGTGGATTACTATGTCTACCGGCTGCGGCGGCTCATTATTTAGCGTACGGTATTTCCCGAACGGTTCGCCGTTCTGTTTGCCTGAAATACGAACGTCTGATAATGAAAGAGATATGGATAAGATTAAAATTTGCGAGGCGATGTACGCCTTGCCCGGGGAGGTTGTGGTGCGCCGCCGCAAATCCCTCGTACTGCCTGCCGCGCTGCTTGCGGCCGGCGTGGCGATACTGGTTCTGAATCACGTTTACGGAGCCTCGATGACCAACAACCTCCGCTCGTCGGCGGTGTTCATCGGCGGTTCGCTGGCCCTGGCGGGGATGATCACGCTCGCGGCGCGCTTTTTCAGCGCCGAGGGCGCGCCCTACTACCGTGCCGGACGCAGTTACCTGCGCTACGACGAACTCTACTTCGAGCGCTCCCAGAGCCGCGATGTGGTGGCCCTCGTGGCGGAAGGCAATGTGGAACGGCTGCTGGCAATGCCCCATGCGCGGGTTCCGGCGGTCTCCGTGGCCATGTACCGTACGCCCGACAACCGCTTCGCCGCCATGCAGGCCTTCGAGTACGCGGACCTGGAATACCGGCCGCTGACCCGGTTGCAGATCAGCCCGCAGAAAGAGGGGGCTTGCGAGGCGTAGGGTTCGTCGCTGCGCTCCGGGACCGGAACTGCGCCCGCTGAATTTTGGATACGAAAAAACAGATTGGACAGATGATAGACATCAGTGGTGAAAATGTAGTATTGGTCGGTGCGTTGCTGCTCTTCGTGGCGGTGATGGCCGGCAAGGTCGCTTACCGCTTCGGCGCCCCCGCGTTGCTGCTCTTTCTGGGGGTCGGCATGTTGTTCGGGCTGAATTTCATTTCGTTCCGTTCGGTCGAAATGACGCAGTTCGTCGGTATGATCGCACTGTGCATCATCCTCTTCACGGGCGGTATGGACACCTCCTTTCAGGAGATAAAGCCGATCATCGGGCCGGGCGTCGTGCTGGCCACGGTGGGAGTGGTTATGACGGCCATGGTGCTGGCGGGCTTCGTCTGGCTCGTCGCTCCGTGGCTCGATCTGGAGATCTCCTTCGCGCTGGCGCTGCTGCTGGCCGCCACGATGTCCTCGACCGACTCGGCGTCGGTCTTCTCGATCCTGCGAAGCAAGAAGCAGGGCCTCAAACAGCATCTCCGTCCGTTGCTGGAGCTGGAGAGCGGCTCGAACGACCCGATGGCCTACATGCTTACGATCCTGCTGATCGGCGTGGTCACCAACTCCCAGGGCGGGGGCGGTCTGGGCATGAGCGCCCTCTATTTCGTGGTGCAGCTGGTCGTCGGCACGCTTTCGGGTTACCTGATCGGGCGGCTGGCCGTGTGGACGATCAACAAGATCAACCTGGCCAACCACTCGCTCTACTCGGTGCTGCTGCTGGCCTTCATCTTCTTCGCCTTCGCCTTCACGGACCTCGTCAAGGGCAACGGCTACCTGGCGGTTTACCTCGCGGGTCTGGTCGTGGGCAACCATAAGCTGGCGCAGAAACGCTCGCTGACGGTCTTCTTCGACGGTTTCACGTGGCTCATGCAGATCGTGATGTTCCTCACGCTGGGGCTTTTCGTCAACAGCGACGAACTGCTGCGTCCCGAGGTGCTGATCCTCGGCGGTGCGGTCGGCGCGTTTATGATCCTCGTGGCGCGTCCCGTCACGGTTTTCGCCTGCCTGCTGCCGTTCCGGCGCTTCACGACCAAGGCGCGTCTCTACGTTTCGTGGGTGGGTTTGCGCGGCGCCGTGCCGATCCTGTTCGCCATCTACCCGATGATGGCGGGCGTCGAGCACGCCGAGCTGCTGTTCAACGTGGTCTTCCTCTCGACGATTATCTCGCTTCTGGTGCAGGGTACGACCGTGAGCGGCATGGCCAATCTGCTGGGGCTGGCCTACGAGGAGCGCGAATCGGCCTTCAACGTCGAGATGCACGAGGAGATGAAGTCGGCGCTGACGGAGGTCGAGGTCAACGAGAACCTGCTCGCCAGCGGCCATACGCTCAAGGACATCACCCTGCCCGAGAATACGCTGGTGATGATGGTCTGCCGCGACGGGGAGTACTTCGTGCCGCAGGGGAAGACGGAACTCAAGCTGGGCGACAAGCTGCTGGTTATTTCGGACCGCAGCGAGGAGCTGGCAAGCACCTATAAGGATATGGGCATCGACGACGTGATGAAGCTCGGGTAGCTTTCAACGCTCATTGCCTGCGAATTACGGCTCGGGACGCATCCTGTGCCGTGCCTCCCTCCGGCGGATTTCCGCCCGAATCTCCGGCGATTCTGTCGCCGGGGATTCTTTTTTTTGCCCGTTCTGTTCCGTATGTCGGCGATTTTTTGTACCTTGAACCGTGAAAAGGAGATTTTTCGCTCTGAAATCCGAACCGGAATCCGGAGCGTCTCTTCGTTTCGGTTTGCGACGCGTGATATGTCTTTGCGGCGTCAAACAAATAGGAAAGATTAAAAAGAAAGCCGGCATTCGGCAAAAAGTTGTACTTTTGCCCTGTTCGCGGACGCTTCCTGCGGCGGCCGGCCCCGACCATGAAACTGCTGAAACCCACATACCTGCTGCGAACCCTGCTGCTGCTCTGCGCCGTAGCGGTCGTGTCGTCCGCCTGCGAGCGGAACGAAACGCAGTCGCTGTCGGACAAACTGGACCACATGATCGCCAACCGGCAGGTTTACGACTGCCAGAAGGAGCAGCGTATCGCCGAACTGCGGCATCTGTTGAGCGTGAGCGGCCTGACTCCCGCGCAGGAGTACGAGATCAACGACAGGCTGTTCGGCGAATTCCACAAGTACAAACTCGACTCGGCCATCCGCTACATGGAGCGCAACGTCCTGCTGGCGCGTCGTCTGGGCGACCGCCGCAAGGGCTGTCTTTCGGGAATCCGCCTGGCGGAACTCTACTCGTCGACGGGCATGTCCATCGAGGCGAAGCGGATGCTGGACTCGATCGACCGCCGGTCGGTGCCCCGCGACATGCTGGCGACCTATTACAAGGCTTACAACCGTTTCTACCAGCAATACGTGGCTTTCAGCGGACAGAGACACTTCCGCGAGCTGGAGGAACGCTATCAGGATTCGGTGATCATGTTTGCCGACACGGTTTCGGTGCGTTACAAGCTCGACCGGCTCTACCAGATGAGCCGCCGCAACCAGTCGCACGAAATGGAGGTCCGGCTGCTCGGGTTTCTGAACAGCCTCGAACCCGATTCGCAGCTCTACGCCGAGTGCGCCTATTCGGTGGGCAGTTTCTACCGCCGCCGCGGGGACGACTGGCTGGCGCGGAAGTACTACATGCTGTCGGCGATGACCGACATCCGGAACTCCACGAAGGAGAACGCCGCCTTCCAGGCGCTCGCGACGCTCTATTACCGCCACGACGATCTTTTCCGTGCGTTCCGCTACACGCAGGCGGCCGTCGAGGACGCGCTTTTCTCCAACGTGCAGTTCCGCACGGTCCAGATGTCGGAACTTTACTCGATCATCATTGCCTCGCACCAGGCCAAAGAGTCCCGCACCAAGCACAAGCTGCAATACTATCTGGTGTTGATCAGCGTGCTGTCGGCGGTGCTGGTGCTGCTGTTCGTCTACCTGTACAAGCAGCTTCGCAGGGTCTACCGCATCAAGGAGGAGCTTTCGCAGACCAATGCGAAGCTGGCTCGGCTCAACGAGGAGCTGGGCGAGAAGAACGAGCAGCTGTCGGACTCCAATGCCGTCAAGGTGCAGTACATAGCGCGGTTCTTCGACCTTTGCTCCATGTACATCGACAAAATGGACGATTACCGCAAGTCGCTCAAGAAGCTGGCCCAGGACCGGAAGTTCGACGAACTCAACAGACGGCTCAAATCGACCTCGATGCTCGAGGACGAGCAGGACGAACTCTACAAGAATTTCGACGCCATCTTCCTGAACCTCTATCCGTCGTTCGTCGAGGACTTCAACGCCCTGCTGACCGAGGACGAGCGGATCGTGCTCAAGCAGGAGGACCTGCTGAACAAGGAGCTGCGGATTTACGCCCTGCTGCGTCTGGGCATCACCGACAGCGTGAAGATCGCTTCGTTCCTGCGCTGTTCGCTTTCGACCGTCTATAACTACCGGACCAAGGTGCGCAACAAGGCGGCCATCTCGCGCGAGGAGTTCGAAAAGATGGTCATGAAGATCGGAACGGCCCATAAAACGGACGTCTGACCATTCCAGATCGTCTACATTTTTCGGGTTGTTTCAGAATGTAATAAATTGTTAATTAGAGATATGGTTCGAATTGGGTTCTACATTTTCCGCTTCAGTTTTCAAACCGAAGGTTATTCGGGCTAATTTTGTAATCGAGGTGGTGCGCCTGCCGGTATTTTCCTTCGGAAACGGGAGGCGCGGCGCTGAACCTAACTTTTAACCGACCTTATTGACTACACGATGAATCCTGTAAAAGTTGGCCTTATCGGCTTCGGCAGAATGGGAGGTTTCTACCTCGACGAGATGCAGAAAAGCGGCAGGTGGGACGTTGCGTACATCTGCGACGTCTGCGCCGAATCGCGGGACCTGGCGCGCAAACTGGCCCCCGGGGCGAAGGTTGTGGATGACGAACAGGTTATTTTCGACGATCCCGAAGTGCAGGTCGTGGGGCTGTTCGCTCTGGCCGACTCGCGCAAATCGCAGATCGAGCGGGCTTTCGCCGCGGGCAAGCACGTCATCGCTGAAAAACCCATTTCCGACAGTATCGAAAACGAATGGCAGGCCGTCGAGCTGGCCGAGAACACGCCCTTGTTCTCGACGGTGAACCTCTACCTGCGCAACTCCTGGTATCACAATACGATCAAAGATTTCATCGCCCAGGGCGAGATCGGCGAACTGGCCATCATCCGGGTCTGCCACATGACTCCGGGACTGGCTCCGGGCGAGGGCCACGAATACGAAGGTCCCGCGTTCCACGACTGCGGCATGCACTACGTGGACATCGCACGCTGGTATGCCCAGTCGGAATTCAAGACCTGGAATGCCCAGGCCGTGCGGATGTGGAACTACAAGGACCCCTGGTGGCTGCAATGCCACGGCACGTTCGAGAACGGCGTGGTGTTCGACATCACCCAGGGGCATGTCTACGGCCAGCTGGCCCAGACCCAGACCCACAATTCCTATGTGGACATCATCGGCACGAAGGGCATTGCACGCATGACGCACGATTTCAAGACGGCGATCGTTGAGCTGCACGGCGTGACGCAGACCCACCGCCTCATCCAGCCCTACGGGGGCAAGAACATCGACACCCTTTGCAAGCTCTTCGCCGAGTCGATCGAGACGGGCCGCCGCAGCGAGGCGCTCCCGGAGTTCCGCGACGCGGCGCTGGCCTCGGAGTACGCCTGGCGGTTCCTGCGCGACGCGCGGGAGCACGACCTCCCGGCCATCGGGGAACTGGAGACCCTGCGGCAGATCCGCGAACGCCGCCGCACGATGAAGGACGGCTACGGCCTGTTGCGCAAACACGCATGACAATCGCATAACCCTAAAACTACCTGAACTATGAATCATCTGTTATTTATCGGCGTGGGACAAATCGTCATCATCGCGCTTGTCGTGCTGCTGCTGTTCGGCGGCACGAAGATCCCGGAATTGATGAAGGGCCTCGGCAAAGGCTACAAGATCTTCAAGGACGAGGTCGACAACATCGAAAAGAACATCAAATAACCCCAATACTAACTCAAATTAAACCTCGAAACGATGGCAAAAGAAATGTCAAGAAGAACGTTCCTGAAGCAGGGAGCGGCTGCCGCGATCGGTTTAGCGGTCGTACCCAGCACGGTTCTGGGTAAGAAGTTCGGCTACACGGCCCCCAGTGACAAACTCAACATCCTGGGCGTCGGCGTCGGCGGACGCGGCGCTTCGGTGCTGAAGGGCCTGGAGAGCCAGAACATCATCGGCCTGTGCGATGTCGACTGGAAATACGCCGACCACATTTTCAAACGTTATCCTGCGGCCAAGAAGTTCAACGACTACCGCAAGATGTACGACGAGATGCTCAAGTCGGCCGATGCCGTGATGGTCGCTACGGCGGACCACACGCACGCCATCATCGCCGCCGACGCCATCACCGCCGGCAAGCACGTATATTGCGAAAAACCGCTGACCCACACCGTCTACGAGTCGCGCCTGCTGACCAAGCTGGCCGACAAGTACAAGGTGGCCACGCAGATGGGCAACCAGGGCGCATCGGCCGAAGGCGTGCGCAAGGTCTGCGAATGGATCTGGAACGGCGAGATCGGCGAGGTGCGCCGCGTGGACACCTTCACCGACCGTCCCATCTGGCCGCAGGGCCTGGCGCGTCCCGAGGAGGATATGCGCATCCCCAAGACGATGAACTGGGACGCCTTCATCGGTCCGGCTCCCTATCGTCCCTACAACGCCGCCTATACGCCGTGGAACTTCCGCGGATGGTGGGATTTCGGTACGGGTGCGCTGGGCGACATGGCCTGCCATATCCTGCACCCCGTGTTCAAGGGGCTGAAACTGGGCTATCCGACCAAGGTGGAGGGCAGCTCGACGCTGCTGCTGAACGAGTCCGCTCCCTCGGCACAGCGCGTGAAGTTCATCTTCCCGGCCCGCGACAACATGCCGAAGGTGGCCATGCCCGAAGTCGAGGTGCACTGGTACGACGGCGGCCTGATGCCGGAGCGTCCCGCAGGGCTTCCCGCCGGCAAGAACCTGAACGTGAGCGGCGGCGCCGCCATCTTCTACGGTACGAAGGACACGCTGATCTGCGGCTGCTACGGCAAGGATCCCTATCTGGTTTCGGGCCGTGTTCCCGAGGCTCCGAAGGTGCTGCGCGAGATCACCGAGTCGCACCAGATGGACTGGGTGCGCGCCTGCAAGGAGGACGCCGACGACCGCGTGCTTTCGGCATCGGACTTCAGCGAAGCCGGACCGTTCAACGAAATGGTCGTTATGGGCGTGCTGGCAGTCCGCCTCCAGGGCCTCAATCAGGTGCTGGAGTGGGACGGTCCGAACATGCGTTTCACGAACATCCCGGACGACGCCATGATCAAGACGGTCATCAAGGACGGCTTCCACATCAAGGACGGACACCCGACCTTCGACAAGACCTGGACCGATCCCGTGAACGCACAGCAGTTCGCCCAGGAGCTGATCAAACACACCTACCGCGACGGCTGGGCGCTTCCCGCCATGCCGCGCTGATTAACTAACCTGTCCGTAAAACTTTAAAAAAACAGAAAGAATATGAAAAAGACCCTTTTATTCTCGGTATGCGCGGCTCTGACCGCATCGCTGGTTTCGTGCGGCGGCCCCGGCGGCAAGGCCAAGACGGCTGAAACGGCCGATGCCAAAACCGCCAAGAAAGCCGTTCCCGAATACACCGTTGTCGACAACGCACAGGTGGACCTCGCCTCGTTCCCGCAGGACAAGGACGGTTACTACGTGATTTTCGACGGCAAGACGCTCAACGGCTGGCGCGGCTACGGCAAGGACAAGGCTCCTTCGCGCTGGACGGTGGAGGATGGCGCCATCAAGTTCAACGGCTCGGGCGGCGGCGAGGCCCAGACGGGCGAGGGCGGCGACCTGATCTTCGCCAAGAAGTTCAAGAACTTCGAGCTGGAGATGGAGTGGAAGGTTTCGAAGGGCGGCAACTCGGGCATCTTCTACCTGGCCCAGGAGGTTACGACCCAGAAGGACGGCAAGACCAAGTACGAGCCGATCTACATCTCGTGCCCCGAGTATCAGGTGCTCGACAACACCAACCATCCCGATGCCAAGCTGGGTGTCGACGGCAACCGCCAGTCGGCGTCGCTCTACGACATGATCCCCGCCGTTCCGCAGAACCAGAATCCCTTCGGCGAGTGGAACAAGGCCAAGATCATGGTTTACAAAGGCACGGTCGTACACGGCCAGAACGACAAGAACGTCGTGGAGTACCACCTGTGGACTCCCCAGTGGACCGAGATGCTGGAGAACAGCAAGTTCAGCTCCGAGAAGTGGCCTCTGGCGTTCGAGCTGCTGAACAACTGCGGCGGTGAGAACCACGAAGGCTACATCGGCCTTCAGGACCACGGCGACGACGTCTGGTTCCGCAATATCCGTGTCAAGATTCTCGATTAAGGGCTTCTTACGATGAGAAACAGGCTATTCGCAGTCATCTGCGTCCTCCTCGCTCTGGCGATGCTCCCCGGCGGAGCATCCGCCAAAGCGAAGAAAGCCCCGAAGAAGGACATCGGTATCCAGCTCTATTCGGTGCGCAGCCTGATCGGGGTTTTCGGCAAGAGCCAGGGCGATTACAAACCCGTCCTGAAACAGCTCGCCGACATGGGCTACACTTCGGTCGAGGCCGCCAGCTACAAGGACGGAATGCTCTACGGGCAGACTCCCGAGCAATTCCGCAAGGATGTCGAGGATGCCGGTATGCGGGTGATTTCCACGCACTGCACGCTCAACCTCTCCGACGAGGAGCTGGCGAGCGGCGATTTCTCGAAGGCCCTCGCTTGGTGGGACGAGTGCATCGCGGCGCACAAGGCCGCCGGTGCGGAATATATCGTGGTCCCCTCGATGCGTAAGATTTCGACGCTCAAGGATTTGCAGACCTACTGCCGCTATTTCAACGAGGTGGGTGCGCGCTGTGCGGCCGCCGGCATGAAGTTCGGCTACCACAACCACTCGCGCGAGTTCGAGAAGATCGAGGATAAGGTCATGCTGGACTACATGCTCGAAAACACCGATCCCGACAAGGTGCTGTTCGAAATGGACGTCTACTGGACTGTGATGGGCAAGGCCAGCCCGGTGGACTACTTCAAGAAGTATCCGGGGCGTTTCCGGCTCCTGCACATCAAGGATCGTCGTGAGATCGGCCAGAGCGGCATGGTGGGCTTCGACGCCATCTTCGCCAACGCGCGGGAAGCCGGCGTGGAGAACATCATCGTCGAGATCGAAGGTTCGAGCTACAACGACATCGTGCGCAGCGTCCGCGAATGCGCCGATTACCTGCTCGAAGCGCCTTTCGTCACGGCTTTTTTCCGGGACAAATAACGCCTTTCGGCAGCGTTGCGCATATCCGGCCGTCCCTTGCGGACGGCCGGATATTTCGTTTTGTCGTTTTTGGCTGCCGCCGTGGTTTTTCCGCTGAATTATCGCTAATGTTGCGGGTGGAGGCCGGCACGGATGCTTTTGTGCCGTTTGTGCCGGGTGCGGCCGATACGGCCGGAAACATACACTGAAAAACGGGACCATCGAAAGATGGTCCCGTTTTTATGGTGGAGAATACGAGATTCGAACTCGTGACCTCTTGCATGCCATGCAAGCGCTCTAGCCAGCTGAGCTAATCCCCCTTGTTGTGGATGCAAAGATAATCGGATTTTTTTATTTCCACAATTTTCGGCCCGAAAAATCGGCTCCGGAATTGAACTTTTTTCGAAAAAACATCCCGAAGCTCTTCGGAACGCTTCCGGAAGCCCGTCGCTGAAGGGTTTCTCCGACATCTGGGCCTCGGCCGAGAACATCAGCCATTGGGACATCAGGCTGGCTGGCGGGGTGCTGATTGCCAAACCCGGGAACCGGGCGATGATCTATGCCGCCACGACGCTCGACAACGGACGCAGATGAAGCGGCAGGGTGCGGCATACGGCATGGCTGGCAGTCCGGTGATCGCCAATATGCAGCGCCTGCTGGAGAATATCGTCCGCAAATCGGCCAATGTCTATTGATTCCCGGTTGCGGGGGGCCTCCACCTGCCGAAACCCCTCCCTCCTGCCGAAACCCCTCTCTCCTGCCGAAACCCCTCTCTCCTGCCGAAACGAACGGCGGACCCCGGGAAAGGGTCCGCCGTTTCGTTGTCCGGATGCCGGCTTCCCGGCTGCGGGACTATTCCACCTCCCAGGTGGCTCCCGAGCGGAGCAGGTCGTCCACGCAGTGAATTTTGCTCGTGGCTTTGACCTCCTCGACCTGCTTCTCCACGGCGCGGTCGTAGACCGAGTCGTCCTCGACCGAGCGGATTACGCCCAGCGCTACCGGGTAGTCGGGGTATTTCATCGCCGCCAGCATCGAGTGCAGCGTGGTGTCGCGCTCGTGGGCGTCGTGCGTCAGCACATCGTCCAGCGTGTAGCCGTCCTGGCCCACGGTCACCACCTTGAGTTTCATGTTCTCGAACACGATGCCCTTTTCGTTGTTGGCGCCGAAGAGCATTTTCTCTCCGTGGCGCAGCGTCACCGTGCGTTCGGCGCGCGTGGCCTTGTCGGCTGCGAAGTCGGCGTGGGTCTTATCGTTGAAAATCACGCAGTTCTGCAACGCTTCGATCACCGACATGCCCGTATGTCTGGCCGCGGCGATCATGCACTCCTTCGAGAGGGCGACCTCCATGTCGATCGTGCGGGCGAAGAACGTGCCCTTGGCGCCGATGACCAGTTCGCCGGGGTTGAACGGCTTCTCGACCGTTCCGTAGGGCGAGGTCTTGGTGATCTTGCCCAGCTTCGAAGTGGGGGAGTACTGGCCCTTCGTGAGGCCGTAAATCTCGTTGTTGAACAGGATGACGTTGAGGTCCACGTTGCGGCGGATGGCGTGGATGCTGTGGTTGCCCGCCTCAATGGACAGTTCTATGGTATTAAGGAAGCACA
>OGRY01001939.1_pt1 | contig 14127 bp, 9 predicted proteins | sample 1553551 | NCBI WGS metagenome assembly OGRY01 (sample SAMEA2580101, study PRJEB22360) | human gut metagenome | biome: human gut; feature: human-associated habitat; material: faeces | place: Denmark | collected 2008/2010
CGCTCACCTTTGCAGCATCCAGTATTATCTGCGCTTTTGGCTTGGCATCTGCCGCCCCTCGCTCGCCGTATCGGCACTTAGAATTATGCGGTATTGCCTAAAACTTTTTACTTTTTTCAAAGACAAATAAAACTTTCTTTCTCGCGTAGGGACTTCTTGCTAAATTCTGAAAATAGTGTATCATAACTAAGTGTGGCGCTGGGATTTACAATCCATCAGGATCGGAGTTTCAGTATGATGAAAAATACAATGTTGGAAATGTCCCGTTATGCAGCGCTGGCTCGCCAGGCTGTGGCAGAGGGTATTGTTCTGCTGAAAAATGAGGCTGTCTTACCACTGGCTTCCGGCGGCAGAGCGGCTTTATTTGGGTACGCGCAATTTCACTACTACCAAAGCGGCACAGGGTCCGGCGGGCTTGTGAACACCGCCCATGTGCCGAACCTGCCCGAAGTGCTGGGCGGTCCGGACGGCTACCAGCTGGATGCCGAGGTGCAGGCCCGCTATGCAGCATGGCTGGCGGAACACCCTTACGAGATGGGAACCGGCTGGGCACAGGAACCGTGGTTTCAGCCGGAAATGCCGCTGGATGAAGACTTTGTCCGCGCTGCGGCCCAGCGTGCCGAAACGGCGTTTATTGTCATCGGTCGCACGGCAGGGGAAGACCAGGACAATAGCAATACTCCTGGCAGCTTTCTGCTGACCGAGGGCGAGGAAAATATGCTGGCGCTGGTTTGCCGTCATTTCAAAAAATCTGTGGTGCTGCTGAATGTTGGCAATATCATTGATATGCAGTGGGTCATGCGATACAACCCCGGCGCGGTGGCGTACATCTGGCAGGGCGGGCAGGAAGGCTGCCGCGGTGTGCTGGATGTGCTGAACGGTACCGTCAACCCCTGCGGCAAACTGCCCGATACCATCGCCTGCACCCCGGCAGATTATCCGGCGGCTGACCATTACGGGGCGGATGACCGCAACATCTATGCCGAAGATATTTACGTCGGCTACCGCTATTTTGAAACGTTTGCACCGGAAAAGGTGCTTTATCCCTTTGGCTTTGGCCTTTCCTATACAAAATTTGAAGTTCGGCTGTTGAGCGCAGATGAAACAGCCGATGGCATTACCGCCTTTGCTGCCGTCCAAAATACCGGCAGCTGCCCCGGCAAGGAAGTTGTGCAGCTCTACTGCACCGCGCCGCAGGGGCGGCTGGGGAAACCGTCCAAAGTGCTGTGTGCCTTTGCAAAAACCAGAACGCTGGCCCATGGGGAGAGCCAGACCCTGACACTGAAAGCCCCGTGGCGTAACTTTGCCAGCTATGATGACAGCGGTGTGACCGGGCACAAGTCTGCCTTTGTGCTGGAAGCAGGCGAGTATCGCTTCAGCCTTGGCACCGATGTGCGAAGTGCGGAAGAAGCTTTTACGGTCACACTACCGTTGATGGTGGTGGAACAGTTGGAATCTGCAGCTGCTCCGGCTGTAGCCTTTGAACGCCTGCGCCCTGGTGCGGATGGAACCCCAGCATGGGAACCCGTGCCCACCGAGGAAGAACGGCCAGAGCCCCGCCGCGCCGCCCGCCTGGGGGGCAAGCGTGGCGGCGAACGAGGTCGAAGCCGACAGCGGCACGGCATAGGCGGCCAGGGCCAGCGGAACCGTCTCGCGCCGCACGCGGGAGTTGCGCACCCTGCCGTCCAGCCAGCCCCACGCCGGGTTGTAGAGACGGTCGCCCGTGAGCGTGAAAGCCTCCTCCGAAGAGGAGAGGCGCGTGCCCCGCACCGAGGGCGGCACGATACACAGCACGGAGAGTTCGTGCCCTTCGCCGAAACGCCGGGCAAGGCGCAGTCCGGCGGTCACGGCATTGGTGAAGACCCCTTCGACGTGCATGTCGCGGCCGGTGCGGACGTCGAGAGCCGCCGAAATACGCCAGCCGTCGCCCGGCGACGCCGAGACGGCGGCTTTCGCTCCCACGAGGTAATTGCGGTCGGTGAAGCGGACCGAAGCCAGAAAAGGCTGCAACGGCTCCCCGTCCGAAAACCGGAACGCCCGCATGCCGCCCGCCGCAGCCGGTTCCCCGGGCGCGGCGGCAAGCCCCGCATAGCGCTGTTCTTCGGCCCCGAGCAGGCGCAGCGCCGCGAGGTAACGGTAGGAAACCGCAACGCCCATGAGCGACGTGCGTTCCAGGGTGTAATCCAGTCCGCGACGCCGGAGCGCGACCTGCGGCAGGTTGAAACCGGTGCGAAGGCCGTAGAGGTCCGAAGGGGACTGCACGGCGCGGTAGAAGAGCGTCGAATCGGTCGTGAGCAGTTCGCGCCGCTCCTCGCGTTCGGCATAGGGATAGTATTCGTCGCCGGGGTACTGGGCCGCCGCCGCACACGGAAACAGGAGAAACAACAGGGCACAACAGCTTTTCAGCATATCTTTGCGACTTTACAGAACACAAAGATAGCAAAAAGTCCGACGATTCAAAACCGGATCGCATGCAGCGCGGCAAAACGGTCCGGCAAACAGAAAAGCCGTCGCGACACGGCAGGAGCAGCGTCAGACGGGGATGGGGCATGACAAATTCCGGCGTCCCCGCAGCGGGGACGCCGGAATCGGAATCAGATTGTTTTCAGGACTTCGGTCAGCAGTTTCCAGAACTTGGGAACCGTGGCGATTTCGAGCCGTTCGTCGGGCGAATGCACGCCGCGGAGCGTCGGACCGAAGGAGACCATCTCCAGATCGGGATACTTTTCGAGGAACAGACCGCACTCCAGCCCGGCATGGATGGCGCGGACCTTGGGTTCGGAGCCGAACAGCCGTTTGTAGGCATCGACGGTGACCTCCAGCAGCTTCGACTGCGGGTCGGGCATCCAGCCCGGATAGCCGTCGGAATGGGCCACATCGGCGCCCGCCAGCGCAAAGACCGACTCGACCATCTGCATCACGTAGGTCTTGGCGCTCTCGACCGACGACCGCTGCGACGAGGTGACGACGATGCGGTTGCCCTCCGCGAACTTCACCGAAGCGAGGTTCGTCGAGGTCTCGACCAGCCCCGGAACGGCGAACGACATGGCCACGACCCCGTTGGGAACGCCCACCAACGAGTAGACCAGCGCCGACTGCGTCCTGCTGTCGAGCACCTCGTCGACGTGGGGCATCTCGTTGAGCGTGATTTTGAAATTGGGTTCGCGGAAGCGGAATTCGGCTTCGAGGTCCGCGGCGAAAAGGTTGTAACGCTTGACGAACTCCTCCTTGAAGCGGGCCGGAACGCCGAAGATGGCGTAAGCCTCGCGGGGAATGGCATTGCGGAGGTTGCCGCCGTTGAAATAGCACAGTTTGAGTTCGAACGACTGCATGCCGTCCCACAGCAGGCGCGCCACGGTCTTGTTCGAGTTGACGCGGCCCTTGTCGATGTCGTCGCCCGAGTGTCCGCCCTGAAGGTCCGACACGTCGACACGGAAGAACGTGTAGTTCTTCGGCGACGGCTCCATCGTGTAGTGGAACGTGGCGATGGTGTCGATGCCGCCCGCACAGCCGATGAAGATTTCGCCCTCGTCCTCCGAATCGAGGTTGACGAGGTATTTGCCCGTGAGCATCCCCTCGCCCAGCTCGAACGCACCCGTGAGGCCCGTCTCCTCGTCGACGGTGAACAGCGCTTCGACGGGACCGTGCTCCACCGTCTCGTCGAGCATCACGGCCAGCGCGGCGGCCATGCCGATACCGCAGTCGGCGCCCAGCGTCGTACCTTCGGCCCGGACCCACTCGCCGTCGATACGCGTGCGGATGGGATCGTTGTCGAAGTCGAACTCCACATCGGAGTTCTTTTCGCAGACCATGTCCATGTGCGACTGGAGGATCACGGCTGCGCGCTCCTCCATGCCCGGCGTGGCGGGCTTGCGCATCACGACGTTGCCGATGGCGTCCTTTTTATATTCGATATGGTGCTTTTTGGCGAAATCGACCAGAAAATCAATGATTTTGCCCTCCTTCTTCGAAGGACGCGGCACACGCGTGATGGCGTCGAACTGTTCCCAGACAAGACGCGGTTCCAAAGAGGTTATTTCCGACATAGATTTTTGCATTTTTGCAAAGTTAGGAAAAAATCCGTAACTTTGACAATATAAAATACGGGAACGAATGGATTTCAGAATAGGACACGGATACGACGTACACGCTCTGGCCGACAGCCTGCCGCTGGTTCTGGGAGGCGTGGAGATCGCCCACACGAAAGGGTGCGTCGCCCACTCGGACGGAGACGTGGCGATCCACGCCCTGTGCGACGCCCTGCTGGGCGCCGCGGCGCTGGGCGACATCGGGCTGCACTTTCCCGACACGTCGGCCGATTTTGCGGGCATCGACTCGAAGATCCTGCTGCGCCGCGTGGCGGAACTGCTGCGCGAAAAGGGCTACGAGATCGGGAACGTGGACTGCACGATCCGCGCCCAGCAGCCCAGGTTGCGGCCGCACATCGACGCCATGCGCCGTGCGATGGCCGGCGCAATGGGCGTAGACGACGACCGGGTGTCGGTCAAGGCCACGACCACGGAGCATCTGGGCTTCGAGGGGCGCGAGGAAGGCATCTCCGTCTCCGCCGTGGCGCTTATTTACCGTCCTGCGGACAGGAAATAATTCAGAATTTACAATTCAGAATTCAGAATTGCTTATATTTGTACGATCAAACACCAAACCGCGACGCCTATGAAGCAGTAGAAAACAACCTTTCAACTCCGTGCCTGCGGGCACACGACATATAAAAAGTGCATCGGCTTTTCTTCTTACGTCGGAAAATTGGACACTTTCTAACAAGTAAGGGACTAAAGGCGATGCTCGTGCTGTTTTACGGCGCGGGCATTTCTTTCATCTTACTTGTAGGTCGTCCAATACCTCCGACGTGGATAAAGGAATTTGTCCGCGTTTTTTATTGACTCTTAACCCTTAACCAATCTATCAAAATGAAACAAAACCGTATTCTGCTGCCGTTCTTGGCGATCTGTCTGGTCGCATGCAGCAAAGATGATGACGAAGGACATTCGAAAAACGAACAGAATGTTCCGGTAAAAGAAATTACATTTAAGAACTGTTCTTTTACCATGGTAAAAGTAGATGGAGGAACATTCCAGATGGGAGCAACCCGTGAACAGGAGGCGAGCGGCTGGAAACCGGATCGCACCGAATATCCTGTACATAAAGTGACGCTCAATACCTTTTATATCGGAGAAACAGAGGTCACAAAGGAACTTTGGAGCGCAGTTATGGAAACAGAGTGCGACTATTCTGAATACCATAAGCCTCAAGGCGTGGAGTGGAACGACATTCAACCTTTTATCGAACGTCTCAACCAAGCAACGGGATTAAAATTCCGGTTACCGACCGATGCCGAATGGGAATATGCAGCACGGGGAGGCAACCGATCCCAGGGACACATTTATCCGGGCTCCGACATTTCGATCCTGGCGGCCTGGTGTTACAACAATGCCGGAACCTATATACTCAATGAAAACAAGTGGGATTATTGGGAGTTACGTAACAATGGAAACAGCCCGCATTATGTAAAACAGTTATTACCCAATGAACTGGGATTGTATGACATGGGCGGTAATCTTTACGAATATTGCAGTGACTGGCTGGGCGATTATCCCGAGGAACCTCAAACAAATCCACAAGGTCCGCAAAGCGGGTCTATGCGCGTTATACGGGGCGGATGTTGGGCTATTTGGTCCAATTCCGCACGCGTATCACACAGGCCTGCACAATCTTACAATTCGGATTATGTAGGTTTGAGGCTGGCCATGAGTACCGAGTAATTTCAGATAAAACGGCGCCTATAATTGATTCGGCGCCGTTTTATCCTTCATTTTCTAATCCATCCTGCGATACCGCGGGTCGTTCACCCGCTTGTTCCACAGCCAGCCGACGTAGCGCATCGTGACGTCGGGCGTCAGGAGCGTCAGCACCGTTTCGCCCGTGGCGGTCGAGACGGCGAAATCGGCGTGGTAGAGCGTGTTGCCGTCCGAAATATTGAAGGAGACCGACCAGCCCCACTGCACGCGGGCCGCCCGGTAGTCGCGGACCGACATCGAATCGAAATTCAGCATCTCGACATACTGGGTGATGCCCCGTTCGGTAGGCAGGTGCACCTCGACATGGTCGACGAACACCCCGAAAAAGAAGTAGTCGGCATAGATCGAACGGATCATTCCGCCGGGTAGCTGCTGCATCGAGTTGGGGAAGAACATATAGTCGCGCGACTGCACCAGCGAGTCGATCTTCGCGGCGTAGACCCGGGCCTTATAAGCCCTGCGCTGGGCGCGGTCCATCCCCGCCGCAGGCTCCTCGTAGACGGTCGTATGCTCCACGACCTGCACCGGGGCCTGCTGCACGGGAACGATCGTCGTCTGCGGCACGCTGTCCGCGGCGGAAGTTTCGAGCGTATACTGCGGGGTCTGCGCGACGGCGGCGCAGGCAATGAAAGAGAGTGCGCCGCAGGTGGAAAAAACGGAGTGTTTCATAAGTCGGACATCGGATTGAACGGGAAAAAAGCCCCGCCTGAGGCGGGGGTTCGGGGATCGCCGGAGCGGCAAACGGACAGCGCAGCGGATACGGCTGCCCGGGATGGGTCCGGCAAAATGAATTTACGTCAATAGAGCTGCGAAATCGAACCCGTATACTGCACGGGGTTATACCACGGATTGGTGATCGTCAGCGTAGCCCCGCCCGTGCGGGAGAAGATTTCGAAAGTGAACGTGTAGGTCGACGCCGAGAACAGCGAGGTCGAGAAGGTCACCATCCAGCCTTCGTGCGTCTGCTCGGTGATATAGCCCTGCAAATCGGAAACGGTGTAATTGATGATCGTCACATAGTAAGGCGGCACGTAACCCTTGATGTAGGGAAGCGTGATGTCCGCCGTTCCGTCCCACATGCCGACGTTGAACGCAGGGTTCATAATCTGGCGCATCGGACCTGCGGGCTGACGCTGGAAGGTCGTCGGGTTGAACTGGAAGTTGCGCGACAGCACGAGCGAGTCCATGAACTTCTCGTAGTTGGCGATACGTTCCGCACGGCGTTTCTCGCGCACCTCGCGGCGTTCTTCCTTGGGCGACAGCACTTTTTTCTGTCCGATCACGGTAACGGCCGCCGCACAGAGCAGCAGGCCCACAACGATAATGACTGTTTTTTTCATAGCACATAAGGTTTGTTACGGCTATGAAAGCAAGTTTTGTGCCGAAAGCGGGATCATGGGCCACTTTCCGCTTCCGGACACCGTTGCCGTCACGGGCGTCGGCGTTTGCATACGCCGCCCTCCCTCGGGACGAGTTTCAGAGCCTCACGGCAGAGCGCCCCGCCGGACAGACGGAGACGCTACAACCCCAGTTTTTTGAGGAACTGACCCGTGTAGCTGCCCTCGCACTGCGCCACCTCGTGCGGCGTGCCCGCGACGATGATCTCCCCGCCGGCCGCCCCGCCCTCGGGACCTATATCTATAATATGGTCGGCGACCTTGATGACATCGAGGTTGTGTTCGATGACGATGACCGTATTGCCGCGGTCGACGAGCTTGTTCAGCACCTCCAGCAGCAGACGGATGTCCTCGAAATGAAGCCCCGTCGTGGGTTCGTCCAGGATGTAGAGCGTGCGGCCCGTGTCGCGCTTCGAAAGCTCGGACGAGAGCTTGATGCGCTGGCTCTCGCCGCCCGACAGCGTCGTGCAGGGCTGGCCGAGCGTCAGGTAGCCGAGGCCCACCTCCTGAATAGCCCGGAGTTTCTGGTAGATATTGGGGATGTTCTCGAAGAACTCCACGGCCATGTTGACCGTCATGTTCAGCACGTCGTCGATATTTTTGCCCTTGTACTTCACTTCGAGCGTCTCGCGGTTGTAGCGGTGGCCGCCGCACGCCTTGCAGCGCACGTAGACGTCGGGCAGGAAGTTCATCTCGATGGTCTGCACGCCCGCCCCGCGGCACTCCTCGCAGCGGCCGCCCTTGACGTTGAACGAGAAACGCCCGGCCTTGAAGCCGCGGATCTGGGCGTCGGGCGTCATCTCGAACAGCTTGCGGATGTCGGAAAAGACGTTCGAATAGGTCGCGGGATTCGACCGCGGAGTGCGCCCGATGGGCGACTGGTCGACAACGACCAGTTTGTCGATATGTTCGAGGCCCTCCGCCCCGTCGTACTCCAGCGGCTGGTCGAAGGAGCGGTAAAGCTCTCTGGCGAGAATCGGCCGCAGGGTTTCGTTGACGAGCGTCGACTTGCCCGAACCGCTGACGCCCGTCACGCAGATGAACTTGCCCAGCGGAAATTCCGCCGTGACGTTCTTGAGGTTGTTGCCCCGCGCGCCGCGGATCACGATGCGCCCGCCCGTTCCCTTGCGCAACGTTTCGGGAATTTCGATCCGCCGGCGTCCCGTCAGGTAATCGGCGGTGATGGTGTCGGACCGGAGGATGTCGTCGAACGTCCCGGCGGCCACGATGTTGCCGCCCTTGCGCCCGGCGCGGGGTCCCACGTCGACGATGAAGTCGGCGGCGCGCATCATGTCCTCGTCGTGCTCGACGACGATCACCGAGTTGCCCGCGTCGCGCAGCTCTTCGAGGCTGCGGATCAGCCGCTGGTTATCGCGCTGGTGCAGGCCGATCGACGGCTCCTCGCGGGGATAGAGCACGCTGGCGGGGTTTCCGCGTCGATCTGCGTGGCGAGGCGGATGCGCTGGCTCTCGCCGCCCGACAGCGAACGCGACGAACGCGCCAGCGAGAGGTAGCCCAGCCCCACGTCCATCAGGAACCGCAGGCGTTCGCGGATCTCCTTGACGATCTCCTGGGCAATCTTCCACTCCTTCTCCGAGAGCTGTTTTTCGATGGTGGGAACCCACTCCGAGAACTCGGAAATCGACATGGCCGACACCTCGGCGATGTTCTTCCCGGCGACGCGGAACTGCAACGACTCCTTCCGCAGGCGCGAACCGCCGCAGACCGAACATTTGCGGTAGACGAGAAACTGGTCGCGCCACTTCTGGCCGTGCTTCGAATCGTCGTCCTCGGTGCGGCCGATGTACTCGGCCACGCCCTCCCACGAGAGGAACTGGCGTCCGCCCGAAGACGAGAACTCCTGCAGGTCGACCGTCAGCGGCTCGGAATCGCCGTAGAGCACGGCGTTCAGCGCCTCCTCGGAGAAACTTTCGACAGGATCGTCGAGCGTGAAATCGTAACGGCGGCCCAGCATCTCCAGAATAGCGAAAAGCATGTTGTTGCGGTACTTGCCCAGCGGTCCGACGGCCCCTTCGCGCAGCGAGAGGCGGGCATCGGGAATGATCTTCCCCACGTCGAAAACCGCCTCCTCGCCCAGTCCGTTGCAATGGGGGCAGGCGCCCTTGGGCGAGTTGAACGAGAAGGTGTGCGGCGCGGGGTCCTCGAAGGCCACGCCCGTCGAGGGGCACATCAGGTGGCGCGAGTAGAAACGCTGCTGCCCGGTCCCGTAGTCGTGGACGGCCATCGTGCCCTTGCCCTGGCGCATCGACTCCTTCAGCGAGGTCATCAGCCTTTCGCGGGACTCCTCGCTGACCACGAGGCGGTCGACCACCAGGTCGATGGTGTGTATCTTGTAGCGGTCGAGGCGCATGCCCGACGATATTTCGCGGATCTCGCCATCGATGCGCGCATAGATGTACCCCTTCTTGGCCAGCGACTCGAACAGTTCGCGGTAGTGGCCCTTGCGGCCCTTGACGATGGGGGCCATCAGGGCGATCTTACGCCCGGCGAAGCCCGTGAGAATCAGCTCGGCGATCTGGTCGTCGGTATAGTGGACCATCTCCTCGCCCGTCACGGGCGAATAGGCCCGCGACGCCCGCGCGTAAAGCAGGCGCAGGAAGTCGTTGATCTCGGTCACGGTGCCCACCGTCGAGCGGGGATTCTTGTTGGTCGTCTTCTGTTCGATGGCCACCACGGGGCTTAACCCCGTGATCTTGTCCACATCGGGACGCTCCATCGTCCCCACGAACTGCCGCGCGTAGGTCGACAGCGTCTCCATGTAGCGCCGCTGCCCCTCGGCGTAGATCGTGTCGAAGGCCAGCGACGATTTGCCCGACCCCGAGAGGCCGGTGACGACTACCAGTTTGCGGCGCGGAATTTCGAGGTCCACGTTCTTGAGGTTGTGAACCCGGGCGCCCAGTATTTTGATCGTATCTTCCATTTCAGGTATGTAAACGTGCGGAACGTCCGGTTTATTGGATCGCAAATCAGCAACGTGCAAAGATACGTTTTTTTTCAATACATTGTCTTCTCCGCAGTTGTCGCGGTCAGGGTTCCGACGCTGAAAAAACGAAGTCCGCCCGAATGCCTTGCGGCATTTCGGACGGACTTTACACGAATCACCGGTATTAACGCCCCTACTCGTAGGTCTGGAGGATATACCAGTTATCGGAAGGATCCTCCGGGAACGACACGTCGATGCGCGTAGGATACCCTTCGGCGTCGAATTGGTAGGTCAACGCACCGTCGGCATCCGCATGTTCCGACATCAGGTGCTTGCAGGAGACGCCGAGCACGCCGATCCACTGGCCCAACTGATCGAAAACATCGGAAGAGCCGAATATATCGGGCGTAACGATCGGATACATGTAGCCACCCTTGTTCTCCCGGGCCGAATAGCTGTACGTGCTATGGTCCGTCTCGCGGGTGATAATATCTTCCTGGTTGAAAATGCCGTCGCCGTTATGGTCGTGATGGTAATATTTATGCCCGTCATACTCATCATAACTGCCGTCACAGGTGTGCACGCTCTCGGAATAAGTGCTCACCACATTCCCGTTCACCCACGTGGCATTGCAAAACCCGTCGAGTTTCCCGGCATTGTCCGTCATCCGATAGGAGACCAGCTGCCTCTGGTTGTTATAAGTATAGTATATCTTATAGAGCACGACGCCTTTGTGCTGAATAACCGAAGAGCGGGCCAGCCCCGCCGCATTGAGCGTATAGGTAACCTTAAACACGCCCGGCTCTCCGAGGGTTTCGCCGCCTTCGAACTGATACCAGACTTTGCCATCCTCGTAATTGATCGGAATTTCCAGCGTCAGGCCGCCCTGTGAAATCTTAATCTTCGACATCCGCCGATTCGCATCGTAACTGTATTCGATGGCGCCGTTTCCCTCCGTAGGTTCTTTCGACTCGACCCTTTTGATCTTCTTATCCGCCGACGCCGGGGGAGTTACGAAACGCTGCTCGTCGAGTTCCGCCGTGGAGGGAGTTCCGCCGGTCGGGGCGATCGTCATGGAGGCTTTGCCGTTCCCCACGTCGCTGATGGTGATTTTGCCGAAATCGCTCAACGTGAGTTCGTGCAGATCGGCAGCAACGGAATAGGCGCCCGACAGCAGGTAGATATTATTCTCCGCAGCCCGGGTAAAGGGCGTTTTGGATAAAAACGTATAAAGGCCGTCGGTTGTGAACTCGAGCGAAACATAGTTCGAACTCTCCGCAAAAGTCCACACTTTGGCGATAGCCTGCTTCAGTTTGGCCTCGGTATCGGGATATTGCTCCTTCCCGGCGGCTGCCTGCGTGACATCAATCGTCGCCTTTTCACTCCCGGCCGTCACCGTAATCACCGCCGGCGTCGGAGCTGTTTCCGACGTATTGGGATCGGCGGAAACCGTAAACTGACCCTCCCCCGCAGCGACCTTGCACCAGCTTTGCGAAGACTCGGCTTTCCACGCCGGTTGATTGGTGACGACCTTTACGGTGAAGGTCTCCGTCGCCGCGGCCGTAAAGGCAATCGCAGTTTGGGGACTGACCGACAAAGTCGCTTTATCCGGAGCCGGATCGTCCTTCTTGCATCCCGACAGCAGCACTGCCGCCAACAGGAACGATGTAAAGATTTTGGATTTCATACGCATTTTTTTATTGGATGAGAGTGATTTCGAGATACGACACGACAAAACACAACAACCCCTTGTCAGAGTCATTATATAATCGCGGAAAGCCGGATTCAGAAATTCAACCGGAACAGCGCGAGGGGGGGGGTAAGTCGATCGACAGCCGAGAGCCAATGGGGAAGAAATTTACCTCCCGTTTCATTTTCCGAACGAAAACCCGTTCTATCGCTGTCAGATCGTTTCATAGCTGAAAACAAAGGTACTCAAATTCCGCTGAATTCAAAATAAATCAACGGAAATAATCGCCTGAAGGGCAAAATAACAGGCATTGGCGTCCCCCGCGCGCATGACACGTCTATTTCAAAACGAATTCGTCGGCATCCCGCCATGCGGGGAATTTCTCGCGGAACGCCGCCAGCGCCTCCGTGTCGAACACGCCTGTCAGAATTCGTTCCCCGCCGCCGGCTTCGGCCATCGTGCGGCCCTTGAAGTCGACCAACGCCGAATCCCCGGCGTAACGGGCCGCAGGGTCATCCCCCACCCGATTCGCCCCGGCCGCATAGCACTGGTTTTCGATGGCCCGGGCGCGCAGCAGCGTCCGCCACACTTCGCGCCGCGGCGCAGGCCACGAGGCGCAGCACAGAATGGCGTCGTAATCGCCCCGGCAACGGCTCCAGACCGGAAAACGCAAATCGTAACAGACGAGCAGCAGGAACCGCACGCCTCCGTATTCGACCACCGCACGGCTGTCGCCGGGCGTGTACTGGCGCGCTTCGCCGCCGGGTGCGAACAGATGGCGTTTATCATAGCCGATAAATTCGCCCGAGGGTTTCACGAAATACATCCGGTTATAGAAACGTCCGTTTTCGGCAACGGCGACGCTGCCTGCGACCGCCTTGCCGTATCGGGCGGCCCAGCGGCGCAGGGCCGTGACGACCGCCCCGCCGGCCCCTTCGGCCACTCCGGCGGGGTCGAGCGTGAAGCCCGTGGCGAACAGTTCGGGCAGCAGCACGACATCCGCTTCGGCTGCAGCGACCATCGGTTCGAGCCGCGCGAGGTTCCGCGCGGGCTGTTCCCAGGCGATGTCGCACTGGCAGAGGGCGATGCGGAGTTCCACGAAAATCAGAGCTTATAGACGGTCAGCGACGACGCGCAGTCGCGCTGGTGGAAAAGCGTCACCCGGCAGGGCACGAAATCCGACGCCGCACAGCGCCACAGGTCGATGAACTGCTGGGGATTGCGCTCCGTGAGCGGGAACCACGAACTCTGCACCTGCACCATGATCCGGTGTCCGGCGCGGAAGGTGTGGGCGATGTCGGTCGTGCGGAAAGGCACGGTCTCGGGGCTGCCCGGCACGAAGGCTTTCGGACGCGTGAAGCCGTCGCGGTAACGGCCGCGCACCACGTCGCCGCGGACGAGCATCTGCATGCCGGCCTTTTCACCCTCGTCGGGGTAAACGTCGATCAGTTTCACGACGAAATCGGCATCCGAGGTCGAAAGGGCCACTTTCAGCGAAGCCTCGACCGGACCGGCAAGGGTCACGTCTTCCGCAAGCGGTTCGGTCACGAACGTCAACACGTCCTTGCGGCCCTCCAGAAACCGCTGGTCGGCGATCATATACTCCTTGGGACGCCGCGTGCCGGAGGTTGCGATATACGGCACGGGGTCGGCAGGATCGGACGTATAGCTCGTCGAGGAGTTTTTCACCGTCGGTTTTTCGGTCGTGATGCGGCCGCCGTCGGCGAGGTAAAGAGTCAGTTTGCGGGCCTCGGAAGGCGTCCACCGCCCGAACGTATGCCAGCGGTTGTCGCCCGACGAGAAAACCGCGGCGGCGGGAAGCGGGTCCGCGGCGCCCTCGCCCTTGAGGTAATGGTCGAAGAAAGGGAGTTCGAAATGCTCCATATAGTATTCCCACGCCGCTTCGCGCCCGAAATCGAACGCTCCGAGTTTTCCGCTGCCGTTGCGCCATGCTCCGTGCGCCCAAGGTCCCACGACCAGATGGCACGGCGTTGCGGGACTTTGCCGGACCATGGCCCGGTAGAGGTTCCACGCCCCGAAACAATCCTCGGCGTCGAACGTCCCTCCGACGACCAGCACGGCCGGCTGTACGTTGTAGCAGGCCCTGCGCAGGTCGCGCGCCTGCCACCATGCGTCGTAGGAGGGGTGTTCGGCAAGCTCTTCCCAGAAAGGATTGGGACGCTGAAGTTCCGTAAGTTCGGCCAGCGTCGCATGTTCCCGGAAGAACGACCACTCGTCGGGGCGGGTCCGCTTCGACATCGGGGGCATCTTTTCGGTCGG
>OGRY01001942.1_pt1 | contig 14115 bp, 11 predicted proteins | sample 1553551 | NCBI WGS metagenome assembly OGRY01 (sample SAMEA2580101, study PRJEB22360) | human gut metagenome | biome: human gut; feature: human-associated habitat; material: faeces | place: Denmark | collected 2008/2010
CAGACCGCCGCTGTATCTCGACCACGGCGGGGCGGCCGATGTAGCCGGAATGGCGGCACTCGGGGCAGCCGGCGCCCTTGTAGAAGGTGACGTCGCTGTCCTCGGGCAGGCCGAGAAGAAGCAGCTCCTCGGCAGAGGGACGGTAAGCCGTTTTGCAGTGGGGACAGAGCTTGCGGACCAGACGCTGGCTGACCACGCCCCGCAGGGCGCTGGCCACCAGCCACGGCTCCACGCCCACGTCCTTGAGCCGGTATACGGCGGACACGGCGTCGTTGGTGTGCAGAGTGGAGAACACCAGATGACCGGTGATGGCGGCCCGCATGGCGATGGAGGCCGTCTCACCGTCGCGTATCTCGCCCACGGCGATGATGTCCGGGTCCTGACGCAGGATCGCGCGCAGGCCGCTGGCAAAGGTCATGCCGGTCTTTTCGTTGATCTGGCACTGGTTAACGCCCGGAATGTTGTATTCCACCGGGTCCTCCAGCGTCATGAGGTTCGTTTCCTCATTTGCAAGCTCCTGCAGCATGGCGCACATCGTCGTGGATTTACCGGAACCGGTCGGGCCCACAATCAAAATCACGCCGCTGCTGTTTTTGAGCAGTGCATCATACTTTTGTAGGTCTGTGCCCTCAAGGCCGATGGACTGCTTCGTGATCGTATGCCCGGATTTATCGAGCAAACGCAAAACAATCTTTTCGCCGTAGATCGTCGGCATGGACGAGATACGCAGGTCGATCTCGTGGTGACGCACCTGCACCATGGCACGGCCGTCCTGCGGGATCTTACGCTCGGAAATATTCATGCCACCCATGATTTTCAGGCGGGAAATAACGTTGCTCTGCAAATTCGCGGGCACGGTCAAAATCTTTCTCAAAATGCCGTCGATACGCATGCGCACCACCATTTCGCCCTCCTGCGGCTCAAGGTGGATGTCGCTCGCGCGCTCCAAAAAGGCGCGCTCAATGACGGAGTTTACAAAGCGGATCGTCGGCGCGGCAGACGCGTTGCCGGCATCCGTTTGGTTCATCTGCACCGGCACGATATCCGGTGTGGATGTGCCGACCTCTCGCTTCATTTCTTCAATGGCGCGGGCCGTGCCTTCGCTGCCGTACAATGTGCCGATGGCCTGCTCGGTCGCGCGGCGCGTGGAGATCATCGGCACAACGCGCTTATGCGAAGCGGCCTTAATCTCTTCCTGCGCAACGAAGTTCAACGGATCGCTCATGGCAACAAAAAGCTCGTCTTTTACAAGCTTTACCGGCACCACGTTGTATTTTTTCGCGATGGCGCGCGGCACAAATTTGGCGAGCTCCAATGGAATGGAGATCGCCGTTAAATCGATGAAATCGACGCCGAGCTGCATTTGCAGTGCTTCAATGAGCTGCCGTTCCGTGATGATATTACTTTCAATCAGAACGTCGCCGAGACGTTCTTTCTTCTGCTTTTGAATGGTCAGCGCTTCTTCAAGCTGCTCCTGCGTAATGGCACCTGCCGCAATCAGCAGATCGCCAAGTCGCATATAAGCCATGGAACGTCCTCCCTTTCTAAACCGAGCTTCGTATTTCGTATATTTATGCTGCTTTTCGCATAATCAAGCAGTTTTATAGGCTTAAAATGCGAAAGCCGCGTCTGAAATTCTCATCAACACTATGATTTCAACCTTCATGCGGAGAAAATTCCCACAGGAATTCATCTTATTTTCAGAATCAATTTATGAAATTTCTGCACATTGGTGTTTTGGTAGGAACAGACACACTGCAGCCCATAAAAAGACGGCGGTGCAACCGCTTTTAAAGGCACACCGCCGTTTTATGGCTTTTATCGGCTATTTTTCTTGCAATATTTGCGCACCGCTTTTGTGATCTTTTCAAGGTCGAGCGGCTTTGTGAGGTGCTCATTCATACCGGCTTTGCGACTGCGGGCGGCGTCGTCGGAAAACGCGTTTGCCGTCATGGCGAAGATCGGCACGGTCTCCGAATCCGGGCGGTCAAGCGCGCGAATCTTCTCCGCCGCCTCCAAACCGTTCATCACGGGCATCATGATGTCCATTAAGATGAGATCATACGTACCCGGGGCCGAGGCGTTGAACTTCTCCAGACCCTCTGCGCCGTTCCATGCTTTTGTGACCTCGGCGCCGCTGTCCTCAAGCAGGAACGCCGCAATCTCCATGTTCACTTCGTTATCCTCCACAAGCAGCACATGCAGCCCGCGGAACACGGTGGTATCGATCTCTTCCTCCGGCTTTTCGGCATCAGACGCCGCGGGGTCGAGCTTCAGCGGAATCTCCGTGATGAATGTGGTGCCCACGCCCTTTTCGCTGACCACGGTGACGGTGCCGCCCATGGCATCCACGAGTTTTTTCACGATGGAAAGGCCGAGCCCCGTACCCTGATACGTAGTGCGTGCACCGGAATTTTCCTGCGAGAACGGCTCAAACATATGCTTTTGGTATTCTTCGCTCATGCCGCAGCCGTTATCTTCACAGATAAAGCGGTAGCGAACGGTGTTCTCTGTTTGTGAAACGATGCTGCACGTAGCATGTACATAGCCGCCGGCTCTGCCATACTTGATGGCGTTGCCGCCGATGTTTTGAAAGATCTGTCTTAAATGCAGCGGGCTGCCGATGACATGCTTTTCGCGCTTATCTTCCATTGTGAGGGTACACGTAATACCGCGCGCCTGCGCTTGCGTGGAGAGCAGCGTACCCACATCGTGCAGCAGCTCGTTCAAATTGAACGGCACTTCCTCAAGCTGCATTTCGCCGGATTCCAACTTGCTCATATCGAGCACATCATTTACAAGCTCTAAAAGAAAATCCGAAGACCGCATAATTTTTTCGCGGCATTCCGCCTGCTTTTTCGCGTCATTCGGGAAACGGTCGGCAATCTGTACCATGCCGCGGATGCCGTTGATCGGCGTGCGGATGTCATGGCTCATGCGGCGCAGGAAATCCGTTTTGGCGGCGTTTGCAAGGGTAGCTTCCTCTGCTGCGCGGCGCAGGTTTTCCTGATATTCCATATCGCGCTCCTTTTGCTCCGAAACATCGCGGAACAAAAGCATGAGTGAACTCGGCTTTTCCCGGTGCGTAAAGCGGCGCTGCGGCACAAGAAGCAGCTGGTACCACTTGCCCTCCACATTTTCCATTGTGAAGCCGTCAAAAGCCTTGCCCTCTAAGCGCTGCTGAGCGGTATCGAGGTCCGTAAACGCACGGAATTCCTCCCGGTACGCCTCGGCTACGCACTCGGTGTTAAACTTTTCCAGCACGGCTTTTGCGCTTAAAATACCGTTTGTGATTGCTTTCATGCGCTCACTCTGCACAACGGGCTCCCATGTATCGTCCTGCGGGTGAATGAGCAGGTTTGACAGGTAGATGCTCGAAATGGCGCTGACAAGGTGGTATTCCTTTTCCATACGCAGTAAGCGGCGCTTTTTACTGTACTGCCGCCAAATAAGGTACCCCATGCCGCAAAACAGGTAGATTGCCGTAAACAGCAGCATCCAACCGCGGCGACTTGCGTAGACTACGCGACTCGGGAAAAAGGCATACAAATAATAATCTCTGTACTGGGTGAACATACCGTACCATGTGCCGCTGTCGTTTTTTAATTGCAGCAATGTGTCCGGTGTAAGTTGCTCCCCTCCAACGAGCACGTCAGCAATAGGATAATACTGCACAAGCGTGTTCTCCAGCTGCTCGCAATTCGTGCTGATAACGCGCATGCCGTCCGTGATGACGACGGTCACATCCTGCCGGAACATTTCAGCATCCAGCATATTGGAGAGAGAAAGCTCATTTTTATCGTTTTGAAAGCGCGTGACATCCGTATAGCAAATAACGAGGCCCGGTTTATCCTGCCGTGCGGAAATGGCGTAGTTATACGTATTGTCGTTTATACAGATCTGGTCGGCATAGGTTTTCTGCGGATAGTGCAAAATATCCGCCGCATTTTTGTCCCCTATTATCTGGCTGAGCAGCAGACTTTCATCCTTGCCCGCTTTGTCGTAATGAGCCAGCACGGAGAAATTTTCATCCAAAACAAAAATGCCGGTCAAATACTGAAATTTCGCATAGTGCTGTAAGCGATTTTCGTTTAAAAGCGCATCTTCCTCTTCGTAACGGTACGCCGTCAGTGTTTTGACTTTGGTCAAAATATCCTGCAGCGCTTCGGTGGTATTGGCCAAGCGGTAGTTGTCGTACTTACGGCAGTTCGTCTGCATAAAAGCGAGTACGTCCTCAACATCCGCTTTCGCCTTGTTCTGTTCATACTGTGTTACGCCTGCAAATACCGGCAGCAGCACAACAAAGCCGAGAAGAAGCGTGACAATCCACCGCATGACCGTTTCCATGCTCGGCTTATGGAGCTTCGGTTTTGTTTTTCCCTTGAACTTCGGCATCATTCGGTACCTCCGTTCACGCTTTTTTCGGCGTCCAACCCATATTTTTTCACAATAGCGGCCATTGTGCCGTCTTCGCGCATTTCAAGCAGCGTCTGCGTCAGCTTTTCCGCCAGTACTGCATCGCCGTCCGGTTTAAATGCCACGCCCACGGCGTCGCTGTACATGTTCATGTTGAGGTAGCGGTAGCCGTCCGGGTATTCGTCCGTATATAATTTCAGCGAGCTTTCATGCCCGATGGCCGCATCCGCATAGCCCTTGCGCAGCGAAGTAAACACCTCGCCCACCGTGCTGAATGTGGAAAGGTCCGTAATCTCCGGCAAATTCGGGTTCAGCCCTTTTAAAATGATCTCCTCGCTTATAGAGCCGGCCTGCACCGCCACGCACTTTTCGGCAAGGTCTTCCAGTGTTTCAATCTCGCTGTCCGCCGGCACCACGACCACGCGCTGCGTGTACATATACGGCCCTGCCCAAATAAACTTATCTTCGTTGCCTTCCATCGTCAGGCAGCACCAAAGGCAATCCACATAGTCTTCATCCAAAAGCTCAAAGCCCTTGTCGATATCGAGCTCCACGAAGATCGGCTCATACCCGATACGCGCACAGGCTTCCTCGGCAATCTCCACGTCGATGCCGGTATAGTTGCCGCCGATATTACGGTAAAAATACGGCGCATACGTTGTGCCGCCGATACGTATTTTCGGTTTTTCCGTCTCCGGTTGCTGTGCCGTATCGCTGCATGCGCAAAGCAGCGCCATAAGCGCGGCAAAAAGCAAAAGGATCCAAGCCTTTTTTCGCATATTTTTTCCTCTGTTTTCTATGTGATGTGATTTGAATGCGGCACTCCAAAACCGCTGTTTTTCGGGGCTGAGCCACCGTTGCTTTTCTCAAAATACGCTCTGATTTATAGATTTAGTATAGCGTACTTTCCGCTGATTTTCAATTATTTTTTGTGTTCTGTGCATAAATAACTTGTTTTTCTGCATTTTCGACGCGACGTGTGCGTAAAGACAATTCTAATGTGTGAAAAGCCGGAAGAATCTGTGCATTTTGTCTTGTTTTCTGCACCTTATTATGCTAAAATCAAGTCAAAAGCGCCAGTCTTTACGAAACCCCAAACCGCTATAGAAAAGGAGTTGCAACTATGAGGTATCTCGCTAAACGTGTGGAGCGCATTTGTGATGAGCTTTACCGTCTGCGCATCGTGCAGCGCATGGAATGGACGGAACGCGGCCCCGTGCGCGCAACTCTCGAGATTGAGCGCAAGGTCAGCCGTTCGGTCATCAGCCAGAAAATTCACTTCTACGCCGCGTGCCCGCGCATCGACTTTGAGACGACGGTCGACTGGAAAGAGCACCAGCACCTCCTGAAAGCCCACTTCCCGATGGACGTACACACGGACGAAGCAACATTTGAGATTCAGTTCGGCAACGTGACGCGCAAAACACATCAGAACACGAGCTGGGATCAGGCACGCTTTGAGAGCTGCGGCCAAAAGTGGATTGATGTTTCCGAGGGTCACTACGGCATCAGCCTGTTAAACGACTGCAAATACGGTCACTCCGTGCACAACGGCGAAATGGCGCTGACGCTCATCAAATCCGGCACAGAGCCGAACCCTGTCGCCGATCAGGAGATGCACGTATTCACCTACGCGCTCTACCCGCACGCCGAAACATGGCGCAGCGCCGAAACCGTAGCGCAGGCGTACTTTCTGAATCAGCCTGTGCGCGCCACCGCAGGCGGCATGGCAGGCGAAGCGTACTCTCTCGCGAGTGTGGACACCAAAAACGTCATTTTGGAAACCGTCAAGCTGGCGGAAGACGGCAACGACGTGATCGTGCGTCTGTACGAATGTGAAAACGCCCGTACAACGACAAAACTGCATTGGAACCGCCCCATCGCTTCCGTTACGGAGTGTGACTTGCAGGAGAATGCGCTCACGGATGTCCCGGTCGAAAGCAGTACATTCAAATTCACCATCAAGCCGTATGAGATCAAGACGTTCCGCATCCGTTAATCAAAAATAAAGCGCCGGCGGCTGTACCCGAGTTGGGCGCAGCCGCCGGCTTATGTTATGAGGTGATATGTTTTGAGAAGCGCCACGCGCCGCTTGCCGATCTCGACACTTTTTCTAAGGCTCGTACGGTTTTGAATGTTTTCCTTACCGTAGCGTATAAGCCGCCTTCCCCATGCGGCAGGCAAGCTATGCGGCGCGCAATGCAGCGCTTTTGCAGAGGGGAACGCCGCACGCAGCACGGAAAAGCGCTCGCGTTTTCCTGCATTCTGCACAGCCGCCGCGTGCAGCGTCATGTTCGCACTGTGCAAGCGGCTTTTTTCTGCCGCACCATGCACGCCGCCTGCCAAAATATCCTCTAAAAGCGCAGTCTCATCCGGCGCGGGGTGCACACGAAGCAGCGCTAAGCTTTCCGTTTTCTCAAAGCCGAGATATTTCTCGCCGATTTCAAAGAGCGCTGTCAAAAATTCGAGTGCCGAAAGCTTTTCGCAGCAGCGGCGCAAATACAGTTTGTCAAGCTCCTTTTCATGCTTTTCGGCAAACAACAGCAAATCACACACCACGCGGATGCCGCACCCGCCGTGCAGAAAGTGCTTTAAGCTGTGGCACAAAAGGTACAAAAACGTCTCGTTCGCGCCGAGCGTATAAATTTCTTCGCCCTGCACGAAAACGGTTTCCGTGCGCAGCTTTTCATGCGCGAAAAAGGCGTTCATGTGCCCGTACGCATCGTTTTCCGGGAACGCCGCGCCGTGCAGTTCTAAAACGAGCGGACTGCCGGGCAGGTAAAATGTCTGTTCAAGCGGATCGACACTCTCCCCTGCTGTGCGGCAGCCGAGACGCAATAAAGCATTGCGTGTGCGGTCAAATTCACCCGAAACCGCCAGTAAATCGACATCCGAGAACAGCCGCAGCTCCGGCTTCGGGTACAGCACAGCGCACACCGGGCCTTTCAGCACGAGCGGATGCAATTTCATTTCGCGCAGCTTGCTGTAAAGCTGTAAAAATACCTGCGTTTTCAAAATCTGCTCTGCCGTTTGGCAAAACGCCATTTGCCGCGCAGCTTTCAGTGCCTTGCCGCACGCATCAAGAACAAGCGGCAGCACGCCGTGGCGCACCGCCTGGCGCAAAAGCTCCGTCTGTGTTTCCTGCGGCAGCACACCGAGCACCGCTTTTTCGTTATGTATCGCTGCTTTCAACGCGTTTAAAAGCAAACTATCCGCCTGTTTCATCGCCTGCTCCTTTTACTCGTCCGATATGCCCAAAGTATAGCAGGACAAAACCGCGCAATAAAACGAAAAAAGGCGCCCGCCGTGAAAAATCACAAGCGAGCGCCTCTTATGTTATCTCAAGCTAAAGTTCGTTTTATGTACGAATTACATCGTAACAAAGACAAACTTAATGACGAAGAGCGCAGCGATAATGGTGATACCGATGTCGTTCTTCTTGTACTTACCGGTGAAGAGCGTGATGAGCACATAAGCGATCGCGCCGATACCGATACCGTTGGAGATAGAGTAGGTCAGCGGCATCATGATGAGAGCGAGGAACGCCGGAACAGCGCTGCGCAGGTCGGACATATCGACCTTTGCGAAGCCCTTCATCATCAGAACGCCGACATAGATGAGTGCCGGAGCCGTAGCGCAGGTCGGAACAAGAGAAGCGACCGGGCTGAGGAACAGGCAAACCGCGAAGCAAATTGCAACAACAAGGCTCGTAAGGACGGGTCTGCCGCCGGCGCCAACGCCAGCAGCGGACTCAACGAACGTGGTGCAGGTGGAAGTACCGCAAACAGCGCCCGCAACCGTTGCAACGGAGTCGCTGGTCATGCACTGGTTAACGTTGATCGGATCGCCGTTCTTGTCCAGCATGTTTGCCTGAGAAGCGGTGCCGTACAGGGTGCCGATGGTGTCGAACATATCGACGAGGCAGAACGTAACGACGAGCATGATTGCGGAGAAGATGCCGCCGAGCTCAGAGCCTGTGAACGCACGCTTCCAAGCGTCAGCCTGGAACACACCGGTGATGCCGATGGAGCCGAAATCCTTAAAGGTCTGGCCGATCTGGCTCATGTCGAAGGTCGGGGTCGTACCGGAAAGGAGATAGTACAGAACGGAAATGCCTGCGATGCTGATGAGCACGCCGCCCTTGACGTTGTGCTTTTCAAGAATTGCAATGACGAGCAGACCGAGGAATGCGAGGATGGCCGGCATAAATGCCTTTACACCTTCAACATCCGCAAAGAATGCGCCTGCCTTCAGTGCGCCGTGGATATCAACGAACTGAACGAGCGTGTACTGGTTAGTCTGGATGATGCCGACATTCTGGAAGCCGAGGAAAGCGATGAACAGACCGATACCGGCCGGGATTGCTTTCTTGAGGCAGTCCGGAAGAGCCTTTGCAACCTTGACACGGAGACCCGTGACAGAGAACAGCAGGAAGACAATACCGGAAACCAGAATGATGACGAGGCCTGCATGGTAGCCCTTGATGACGTCGCCGCCGGAGATGATTTCCGGCAGAATGAAGGATACGAAGAAGAAGGAGTTCAGACCCATGCCGCAAGCCTGTGCAAACGGCATCTTCGCATACAGAGCCATCAGCAGCGTACCGATGATTGCTGCCAGAATGGATGCGACATACACAGCGTTCCAAATCTGCTGGAAGGCCGGGTCGGCATCCGGAGCCAGATGGTTGAAGCTAACAATCTGGTTCGGGTTCGTGACTACGATGTAAGCCATCGCGAAGAACGTCGTGAGACCGGCAATGATCTCTGTGCGGACGTTCGAGCCACGCTCGGAAATTTTGAAGAATTTGTCCAAGGATGTTCACTCTCCTATAAATTAAAGAATTTCCTGTTCTTCGTTTTTTTGACCAGTTATGGTTTGCACACATCGGAAAAACAGGAATTGTTACCTATAGTATAGCCTCTAATTTTGCGAAAATCAAGAGAAAACCGAATAAAAAGTCACATTTTGTTCATAAGCTGTTTATGATTTGGAAAAAAAGAGTTTTTTGTGCATTTCGGCTAAGGCTATCCTGTATTTTGCTGTTTTTCTCGAATTGCACTGCCGTTTTTGCGTTTTAAAATGCGCTTCTTTTTGATCACCTATAAAGTTTTCATGAATATGCCCCTATCGCTTGCTTTTTTATGCTGTTCCATGCTATACTGATTTATATGCCGCGCGCGGGGAATCCGCGCGAAAGAAAGGAAAGTGTTCCCGAACCATGAACCTACTCACAAAGCTGTTCGGCAGCTACAGCAAGAAAGAATTAAAGCGCATTGAACCGCTTAAGCAAGCGGTGCTCGCGCTCGATGACAAATACACAAAAATGACAGATGAGGAGTTGAAGGGCCAGACCGCCGTGTTGAAAGAGCGCCTCTCCCTCGGCTCTTCCCTTGACGACATCCTGCCCGAAGCGTTCGCAACGTGCCGCGAAGCCATGTGGCGTGTGCTCTCCATCAAGCCGTTCCCGGTACAGATTATCGGCGGCATCATTTTGCATCAGGGTCGCATCGCCGAGATGAAGACCGGCGAAGGCAAGACGTTCACCGCTGCCCTCCCGGCGTACCTCAACGCTTTAAGCGGCAAGGGTGTTCACATCGTCACCGTCAACGATTACCTTGCAAAATATCAAGGCGAAATGATGGCGCGTGTGTTCAACTACCTCGGTCTCACCGTAGGCCTTGCCATCCCCGGCATGGAGCCGGACGAAAAGAAAAAAGCCTACGCCTGCGACATCACATACGCAACGAACAATGAGATCGGCTTTGACTACCTGCGTGACAACATGGTCACCTACAAAGAGCGCAAGGTGCAGCGCGGCCATAACTTCGCCATCGTGGACGAGGTGGACTCCATCCTCATCGATGAGGCGCGTACCCCGCTCATCATTTCCGGTCAGGGCGAGCAGTCCACGGAGCTTTACAATGTCGCCGACCGCTTCGCAGCAATTCGGCAAAATAGCGTCGATTGCCGTAATTATGACTTTGCTGCCTTATATCTATTCTTCGGTTGCGATTAAAATTCTCGGCCGCGATAAAATGACCCGCAGCCAAAATGTTTTCTATACTTTTGTCGGCCTGATTGCTGCCATTTACAGCCTGACGGCAATGATCGGCTCCGATCCTGAGCAAACCCGCTGGGCTTTGATGTTCGTCATCTCGACAATTATTTTCTATGAATTGTCGGTGAACCGCAAACTCGACATTCAGGAAAAACATATCAAGCCGGGCGGCTGCGTTCCGTCATGGGTGCGCCATCTGACGCTGATTGTTACCGTTCTGGCATTGGTTGCCATGTTCTGGGTTTCGGTCGGACGTTATCAAAACAACAGCCTTCACCCGCGGGTACAGATAATTGACCGCATAACCAATATGTTTCATCAAAACTGATAAAGGGGAAAAAGCATGAATGACAAACATAATCCTTTGGGGATTAAGATACTGATGTTCTACGAAGGGCTGGAGAAAAACAATGCCACCTCCCGGGCGTTGCGGGCTCTGAAAAGTAACTTGGAAGGAAAAGATGCCAAGGTTATCGTTTCGGAAACGCCGCTTGACGCCAGGGCAGTCATAGCCTCGACCCCGAATTGCAAGGCGTTTTGCTCCACTATAATGAAGACGATGAACAATGTCCGAGCAAGCTCTGCAATATTTTGCTCGATTTGCGCAGCCGTAATCATGAGGTGCCGGTCTTTCTTCTTTCCAACCGTTATAAAGCTTCGGCTGTTCCCTCGGATATTCTGGACAAAGTCAGCGATTTTATCTGGATACTGGAAGATACCTCTGATTTTATTGCCGGTCGCATTCTGGCTGCCGCCGAACGTTATCGCGAATTTGTCCTGCCGCCGATGTTCAAAGCTTTGGCCGAGTTTTCCAAAGTTCATGAATATTCTTGGCACACGCCGGGGCACACCGGCGGAACCGGTTTCTTAAAATCACCGGCCGGCCGGGCTTTTTTCAATTTTTTCGGCGAACCCGTCTTTCGCTCCGACCTGTCGATTTCCGTCGGAGAACTTGGTTCCCTGCTTGATCACTCCGGCCCGATTGGCGAAAGTGAAAAATACGCTGCCCGCGTTTTCGGTGCTGACCGCACTTACCATGTAACTAACGGCACCTCAACTTCAAACCGTGTCGTTCTGCTGGCCAGCGTTACCCGCAATCAGGTTGCCTTGTGTGACCGCAATTGCCACAAGTCGGTAGAACATGCCATTACCATGTCCGGCGCAATTCCGACCTATCTTGTGCCGACCCGCAATCAATACGGCATTATCGGCCCGATTCTGCCTGCTAATCTTACCAGAGAGGCCGTAACCGAAGCGGGACGCAACAATCCGCTGGTCAGTGACGGGATAGATCCGTCGCCCGTCCATGCCATTGTCACCAACTCCACTTATGACGGTTTGTGCTACAACGTCGAACGGGTAAAAGAACTGTTGGGGCAGAGTGTTGACCGTCTTCATTTCGACGAGGCCTGGTACGGTTATGCCCGCTTTAATCCGATGTACCGCGACCGCTATGCCATGAACGGCAATGTCAAAGACTTTGACCGCAGTGGCCCGACCGTTTTTGCCACCCAGTCCACCCATAAGCTGCTGGCAGCCTTTTCTCAGGCGTCAATGATACACGTTCGCGAAGGACGCAACCCGATTGACCACCAGCGTTTTAACGAGGCGTTTATGATGCAGGCGTCAACCTCGCCTTTCTATCCGATTATTGCCACTAATGACGTCAGCGCGGCAATGATGGACGGTGCCGGCGGCAAAACGCTGACGGATGCCTCAATCCGCGAAGCGGTGTCTTTCCGTAAAACCGTTGCCCGGATTAATGCCGAAAATGCCGCCCGCGGCGAATGGTTTTTCAATGTTTGGCAGCCTGATTATGTTATTGAGCCGAACAGCCATAAAAAAATACCCTTTTATGAAGCATCATCTGATTTGCTTTCTTCCGAACCTTCCTGCTGGCTGCTGCGGCCGAACGACGGCTGGCACGGTTTCGGCAATATCGAAGAGGGATATTGTATGCTTGACCCGATTAAAGTTTCGGTTACCACGCCCGGGGTTAAAGCCGACGGAGAATTGGAAGACTGGGGAATCCCTGCCGCCGTGCTGACTTCTTATCTTGACGCTAAAGGCATTATCGTTGAAAAAACCACCGATTTTACGGTCTTGTTCCTGTTTTCGCTCGGTGTAACCAACGGCAAATGGGGAACCCTGCTGAATGCGCTGTTTGAATTCAAGCGGGATTATGACCGGAACACGCCGCTGGAACGTGTTATTCCGGCATTGACCGCCTCAAACGGCGAACGCTATCGGAAAATGGGGCTGAAAGATCTTGCGGACGAAATGTTCAAAGCCATGAAAGAACTCGGCACCACCAAAGCTCTGTCTGCCGGTTTTGCCGTTTTGCCGCATCCGGATATGAGCCCGGTGGAAGCTTATGAAAATCTGGTGCATAATAATGTTGAAAAAGTTAAAATTGACGACATGGCCGGACGAACCGTAGCCACCGGTGTGGTTCCTTATCCGCCCGGAATTCCGTTGATGATGCCGGGTGAAAATGCCGGTGAGGCTGACGGCCCTCTGTTGGGATATTTGAAATCGCTGCAGGCATTTGACCGCAGATTTCCCGGTTTTACGCATGATACCCACGGCGTTGAGGTTAATAACGGAGATTATGAAATTCTCTGTATTAAAAAATAAGTTATGCCGCATCAAAACACCGCCGGTTTTGCCGGCGGTGTTTCTGTTTGGGAAAACTAAATTAATTGGTGCCCAAAGAATTTTTCAAATTGTCAAGGTTGTTTCTGAGGCGTTCCTGTTCAGCCTTGATTTTGGCATCGGTATCGTCCATCTGCAGTTTAACGGCATCGGCCTTTTCCTGCTGAGCCTGTTCTCTGGCGGCTTTCTGTGCTTCCAGTTCGGCTTTCTTTGCATCTATCTTTTGCTGGGCTTCTTCCAAAGCATTGTTGGCTTTGGTCATCGTATTTAAAATGGTTTCCTGAGCCATGGCATTGCCGGCAACAGCCAAACCCAGAACAACGGCGGCGGAAGTGATAAGTTTTTTCATGTGATTCTCCTTGGTAGATTTTGCTTATGCTTCATCAGATAAGCATATTTTACAGTTAAGCACAACAGCTAATAGATAATTATTGCCTGTTATTTTGCAATGGGCTAATCTCAAAGGCAAAATCAGCAAGGAGGAAAAATGAAACGAGTAGCTGCCGGAATTATCGTCTGCAACAACAAAATTCTGATTGCCCAGCGCAAACGCGGTAAAGATTTGGAATATTTCTGGGAGTTTCCCGGCGGCAAAATCGAACCCGGAGAAACCTGTGAAGAATGCCTCCACCGGGAAATTATGGAAGAGTTTAACCTTGAAATCAGGGTCGGCAAATTCTTTATGGAAACCTCTTATGATTACAGTTTCGGCACTTTTGTGCTTGAGGTTTATTTTGCCGCCTGTCCCGATCCCGAAATTCCCGAACTCTTCGAACACGAGCAGGCCCGCTGGGTTGACGTGGAAGATCTCCCCGAATATAACTTTTCTCCGGCTGACCTCCCCGTTGTTGAAGAACTGCTTAAGCTTGATGATTTAGAGACCAGGCTGTTCTAGCTTTTGAGAGAATTTCCGGAGCATAGAGCAGAGCGATTTCCTCATCTTTGCTCAAATCCGGCTCAATGCCGTGGTTAATATAATTTTC
>OGRY01001943.1_pt1 | contig 14111 bp, 9 predicted proteins | sample 1553551 | NCBI WGS metagenome assembly OGRY01 (sample SAMEA2580101, study PRJEB22360) | human gut metagenome | biome: human gut; feature: human-associated habitat; material: faeces | place: Denmark | collected 2008/2010
TGTCAATATCGGTGCTTATGTCGATTCGGGAACGATGGTAGATACCTGGGCGACTGTCGGTTCGTGTGCCCAGATCGGGAAAAATGTACATCTCAGCGGAGGAGTCGGAATCGGAGGAGTATTGGAACCGGTACAAGCTGCACCGGTCATTATCGAGGACAACTGCTTCATCGGTTCGCGTTGTATTATTGTGGAAGGTGCCCATCTGGAAGAAGAAGTCGTGCTGGGTGCGAATACGGTAATCACCGCCTCGACCAGGATCATCGACGTCACGGGAAATGAACCGATAGAATACCAGGGTTATGTGCCGGCCCGGTCCGTCGTGATCCCCGGTTCCCGAAAAAAACAATTTCCTGCCGGCGAATACGAAGTGCCTTGTGCGCTGATCATCGGAAAAAGAAAAGCATCTACCGACCTGAAAACCTCGTTGAACAGTGCATTACGGGAATTCGACGTGCCGGTATAAGAGATATAAAACAGATTCAGATTATTAAGATTAGAAATATATGGAGAAAATTAAAGCAGCCGTTATCGGATACGGCAATATCGGGAGATATGTAATAGAAGCTCTTCAAGTTGCTCCCGATTTCGAGATCGTGGGTGTTGTGCGCCGGAATGCCGCCGATGTACCGGCAGAATTGGACAAATACAAAGTAGTAAGCCATCTGCAGGATTTGGAAGGGGTTCAGGTAGCTATTTTATGTAACCCGACCCGCAGCGTGGAACACTATGCAACCGAAGCCCTCCGGCTAGGTATCAATACGGTAGACAGTTTCGACATACACACTCAAACCGTCGATTTACACCGCACTTTGGGAGAAGTGGCCCGCAAACACCATGCAGTGTCCATTATGTCGGCCGGCTGGGACCCGGGGACGGATTCCGTAATACGCGCATTATTGGAAGCCTGTGCACCCAAGGGGTTGACTTATACCAACTTCGGTCCGGGAATGAGTATGGGACATACAGTAGCCGTTAAAGCAATCGAAGGAGTAAAGGCCGCCCTGTCTATGACTATCCCCACGGGAACCGGGATTCATCGCAGAATGGTATATATCGAACTTCAGGAAGGATATCCCTTCGGTGAAGTTGCACAAAAGATCAAAAACGATCCCTATTTCGCCCATGACGAAACCCACGTGATGCAGGTGGAAAACGTAGACACATTGCTCGACATGGGGCACGGCGTGAACCTCACCCGGAAAGGGGTATCCGGTAAAACGCAAAACCAGTTGTTTGAATTCAACATGCACATCAACAACCCGGCCCTGACGGCACAAATCATGGTATCGGCCGCCCGTGCCACCATACGCCAGCAACCGGGCTGCTACTCTCTCATCGAAATTCCAATGATCGATATGCTTTACGGCGACCGGGAAGAACTTATCAGGCATCTAGTATAAAAAGATGCCTGATACCTTTCCCCGGAATATTTGGCAATGAATCGGAATCTAAATCCGCAAAGACAATCAAGGCAGATGCTCGAGTCTGCTTTTCAGCAGGTCACCCGATGAAGGACGGGCTGTTTTATAATCCAGCAATGTCCCGTCTTTTCCATAGAGCAGGAAATGGGGAATGCCTTTGACATTCATCATATCGGCGAAAGCCTCGTCGCGGACGAGCCATTGATTTCCGTGCATATGGAGCTGTTCCATTTGCTTTTCCCAGTTTTCGCGTTTGGTATCCAAAGAAATGCTGACAAATACAATGTCCCGACGGTTCAAATCCTTTTCCAATTTCTGGAGGTGGGGGACTTCCGCCACACAGGGAGCGCACCACGATGCCCAAAGATCAATGTAGATATATTTGCCGGCAAATTCAGTGAGACGATGCTCCTGACCGTTCTTATCTTCAAATACAGCGTCGGGCAAGGGAGCACCGGGAGAGGCATAACGTTTGTCGCGAAATTTCCGGATAAGTTGTTCCTTATCGGGTCGGTCACTGCAAAGTTTGTCGAGGCGTGCCAGATGCTCCCCGGAATAAGGATGCCGGCGGATGTAGTCTTCGATGATTCTCCGGGTGATGTTTTCCCGGATGGAAGAAATGCGGAACCGCTCTTGCAGGAGACGGATTTGGTCTTCGGGTTCCGGGGCGTTTTGTTGCAAGTATTCGCTGATATAGAGGTCACTGCCGTATAACAGTTTCCAATAAGGCACATCCAGGGCCTGGGAGATGACAGGCAAAGCGGAGGCAAGCGCTGCAGGTATGCTGTCGCGGAACAATCCGTGGGCAAGATTCAGACATTCGATGTTTGCCCAGGCGGAAAGGTAACCGGCAGTCGTTGAATCGAGCCGCTCCCGTTCGGTAATACGTTGGACTTCGCATGGAAACCGGGCGAGGCGGGAAGCGAGTTCCGTTCCGGCAGGCGGATTGCTCCAAAGGGTTCGGCTTTGGTTGAGCGACCATTCCCGGAAGGCCTGCAATGCCCGGTTGTCCGGATCTGTAGCACCGATGGACGTCTGGCCGCCGGTAAGATGGAAATCAAGGTCTACGGAGGCATTGGCTTGCAGGGCGACAGGAGTCACGAATTGCCAGCGCTCTTCCCCGGTGACAGCTACGCCGAAGAGATTACAAAAAACCACCTCCCGAAAAGGAATAGTTGTGGAAAAATACCCGGCACTATCCACCTTAACATAGAGTAGTGTGTCCTCCATCTGAATACCGAGCATATCGACAACGGTATTGCTGTCCATATAGAGAGTGCCGCAAAGAGTATACTCCTGTTTGTTCCGACAAGCAAAACAAAGCAGGATGAAGAGATAAATGAATGTCTTTTTCATGGATATTGTTTCAAAAAGAGGAGAACGCGCCGAAAGACTTTTCCTCTCAAGGCACATTCTCCAGTTCGCAATAAGAAAATAATTACCGGGGTTTATAAACTACTTTCAAGGGCTTGTATGCCACGTTCAAATAGGGAGAATCTCCTTCGTTTTTACCGGTGTTGCAATTCAACAGATAAAACGAACCGTTCAAACCACTTGCCTGAGGTTGATAGACGCCAACATAAAGCTGCTGGTTATCCGGACTGACGGCAAGACTGGTAATTTCAGCCCCTTCCAAGTCATCCAACGTGCGCCAAGGTTCGGTCGGGAACGAAGTGGCGGTATTGTAATACCAACGATAGATTTTATTGCCGGAAGCATAAAACAAACATTGGTAGGTCGTGTTGGAAACATAAGGGCTTTCCGAAGTGAGTGCCGGAGTACCGTTAATGACCACTTGATTATCGGATAGTCCGAAACTTTGTTGGGTGTAATCGCTATCCCATATTGTCCAGGTATATGCAATAGAGGTTTTCATAAAGACACCGTCTTTGCAAGTAATCATGGTAAAATAATTTCCATCCCGCTCATAAAGCGCTATCGGAGAATGACCTCTGAAATCCAATCCTTGGTCGGCAGCCGAATATTCATAGTAATAATTGTAGAAATCGACAATAGTCTCTTTTTCCATATCCCAAAAGATAATCGCATCCTGATAACCTAACCCTTTTGCCAAAACCACATTTTTATCGTAGGTAGACGCCATTTGCCGGCCATAATTTACAATCAATCCTTCCAATGTGGCCATTTTATATATTTTACGGCTTTCCGATATAACAGGCGACGCCGCACCCGTTCCATCCACGACAAGCAATCGCTCCGGAATGAAATCCGGATTGCCGTCGGTAATGATATTCTCCACGTTCAGCATTTTACTGTTCAAGGCATATACGGAAGGCTTATCCTTAAAACTGATAAAAAGTTGTTTGTCCCGTTGTCTGAAGTCGGTGGGCTGGCGTGGAAATTCCACGCCCGGATTATTCACCGCCAAGCAATTGGTCGTGAAAAAACGCTTTTTCCCTTCGGCAATTTCCCTGTCGCTCAATTCCCGCATAATGGAAAGCAAAGGTTCACCTTCGGAGTTGTCACTCAGGATAGCGATACCTTTTTCGTAGGCGGAATTGATGTTCAGGGTAAATTCGTAAAAACTGCTGCCGTGCTCGTTGCTGATTTTCAACCGTGCCGGGAACGCCCCCAATTCATTACCCGTAAAACGAAGTGCGGAGGAGTCGGAATAAAATTTGTAATTCACCTCCCATTCATACGTAAGGGGCAATTGCCGTTCGCTTTGGCTGACCAACCCTTCAGTAGGAATAAGCAATTCCTCGTTTTGGTCGATGTTGTAGACTTTCTGCATTTTCAGCGTATCGATACTGATTTCTGAAATGCGCACCGTATCCACAGTCGTTTCATCTTCGAAACAGCCGGCAAACAACGGCAAGCAAAGGATAAAGAACAGATATTTCAATGTTTTCATGATATTTTTCTTTTTCGGTTATTATACATTGGGCTTCGGAAAGGTGGTCACACCCAATTCCGGATGTGCCTGAAAGTATTCATACATAGGGCCGCATACGTATTTCTGAAGAGCATAGTTAAAATCCCAGTCCCAACCTCCGAAATCCTGTTCTCCCCAACCGGTATTGTATTTTTGATCCAAATTCTCTCCGTATCTTTCCACCAGCGCTCTATAGGTTGCCGGCAACGTCTCTTCCAACCGGTGGAAAAAATCCATGAAAGTGACATACACCACCGGATTCCAGGGCCCCATATTACTTTCCGACCAGCCAAAACTTCCGTTCCACGTCGTCCAGTTCGGTTTGCTGACAACATTATTGAAAGTGATGATGGCTTCGCAACTGATTTCTTTCTCGGTTTGTGCCGTGGGATTGAAATAATCGTTCGGCAACAGGCGGAACGCTACCGTCCATTCGGTGTCTCCGAGGGCAGAGCGTTTGAGGGTAACAGGCACTACGGCATTAACGGAATCTTTCTCCAGGGTGAGTTGTTCCGGCACCGTATAATGCAAAGGCGATTCGGCATTGGTGCGTTTATCTACTACCTCGATTTTAAAGTTACGGGCCACCTCTTTCACAGATGCCCCGATAATGCGTACCGGAAGCTCAACCACATGCTCTGTGGTACTCAACGGAGTCACACCGAAAGAGTAGTTAACGGAGTCCTGGGTGAAATAGATGTCGATAACCGAGTCATCGAAAGTCGGATAATCCGTTTCATGGCAAGAGGCTATACACAAGCCGATGAATAGAAATAATATCGTATGTTTCATGGTTTTCTGTTTTATTGTTTAACATCATAGACTTCGTTTCGATAGTTGAATTCCTCCTCGGGGACAGGTACCGTATAGATACTATTGGCGGCCGGGAGAATCTCGCCCGTGATAGCCTGAATGTCGAGGTTAAGACGCTTCATATTGAAAAAAGTCTGTCCTTCACCGACAAATTCCTTGTAGCGTTCTTGTGTGATTTTTTCTATGGTCAGCGATTCGGCGGGTATGCGGTCATCCAATGCCACAAGCCCGCGGCTTTCCAATACGGCATTAAAATAATCGGCGGCTTTCGGATCATTTTTGCGCAAGAGACATTCGGCAGCGATGTAATACATCTCCGGCAACCGGATCAGGTTAACACCCGGAATCTGTCCAGCCGGACGATTATTGCCGGTACTCAGTTGATAAGGGTCTGTCAGTTTGACAAACCGGAGGTTATTGCTGATGGTCTGGAACCAGGCCGCCCAACGATAATCGTTTTCTCCGCCTCCCTGCTGATACACGGTGGCGATACCGTTCCACGGGTTGAGACTTTTGAAAGAAACAGCGTCATACAAATCTTCTTTCGTACGGGTGTAAAAACTCTCTTTGGCATACAACCCGAAAATGGTTTCTTTTTGCGAAAGGGCACCGATAACATCCCCTGCGATTTCAGTTTTTTCCACTAATTCCAAACCGCCTTCACGGATGACTTTATCGGCATAATAGAAAGCACTGTCGATATTCCCCTGAGTGAGGTATACACGGGCCAGCGTGGCACGCGCTGCCTGAAGATTAAAGTGGATGGACTGGTCCAGAAAGAAACCGTCTTCCGGGGAAGCCGCCTCATAAAGTTTTTCGTTGTCCAACAATTTCTCAGCCGCACGCAGGTCTGCAATAATGCGCTCGTACACTTTTGTTTTGGGCAGTATATCCGACGGTTTCAGAGAGAATGCCGTATTATAAACGATACCGCGGGTCTTGGCGTCGGTTGCCTGGTCGGCATAGAGACGCAGAAGGTCGAAATGCATATAGGCACGAAGTCCTAAGGCCTCCCCTTTATAGATGTCGTAAAATTCAAGGGTCTCGGGAGATTGGTTTTCCAGATTAACCAAAATATTGTTGGCATACGAGATATTCTGATACATGGTGCTCCAAATATCGGAAAACACCTTGGTAACTTCCGGATTCTCCTTGTATTTGAAGGCAGACAGGTCCGTAATGTCACTGTTGCCCGGACAATTGAAATACTGTGCCAGCACATCCATGACATAATAAGTCATATAAGCGCCATAAGCTTTGTCATTGCGCATGGAAGCATAAACCCCGTAAAGGGCGTTTTCAAAACCTTTGCGTTCAGAGAGGAGGTCTTTGCCGACTATCTCTCCTTTGGGGTGTACATCGAGAAAATTGTCGCACGAGGTAGCCAACACCATGAGGCCAAGCCCGCAAATCATATTTTTTATATTGAGTTTCATGATTCTGAAATTAGAAAGTGGTACTTAAGGTAAATTCAAATCCGTTGCCGTAGAGATAATCGAGCCCCCGTTCGACTTTCACGTTCGAAAAGCGCAGGATATCCGACAGATTAACGCCCAAGCGCAGATTTCGGAGCATCATCTTCTGACAGATACGTTGCGGAAATTCGTATCCAAGATTCACGGAAGTGATGGTGAGCACGTTTTCTTTTTCCACAAAACGGTCGGTCTGCTGTGGAACGCTGTGTTCGGTGATATTGCGATACAGGGCAATATCGCCGACCTCCTTCCAACGGCTGTCAAATGCACGGCGATCCACATTAGTCCGCCCTGTAGTCCCTTCCACACGGCTGGCCCGGGTCACATTATAAAGATAACCGCCGCATTTGAAAGAGCCCATAATATAAAGACTGAAACCTTTATAGAAAACATTGGTATAGACATTGCCGTAAAAACGGGGGTCGGTATCGCCGACAACCACTTTATCGTCCGCCGAGTAGGTGAAAGTGCGGGTACCGTCCAATTTGATGAACACCTCGCGTCCGGTAGCCGGGTCGATACCTGCCGACCGCACGACTTTCAGGGCGGAAGTCGATTCGCCCTCTTCATACTGTGCCAGCGGAGCAGGAGTCTGACGGGTTGGAGCCACGTCATTGTTCAGTTCATTCTGACGTTTCAAGGCATTACTGATTTTCAGGATAGGGTTTTTATTGGTGGAACCGTTCATCCCCAATTGCCACCATACGTCATTCCGCTGAATGATAAACCCGTCGACAGAAAATTCGAAGCCTTTGTTTTCCATCTCCCCGATGTTTTGTTTACCACTGACCACCCCGGTAGACGGAGCGATACTGGCATCCAGCACTAAGTCTTTCGTCCTTTTGAGATAAAAATCGAGGGTGGCGTTCAACCTGCGATCGAAAAGGCTGATATCTGCACCGATATTGTAGGAAAATTCCCGCTCCCATTTCAAATCATCGTTACCGATGGTTTGCGGAATGGCGCCGATACCATGCAAATATTCCAAGGTGTTTTCGTATTTGTACATGGTGATAGACTGGAAAGGCTCGAAATTGACTTTACCCGTATACCCCACGCTACCACGTATTTTCAACAAATTCAACTTCTCGAATTTCAGGAAATTTTCATTGTGCAGGTTCCAACCGAGCCCCCCAGACCAAAATTGCCCATACCGTTGGTTGCTTCCAAATTTAGAGGAACCGGAAAGACGGTATACAAAATCGGCATAGTAGCGATTGTTATACATATAGTTAGCATTGGCAAAGAAGCCGACTTCCGTACTGAGGTCCTGATTCCCGGAAGGTTTGTTCTTGCTGTCTGTCGGATACCCGGTGGCATGACCTATGAAGTTCAAAGCATCGTCATAGAATCCAGCGGCTTTCAGAGAGGAGTTCTCACTTCTGTTCTTGCGGATTTCCGCTCCGATAATCATACTGATTAAACTGTTGTTTTCCGTCAGCTTATTGAAAGCGCCGTTGATATTCCCCGCCCAGTCCACCGAGCGGCTGTTGCTGATTTCCAAGCGTCCTTTTTTGGTGATATCCGTCTCATCTTTGAATGCTTTGGAATCGGGCGATATGTATTTTTCTCCGTTGCCTTCAGAAACGGCGATATTGAAGTTCCCGGTAATGCGGAACAAATCATTGATATCCCAGCGTATGTCTGTTGTATTGGTAATGCTTTTGTTGCTATTCAATGTGAAATTACCCAATTTGGCGTCTATCATCGGATTCCAGTTGTCCCACGAGAGGTTTCTGTTGGGATTGCCGTATTCATCGTATATCCGGTCATAAGGATTTTGGTCGATCCAGTTGCGGAAGCTGCCATAGGGGGTATCTTTCGTGTCCGTTTCGTTGTAGTTGGTACGATTGGAGAAAGTCAGTTGGTTGGGCAAGTGGTATTCCAATTTGAACCCGAGAGCATACCGGCGGCGATAGTCGTCTTTCATGACTCCTTGCGTATTGTTGAAACGTCCGGACAGTTCGTAACGGATGTTGGACGCTCCTCCGTAGATGCGCAAGGAATGGTCATGGGAGAATGCCGTGCGGGCAGGCTGTGAAAGCCAGTCGCTGTCTACTCCACGGGCTACTTCTTTGTATCGTTCGTTGTATAGCTGATCGAGACGATATTGTTCTTTATCCATATCCACACTGCCCCAACGGTCCTGTTCTGGGGTATAAAGTCCGGAAAGTTTTTCATATTCCAGTTTTTCCCGGGCATTCAAGAGATCGTAATCTTTCAGGTAAGGGAATTGGACGTTACCGGTAAGGTTGTAATTGACCCGGATATTTCCCTCTGCCAGTTTTTTACGCTCGATGACGATGACACCATTGGCGGCGCGGCTTCCGTATAAAGCAGTTGCGGAGGCATCTTTAAGTACGGTGATGTTCTCGATTTCGTTCATGTCGAGGTCATATAATTCTTCCATACTGATTTCCACCCCGTCCAGCATAATGGTGGGTTGGTTCACAACACGCGTGACGGAAGAGAAAGAACTCATACCACGTAATAAAAGTTCAGGCACGCGATTGGGATTAGAACCGAGATCACTACGCTCCACTAAGTTCAATCCCGGAGTCAGAGCGCTGATAGCTGCAATGATATTGGTATTTGAAACCGATTTCAATTGGTCGTTGGTGATGGTTTTTACTGCACCGGTGTAACTGTTTTTGGATTTGGTGAAATAGCCGTTCACCACAACTTCGTCCATCTCAGCGACTTCCTCTTCCAGGCGTACGGTCATCTCTTTATCGGTCTGGACGGGAAGCGTGACGGACTTATAACCGACGAAAGTGAAGGTCAGTTCCCGAATATCTTCCGGCAAATTCACAGTGAACAACCCATCGGCATCGGTAGCAGCACCCGTTACGGCACCGCCTCCGTCCATGGCAACAACAGTAACCCCCGGCATAGGTTGTCCGGTTTTGGCGTCGATAACATGCCCCCGTACTTTCACTACTTGCGGCACCTGAGGTGCGGCTGCAAGTGCTTTGATAATGATGGTGTTGTTTTGAATTTCATAGTCCAGCGCGTTCCCTTGCAGACAAGCCCGCATAACTTCGTGAATATCGTCACTATCAATACGAAGACTTACCATACGATTGTTTTTCACCAGCTCATTACTGTAAAGAATGTTGAAACCGCTTTGCTGTTGTATCAGCTTTAATACTTCGGTCAACTGTTTGTCCTTCAGGTTCAGCGACACTTTCGTCTGCTGTGCCTTACTCGGGATAGCCGAAGTGTTCAACACCAAGGCCAAGCTAAAGAATAACAATAGCTTCATGGTTAATCGGATTTTTTTCATAATTCAAAATGTTTAGTATTAATTCGCACACTATTTTTTAGACACTATCACCGTGTCATCGCTAATAGTAAAGGAAATATCGTAGGCTTTCTCTATCATGCGGAGAAGGGTAGAGATCTGGTCGAAACGTCCTACATTTCCGGTAAAGCGATAGCCGGCAACCTGAGGATCCCGGAAGAATATTTTCACATCATACCAACGTCCGAGTTGTTTTAATATTTCTTCCAATGTCTCGTTTTCAAAGACAAAACGCCCGTGTATCCATCCTAAAGAAACTTGCGGGTCGACCGTATGAATCCGCATCCGGCCATCGTGGGTAGTATAAATACATTGTTCATCGGGACGCAACAGCGCAGTATGCGCCGATTCACGCTCCTTTATTTGTACAGAACCGGAAACAAGAGTAGTGAATATAGCCTGATCATCGGTGTATGCTTTGATATTGAATTTAGTGCCTAATACCTGGACTTCCATTCCCCCGGTCATTACGATAAAAGGTTTCAGAGAATCGAAAGCTACTTCAAAATAGGCTTCTCCTTCTAAATGAACAACTCTCTTTTCGCCCGCAAAGACCAACGGAAAATGCAACTTTGTGTTGGAATTCAGATAAACGCGACTTCCGTCTTCAAGAACGAGCTTGTATTCCCCACCCCTCGGCACGACAAGGGTCTGATACTCTTCCGTGGCAACCGAAGCCGGTTGACCGGATTTGATGGTCAGGGTGTTGTCTTTGTTATCCAATCTGACGTCAGAATCTTGTTGTGGAGAGAAGTTCCGTTCATCTTCCAGATTTACCGTTTCTCCGGATGCAAAAACCAAAAATGCCCTGGCTGAACCCGGAAGCGGTTCCGTCTGCCAAACCATGGGGATAGAAACAGAAGGAGACTGTTTCCAATACAGGTAAACGGCAGTGCTGATCATAGCTAATAACAAAACAGCAGCAGCATAACGGATTATGTTCCGGAAATAAGATCTCTTTCTTAAATACAGCCGTTTTTCCAGGCGTTCCCAAGTCCGCTCCGGATGTAACTGTCCATACAGATTTTTCTTGTCATCCAAATTTCTTCGGGATAACGAAAGATACAACACGCGATTTGCCTCTATTGTTAACCAACGGTCCAACTCCTCTTGCTCGGCTTCCGTCAATTGCCCTTTCAGGCTTTTTATTATCAGTTGTGAGATGTAAAATGGGTATTTCGAATATTTCATTTTCTTTCCGCTTTTTATGTAATACAACTAAGCGGATATGGTGGGTGAAAAAATGAAAAAAAATTGTTTAGAAAACTTCATTTCTGAAGCAAAAAGAGCAGGCAGGTGATTTCGTAAATGTAGTCTTTGAGCGTTCTGTAGGCTATTTTTTTCTGAGTTTTTACGGTATTGACAGAAATATTTAGTTCGTCGGCAATCTCAGCATAACTTTTGTCACCGTACCGGCTGAGTAAAAACACTTTTCTACATTCTTCCGGCATTTCCCGGATGATGTCTTCTATTTTATCTTCCAGCTCTGATAAAATAATTTGTTCAAACATCTCTTGATCCGGAATATAGCAACTCGATGAACCAATTTCGCTTTCAAAGCTGACTACTTCTGCTTCCCGGGAGTAACTACGTAAATAGTCGATACTCTTATTGTGTACAGAAGTTAGCAGATATGACTTTACAGATGTTGAAATATTCAGTAGTTCTCTTTTTTCCCAAATAGAGAGCATAACATCTTCCGCTATATTTTGGCTTAGGTGATAATCTTCCACATATTCATATGCAATGGAGCACATCAAGGCATAGTAATGGTCAAAAATGAATCTGAATGTATCATGATCTCCTTTTCTGATTCCATTAATGAGCTGTGCATCGTGCATGAAAATGTCTTTTTTATTATTCATCCGATCCGATATTCGTGTTATTCTATGAAATGTATGATTACTTTGCTGATACTATGTCAGTTGTGTATTCTAATTTTTGTTTTTTAAAGTATTTATTATAGCAAATCAATAAGTATGAGTAGTTAATACAAGAAATAAAGAATGAAAATAATGACAAATGTATTGTTTCTACTCTTCCTGCAGGGTCAAACCTACTCCTTTTACTGTTTTGATATTCACTGTTTCATCTTCTGCGAATAGTTTTCTTAATTTAGTGACAAATACGTCCAGGCTGCGTGAAGCAAAGTAATCATCTTCTGTACCCCATAATTTTTCAAGAATAGTTTCTCGTTTTACTACTTCACCTTTCTTTTCACAAAGCATCTGTAAGAGTGCAGCTTCGCGTACTGTCAGCGTTCTGCTACTTCCTGATGCGTACTTTAGCGTAGCATGTTCCGCATCCAGTGTATAATTCTTACCTATCCGGTAGATGGCTTCATCTACTGTTGTTGTATTTGTGGGTGCAACAGGCTTTTCCGGTGCTTTTTGGCTCATCTTCATCAATGCCTGCACATGTGCATTCAGTTCTTCCGGGAGAAATGGTTTTTTCAGATAGTTGTTTACTCCCAACTCATAACCTTTTACTACGTCTTTGGGCGATACCCGTCCCGAACTGAATAGAATAGGGGTGTCTATATCCGTTTCACGAATGCGCTTCACCATTTCATATCCATCCATAACAGGCATTTCAATGTCCGAAACGATCACGTCCGGTTTCCACTCCTGCCATATTTTTAATCCTTCCACACCGTTGGCGGCATCTTTTATTTCATATCCTCCAATCATGTCTTCAAGCCCGCCCTGGATAATATACCTTAGGTTGGCATCATCTTCAACTAACAATAACCTTATCATACCATCTCTTTATTTTGTTGTGGAATATTTATAGTAAATTCGCTATATTCTCCCTCTATACTTTCAAGCTTTACGCTTCCGTGATGTGCCCGTACAACATGGAATACATAGTTTAATCCAAGTCCAAAACCCGGAGCTCCTCCTTTTCGATTTCGCTGTACAGCTGAGGCACGTTCAAATTTCTCGAATATTTTTCCTTGCTCTTTCAGTGGAATACCCATACCGTTATCTTTCACACTGATGTGTGTATATCCATTGGATGAGGCCGATGAAGATATTTTTATTTGTACACTCTCTTCCGAGTATTTGATGGCATTATCAATCAGATTGCTGACAGCTTCTTTCAGAAATTCTTCATCTGCATATACTTTTTCTTCCTGCAGATCAAGAATGAATTCAACAGGCTTTTCTGCTTTGGCAGTAAACTTTTCGGTGAGATCTTCTATAATAGGACGCAGACTTACCTCCTTTTTCTCGAGCAGCAGTTTGCCCTCTTCCAGCTTTGACAATGTCAGTACCTTATTGACCAATGCCAGCAAATGTTCTTCTTCGTCCTCCATGATGTCGAAATACTTCTCCTTCCGTTCCGGTTTATCATCCAGCTTTCCACTGCGCAGGATACGTGTACCCATGAGGATAGAACTGAGTGGGGTTTTCATATCATGTATCATGGCATAGGAGAAGTCCTCGCGTATCTTGGCTATTTTGTTTTGTTTCACAATCACTTTGATTTGTTGTACAAGGCAATAGATCACGATGAACAGAAGCAATACCGTTCCGATGAGGAACATTCGCATCTGAAGTATAATCAATTTATAAGGATTGTCGATGGTAGCCTGTATACCTTTGGAGAAGTCCTCCCGAATGGGGAATATCTGGGTTTGCATTTCGTTGTGAAGCCGGACAAGGCTACTGTCTTCTGCAAAGTCTTCTACATATTTATAGCGTGTAGAATCGATGTCAACAGAATCTATACGGAAATGGAGTTTTCCGAGATTTACTTTGTCCAGCTCTTCTCTGTAACAAGAGTCAAGAGATTGATAGTTGAGAGGGATGTTATATTCGTGATGAATGCTGTGCAGGGCAGTTATCAAAATCAATCTGTCGGCCATATCATTTTTCGCACGTATTTTGGTAGAATCCAGTTGGAGTACGGTACCATTGGGGATATTCCCTTTAAATTGCTTACTTGATTTTGAGGACTCCTGTAATTGTGCTTCCAGAAAAGCATTATTGATTTTGTCGTACAATTCATTCTCCAACAAATGATAGGAGTTGGAAAACCACATTCCTTGCAGCCCTACTACCGCCAGGATAGCAATGACAGTAATATATCGAAATAGCGGTTTATTCATGCTTTTTTCTTTTAATTCGTTGGCAAAGATAGAAAAATAGTTTGTGATTATTCACTTTTTTAAGTATTTGGTAACGTCGAATGTT
>OGRY01001958.1_pt1 | contig 14008 bp, 8 predicted proteins | sample 1553551 | NCBI WGS metagenome assembly OGRY01 (sample SAMEA2580101, study PRJEB22360) | human gut metagenome | biome: human gut; feature: human-associated habitat; material: faeces | place: Denmark | collected 2008/2010
CTATTGCAAAATACCCTTTGTTAAGAATTTCTTCTTGCAGTTCCTCATTATTTTCAATTAAGATTTTATTCCATGAATGAATGGGCTTTGGATATAGACGAACATCTAAATCCCAAAATATTTCATAAAAGTGTTTGTATTTCAAGTAGATCTTATATGAAAGCGGAAGAATAACATTTAATTTACTTTCTAATTTGGAAATATCCTCGTCTGAAATTTGATTATCTATCGCTTTCCATACATGGTCTTTTTCCGTAATAATGTCCACCATATAATTAGTATGTTCCGGTTGAGTGACATATATCTTAACCGATTTCCCTTGTGGTATAATATTATCAAATGTGTCCTGCATTTCAGGCTCTATGTGTTCTTCATAAGAAGGGACATACATAAGATATTCTCTGTGTTCTTGCACAAAGCCCCAACATTCATCTACATATTTTCTTATTACTTCTTCCATATTTATTTTTTCTAAATATTTTTTCACTCCGTTCTTGTCTATTTGATTACAATATTGGAGAATTTTACGCTGTACACTTCAACTCTTTATTCTGATCTTTCACATACATTCTGAAAATTCACCAATAACACTTGTATTACATATAACTTTTAGACGATATATCCTTCACTGATACTTCTTCTGCTTTCATTAACTAGTTCCATTTTTTGTTTCATACCTTGAAACGAATGGTTTCCCGTAGTGAAACAGTTTGTTTCTCGGTGTGAAACAAAAAGTTTCAGCAGGCTGGAAACTAGTTAGAACGCAGCTTTACCAATTATACTCATCCGTGTAACTGTCAAAGACCGGTTCTTCGGTGATACCTTTCCGGCGAAAAAGCTGGCGGATATAGTTTTGGTCTGCGGGGCTTAGGAAGCGTTCTTCGCGATAAAAGCGATAGTAAAGCGTTTTTCCGAAATGCCCGATCAGTTGTTGCTTGATGTTTGTTCCGTCCTTATAAGGTACGTTGTCCAGCAGGTGGCTGATACCCCATGCCACATGTATCTTTTCTGCGTTTTGGAAGTGGGGACAGTCAATGCCGGTGGCCGGAATACACATTGGGTTTACGATGCTGATGTAGGACGTGTCAGCGGTAGTGAGAAGTGCAGCCACCCGACGCAGGCAGTTACAAGCTTTCGGACATTGCTCGTTGTAGCAGCGGGCGTAGTTGAAAGGGACTGTTTTGTTTTTTAATTTATTGTCGTTCATTTTATATTGTATATTACATACATGATTGACAAAGGTAGTGCTTTTATTGTGGAAAGGTACAGTTTGAAAAAGAAAAAACGTGAAAGGATGGGTGAAGGGAACACCCTTCACCTATAAACTGCTTATAGATAGGATAATACAAGGAAAAGTGAAGGGTGAAGAGATTGTTCATTATAACTCTTCGCATACCCGCATTTCCATACCTTTATATACCACTACAATCTTGTGTAGTTGCGTGGAGCCAATAGCTTGTTTCACCGTGTCCGTGTCGGCATAGCGGTTGGCTTGGGCGATGGCTTCTTGACGCAATTCCTCCACACGGTTTTCGGAATCGCGATATTTGGCGTATTTTAACTCAACGATGTAGCTGTGCTTCATGTCAGAATATATATCCAACATGGGACAGAGGAAAATATCGACGTAACCCGCTTGTGTATCTTGCTCGGAGATAGGACGGTAGAAGCGGTTTTGCGCAGTCATGGCCAAGGTGAAGCCGTGAACGAAGAATTCGCCCTTTTGCTTGTCACGCTGGGATGCATAACGTTTCAGGCAGTCGGCAATGTAACTGAAATAGGCTTGCCAATTGCCATCATAGGCGAGCTGACTTGAAAGTTCGCTCTTTTCGTAGCTGCTGAAATTTAAGTCTGCGTCGTTGTAGGTATTCAGCAAATAAGTGTAGAGCTGCTCTTGAACCACCAGGTTCGGAATGGTCAGTTTGGTCTTGCCTTTATCTATTCCGCTAATGGTCAACATTCCGAAATAGTAGAGCAGGCTTATAAAATTGTCCGGATTGGTGATGTTGACGGCAGGGAAACCTTTCTTCAGTTCACCAGTGATATAACCTTGACTCACTAAAGTTTGAATGACGGAAGCATCGTGTGCAAACTCCTTATCCTTTCGAATGAGCATACGCAGCTTTTCATAGTCGATACGTATATTATCTTCTATCATTTCTCGTGGTGCTTTGCCGTTATCTATGTAATTCTTCACGAAGTAGAGCACCATGTTGGAGTTGTACATGGTAGTTTCACCGTAACAATCCTGCGCGAAGCAATAATTGTCGTACCACGGTTTCATTATTTCCATCAGTTCGTCAACAGTATGGCGGAAAGGGCTGTTGGTTGAATAGTAAGTCAGCATTTCGCGCACTTCTTCTTCGGTGAATCCCATCATTTGGTTAAATTGGGGGGTAAGTGAGTAGTTCGTGCCGATGTTGAAGCCACTCGTCAGGTCATCCATCGTTACGGGGCTTACGCCAGTGATGAAACAACGCTCTATGCTGGAATAAGTTCCTGCCTTCACCTTATTGAAGAAAGCACGCAGATAACCTTCGCCATGCGTTTCATCAGTGTAGCGGTGCAAACTTTCCGCATCGGAAAGGATGGCGTTGGTGAAGTGGTCGTATTCGTCGATGAAGAGATACATTTTCTGTCCGGCACGTTCGCACTCCGAAACCAAATAGTCCAGTTGGTTGACAGCCCCGTCCTTTTCGTCCAATCGTTCTCTGATACCTTGTGGCAGGAGGTCGGAATAGACTTCACAGAAGAAGTCGAAGCGGATTTGGCAATGTGCATCCAGTCCTTTTCGATAATCGTTCAGTTCGCCGGTGATACCTGAAAAGTTAAGGTAAAGCACCAGATAGCTGTTGCGGTTTACTGTGGGATGCTTCCCGATGTAGAGGTCGCCGAATAAGTCGTTGAACTTATCGCGGGTACGCACATCGTAGTAGTGTTGCAGTACGTTCAGCGTGAGGCTTTTGCCGAAGCGGCGGGGACGGATGAAGAAAAAGAACCGGTCTGCCTGCTCTATCATAGGAATGAAGCGGGTTTTGTCTACATAATAATAGTCTTCGCGGCGGATGACTGCGAAGTTCATCATACCGTAAGGCAAACGCTTTCTGTTGGGTACTATATATTCCATTGGATCCATCTTCTGTCCTCCTGCTGATTTCTTATTTTATAACTTGCTTATTAATAGCGTTAACGACACAAAGATAGTAAAAGTTCTTGTTGGGTACGAGGCATCCTCAAAAAAGTATTGGAAAAACTCATTCACACTAAGAACTGCAGCCCTGGCAAAGCTATTTTGAAACAGCAGTGAAGGGGTGGAAATAATTCTCGGGGTTAGCTTGTATTTACTGAAAGATACTGTATTTTTGTGCAGAACTAAAAAAAGAAGAGACTATGTTGGACATTATTTTGATCGTAATTAGTGCCCTTTGTATGATAGCCGGGTTAGCAGGTTGTATTCTGCCGTTTCTTCCCGGTCCGCCTATTGCTTATGTGGGGTTGGTCATTCTGCACTTCACGGATAAGGTACAATATTCTACGACACAATTAATCGTATGGTTATTGATTGTAGCTGTTTTGCAGGTATTGGATTATTTCACTCCGATGCTGGGAAGTAAATATAGTGGCGGTAGTAAATGGGGGAATTGGGGATGTATTGTAGGAACTCTTGTCGGTCTTCTTTTCTTGCCTTGGGGTATTATTCTTGGTCCGTTTCTAGGAGCGGTGATTGGTGAACTATTAGGAAATAAAGAGTTCTCGCAGGCACTCAAATCAGGTGTGGGCTCTTTACTCGGATTTATATTCGGAACTTTACTGAAGTTCGTTGTCTGCGGTTATTTTTGCTATCAATTTATCATAGGTCTTATTCGGTAACCTATTTGATGTTGTAAAACATTCGTAAGAATAACCTATCTATTGCCTTTACATAGAGTACTAAATCGATGTGTGTTCGTCTTTATTGAAGTAGCACATTGAGGTAGTACCATGAAAAAGACTTTTATTTATCTTTCTTTTATCATTTTCTTGGGGTGGTTTCCCTCGCTTTTTGCGGGAGAAATTTATGTATCCCTGCAGGGGAATGATAAGAATTCCGGGACAAAGGAAGCTCCGTTTTATACATTAAACCGGGCGATCAAGCAGGCTCGTGAATGGCGTAGACTGAATCGGTTGGAAGTAGCCGGAGGAATTTATATTCGTTTGGAAGAGGGTGTTTATGCCCAGCGCAATTCTCTATTTCTTCGTCCAGAAGATAGTGGGACACCCGATTCTCCAACAGTGATTTGTGCAGTAGATGGTGCTCATCCTGTGATTAGTGGTGGAGTTGCTGTTACGGGGTGGAAGCGTGGATGTAATCATCCGGCAATTCCTGAAAAGCTAAAGCAGAAGATATGGTCGGCAGAGGCTCCCCTAATAGGAAATAGAAGAGTAGAAACCCGGCAAATGTGGGTGAACGGTCATAAAGTTCAAAGAGCTGCGCAATTTCCTGACGGAGGATTGGAACGAATGATTGACTTCAATCCGGAAGAACAAACAATAACGATCCCCGTTTCTCAAAGTGTAAATCCGAAGAGACTACAAAATGCCGGTCAACTGGAAATGATTGTCCATCAACGCTGGGCGATTGCTATTTTGCGCGTGAAAAGTATAGACGCGAAAGACGGACAAGCTGTAGTTCGCTTCCATGAACCCGAAAGTTACCTGGAGTTTGCGCATCCCTGGCCGCAACCCGTCATCGGAGGAGAGAAAGGAAATTCTTCCTTTTGTCTGACCAATGCACTGGAATTGCTGGACCAACCCGGTGAATGGTTTCAGGAATATCCTTCCGGCACGATTTACTATTATCCGCAAGCGGGCGAAAATATGGAAACTGCTGAAGTGATTATCCCTGCCTTGGAAACTTTAGTGACCATAGACGGTACATTGTCCCGTCCGGTAAAACATATACAATTTAACGGAATTACTTTTGCGCATACCTCCTGGATGCGTCCTTCTTTTCAGGGGCACGTCACCTTGCAAGGGGGATTTCCTTTATTGGATGCCTATAAACTACAAGAACCGGGGCTTCCGGAAAAAGCGGAACTGGAGAACCAAGCCTGGATCACCCGTCCCGAAACGGCAATACGTGTAAGAGGTGCCGAGCATATTGATTTCAAGCATTGCACGTTCCGTCATTTATCATCCACCGGACTGGATTATGAATGGGCAGTCACAGCATCGAGCGTCGAAGATTGTCAATTTACGGATATTGGAGGAACGGCTTTACTGGTTGGCGCATTTCCGGACGGAGGATTTGAGACGCACGTCCCTTTTATTCCTGCTGACGTACGGGAATTATGTTCCCATATTACTATCAGAAACAATTTCATCAGTAATGTGACTAATGAAGACTGGGGATGTGTAGGTATCGGCGCCGGATATGTCAGAAACATGGATATTTCTCATAATGAAGTCTGCCATCTGAACTATTCAGGGATTTGTGTAGGCTGGGGATGGACATCGCTGGAGAGCGGAATGTGTAACAACCGGATAGAAGCAAACTATGTACATCACTTTGCCCGTCGGCTATACGATGCAGGCGGCCTGTATACTCTTTCCAACCAGCCGGGTTCCGTCATGCGAAATAACCGGATCGAACATTTAATCGAAGCCCCCTACGCTACGAATGACCGTGCTTTTTATATCTATCTGGATGAAGCTACGGACGGATATACAATGGAAAACAACTGGTGTCCCACTGAACGTTTTGATTCGAACCGCCCCGGGAAAAAGAACGTGTGGAAGAATAACGGCCCTCAAGTGGCGGACAGTATTAAATACAAAGCCGGAAGAATAAAGCGAGATTGAAACAAATCAATGGATTAACATAGTCATCAATGTACTAGTATAGCAATCAATAAACTAGTGTAATAATCATTAGAACTAGACTAGTATGGTAATCATTCAAACTAATATGATAATTATAGTAATCAATAAACGATATTTAATCAATAAAATAGATGAAACCAACGAACTATCACTTATTTGATTTCCTTGATTTCGATACCGAGTTATCAAGGAATGAGTCGCTTTGGAAAGCATACAAGCCAACGGCTGTTTATGAAAAGGAAGGAGATATTTACGTAACAGTTCCCTTTCAGAAGCAAAAGCTGGCTAACGATATGATGGCGGATACCGATGTTCCCCAGGAGGAATATACGTTAATCATCCGTCAGTATAACATCGGTATCACCCGCCTGTTTCTTGGCTTCGGTGATTATGTGCTGACAGATGAGTCGGAAATGCTACAATTCAGTGACCGGATTCAGAAAGTGCCCCTGTTTATAAAAGAACAAAAAGGAAAATGGATTCTTTCGACGGAAGACGGAACGAAGCGTGCCGTTATCAATGTGGAAGAGCCTCTATTAGACCGATGGAGCGAATTGCTTCCCGACCCTCAAGAAACGCTTGACATCACTTTATACCCTGACGGAAAGCGTGAAATCCGCTTGTCAGCCTATGACCATTTTTCGCCTCCCCGCTACGATGCGCTACCTGTTGCCTTTTGCAAACGCGACGGTCGGAAAGAACGTGCAACGCTTTCTTTTGAATGTAAGCCCGATGAATGTTTTGCCGGAACCGGAGAACGTTTCTTTAAAATGGACTTAAGCGGACAGACTTTCTTCCTGAAAAACCAAGATGGGCAAGGAGTCAATAACCGGCGTACTTATAAGAATATCCCTTTCTATCTATCCAGCCGCATGTATGGAACATTCTACCATACATGTGCTCATAGCAAGCTCTCGCTGGCCGGACATTCCACCCGTTCCGTACAGTTTCTAAGCGACCAGGCATTGCTTGATGTATTCGTAATAGGCGGTGATACGATGGAAGATATTCTTCGCGGTTATCGTGACCTGACCGGCTATCCGTCTATGCCTCCTCTTTGGAGTTTTGGCGTTTGGATGAGCCGTATGACTTATTTCAGTGCCGATGAAGTAGACGAAATATGCGACCGCATGCGTGCCGAACACTATCCCTGTGATGTAATTCATCTGGATACGGGCTGGTTCCGTACCGATTGGCTCTGCGAATGGAAATTCAATGAAGAACGGTTCCCCGATCCGAAAGGATTCATCGGACGGTTGAAAAAGAATGGCTATCGTGTCTCTTTATGGCAACTTCCATACGTTGCGGAAAATGCAGAGCAGATTGATGAAGCCAGAGCCAATGATTATATAGCCCCATTGACCAAACAACAAGCGACCGATGGTTCCAACTTCTCCGCCCTGGATTATGCCGGAACAATCGACTTTACTTATCCGAAAGCAACCGAATGGTACAAAGGACTATTGAAACAACTCCTGAATATGGGAGTAACCTGTATCAAAACCGATTTCGGTGAAAACATTCACATGGACGCCCTCTATAAAGGTATGAAGCCGGAATTGTTGAACAACCTGTATGCCCTGCTTTATCAAAAGGCTGCTTACGAAATTACGAAAGAAGTGACAGGTGACGGCATTGTCTGGGCACGTTCCGCATGGGCGGGATGCCAGCGTTATCCTTTGCATTGGGGAGGCGATTCCTGTAGTTCTTGGGATGGAATGGCAGGTTCTCTGAAAGGTGGTCTGCATTTCGGTCTGTCGGGATTTGCTTTTTGGAGCCATGATGTTCCCGGCTTCCATACATTGCCCAATTTTATGAACTCGGTAGTAGCAGATGATGTGTACATGCGTTGGACTCAATTCGGCGTATTCACATCGCATATCCGTTATCACGGAACCAATAAGCGTGAACCCTGGCACTATCCGGCCATAGCTCCGTTGGTGAAAAAGTGGTGGAAATTGCGTTATTCGCTCATTCCATACATCGTAGAACAAAGTAAACTAGCCATAGAAAGCGGCTATCCGCTCTTGCAGGCACTCATTCTGCATCATCCGGAAGATAAACTTTGTTGGCATATAGATGATGAATACTATTTCGGCAATGATTTCCTGGTAGCTCCGGTGATGAACAGCGAAAACCGTCGGGATATCTATCTTCCCGAAGGAAAATGGGTGAACTTCTTTACGGGAGAACGTCTGGAAGGAGCATGCTGGCTGAAAGACGTATACGTTCCATTGGAAGAAATGCCCGTATATGTGCGTGCAAATGCCGTGATACCCATCTATCCGGAAGACGTGGACTGTACGGATGAAATGGATTTAAGCAAGAGCATGGCTTTACGCATAGATAATGATTATAAAGGATTTTGGACTATGATAGATTGTGGTAGAAAATTAATTAATTTAGTATAGTATGAAAACATGGAAGAGTAATTTAGAAGAAACAAAACAACGTTATATAAATTGGTGGAACCATAAAGGAATCATTCTCAATATGTGGGAGCACTTCCAGGAAGGAGTGCAACCACATGCAGAGATAATGCCTCCCGCGCCGGCAAAAGATTTGTCGCAAAAATGGTTCGACCCTCAATGGAGGGCTGAATATCTGGACTGGTACGTAGCGCACAGCAGTCTGAAAGCGGATATTCTTCCGGTTGCGAATACCCAACTGGGTCCCGGTTCTCTAGCCGCCATTTTAGGCGGAGTGTTTGAAGGCGGGGAAGACACCATTTGGATTCATCCCAACCCGGATTTCACCGATGAAATAGTCTTTAACCCCGAACACCCGAACTGGATTCTTCATAAAGAACTCCTGAAAGCCTGCAAAGCGAAAGCCAACGGACACTACTTTGTCGGTATGCCCGACCTGATGGAAGGATTGGATGTTCTGGCCGCACTGAAAGGAACGGATAGGGTATTACTGGACACAGTGATGCAGCCCGAAATCTTGGAACAACAGATGCAGCAAATCAACGACATCTACTTCAAAGTATTTGATGAACTATACGACATCATCCGTGAAGGCGACGAGATGGCTTTCTGTTATTTCTCGTCCTGGGCTCCCGGAAAGATGAGTAAACTGCAAAGTGATATTTCGACCATGATTAGTCAGGATGATTATCGCCGGTTTGTGCAACCTTTTATTCGTGAACAATGTCAGAAGATTGATTATACCCTTTATCATCTGGATGGAGTGGGAGCCATGCATCACCTGCCTGCCTTGCTTGAAATTGAAGAATTGAATGCGATTCAATGGACTCCCGGAGTGGGCGAACCACAAGGAGGATCTCCCAAATGGTACGATCTGTATAAGAAGATTCTGGCAGGCGGAAAGAGCGTGATGGCTTGCTGGGTGACATTAGACGAACTAAAACCTCTATTGGATCATATCGGCGCGGACGGTGTACATTTGGAAATGGATTTCCATAACGAAAAGGAAGTGGAGCAGGCCATGCGGATTGTTGAAGAATATACCGGTTCTTCTACCGCTGTAAATACCAATAAGCATCAACAGGATGCCGACTTGGCAGCTACCGGACAGGAACGTATTTGTATACGGGAAGAACAACACCAGCAAGAGGATAAACTGAAACCTCTGTATGAAGCCATTGTTGCCGGGAAACTGGAACCTGCGGTTGAAATCACCCGGCAAGCCATTGCGGAAGGAGTAGCTCCTCAAATGATTATCAATAATTATATGATTAAAGCAATGGGCGAAGTGGGACAACGTTTCCAGGATGGAAAAGCTTTTGTTCCTCAACTGTTGATGGCAGGACGTGCCATGAAAGGGGCTTTGGAGCTACTGAAACCTTTATTGGCAGGAAGTGCTTCCACTACAATCGGTAAGATTGTCATCGGTACAGTGAAAGGAGATCTCCATGATATTGGTAAAAACCTGGTGGCTTCCATGCTGGAGGGTTGCGGCTTTGAAGTCATAAATATTGGTATTGATGTGACTTGTGACAAGTTTGTGGAAGCTGTGAAGGAAAACCATGCTGACATCTTGTGCATGAGCGCATTGCTGACTACTACCATGACGTATATGAAAGAGGTTATTCAGGCATTGGAAGAGGCCGGTATTCGTAATCAGGTGAAAGTGATGATTGGCGGAGCACCCGTCAGTCAGGGGTTTGCTGACGAAATCGGTGCGGACGGATATAGTGATAATGCGAATACAGCCGTAGCAGTTGCCAAAGAACTGATTGGAAATAAAAAATAGAATAAAAAGGCACGGATTACACGGATCAACACGGCTCTTAATTACATAGCCTATTAAAACCGTGAAATCCATGTAATCCTTGCCTAAAAGAAAATTAGATTTAAACTTACGTTACTTATTTAATACTTGAATTATGCATGTGAAATTCTTAGAGACATTAGATTGGAGTATTCTGATTGCCTACTTCCTTATTTTGATAGCTATTGGTATATGGGCAAGTTCTAAACGAAAAAAGGGGAGTAGTCTTTTCCTTGCGGAGAATTCGTTGAGATGGTATCATATCGGCTTTTCCATGTGGGGGACGAATGTGGGACCTTCCATGTTGATAGCTTCCGCAAGTGCCGGATTTACTACCGGTATTGTTTCGGGGAATTATGCCTGGTATGCATTTGTCTTTATATGTCTGCTTGCTTTTGTCTTTGCTCCCCGATATTTGGGTAGTCGCATCACGACATTGCCCGAATTTATGGGAAAACGTTTCGGACAATCTACCCGTAACATCCTTGCCTGGTATACCATTATTACCATTCTTATTTCATGGCTTGCATTGACTTTATTTGCCGGTGGAGTCCTGATCCGTCAAGTCTTCGATATTCCTATGTGGCAATCGGCATTGCTGTTACTTGTCATCTCCGCTTTCTTCACGATGCTCGGCGGACTGAAAGCTGTGGCCTACACGAATGTATATCAAATGATACTGTTGATTGTAGTATCAGCCACACTGGCTATCATGGGAATCTATAAAGTGGGCGGTGTAGGCGCACTGGTGGATGCCGTTCCGGCGGATTACTGGAATCTTTTCCATCCAAATGATGACCCGGCTTTTCCTTGGCTACCTATTATTCTGGGTTATCCTATTATGGGAGTTTGGTTTTGGTGTACGGATCAGTCGATGGTGCAACCGGTTCTTGCTGCCAAGAATCTCAAAGAAGGACAGATGGGAACCAACTTTACCGGATGGTTGAAAATATTAGATGTACCTCTTTACATTCTTCCCGGCATTATCTGCCTCGCTTTATTCCCACAATTGGAGAATCCCGATGAGGCTTACATGACAATGGTGACTCATCTGTTCCCGACAGGAATGGTCGGCTTGGTATTGGCTGTATTGACAGCAGCATTGGTAAGTACTGTCGGTTCTGCATTGAATGCATTAAGTACGGTATTCACGATGGATATCTATGTGAAGAAAATCCGACCGCAGGCCAAGCAGAGAGAGATTATCAGAGTGGGACAAGTGGTTACGGTAGTCGGTGCACTGATCTCTGTCATAATAACCATAGCAATCGATAGCATTAAGGGGCTGAATCTATTTAATGTTTTCCAGTCTGTATTGGGATTTATAGCTCCTCCGATGGCAGCCGTATTCCTCTTTGGCGTGTTCTGGAAACGCACCACTACTCTGGCAGCTAATATGGCTCTGACATTGGGAACAGTGTTCAGCATCGGAGTGGGGATCTTGTATTTATGGGTGTTTCCGGCAGAACAATATGATGCATGGCCCCATTTTATGCTGCTTTCCTTCTACTTATTCGTTATCATCGGAATAGGCATGATAGTAGTCAGCCTGTGGGATAAGTCTCCGCAACTGGGAACCTTGAATATGGAAAAGATAGAGGACAAACCTGCACGAATTGTTCTTATCCTATGGGGATTACTTATTGTGACTATGATCGGGCTTTACATCTTCTTCAATGGCCACTAGTTTTTATTCACCACAGAGGACGCAGAGATTATTATCTAATAATAAAAGACTCTGTGTCCTCTGCGTCCTCTGTGGTGAAACTATTTTCTGCGAAAACAATTCTCATACGTACACAGCCCGCAAGTATATTCCAGCTTACGGACATGAGAACCCACTCCGATAATACCACTTACAGATTTGATGGGAATCATCAGGCTGGAATCTGTCAACTGAATACCACAGGGCGAAGCGACCGGAAATAAGGAGAATAGTTTTTGTTGTTCCGATACGTGCCATCCGCAATAGCCGGGGCTGTATCTGTTAGTGTGCTTCCAACCTCTCTTTTCGATAAATGCAGCCAACTCCTCTTCCATGCAATCAGCAGCCTTTTCTGCAATGATGCTCCCCAATGAGTCTGCTATATATACTTTCACCATGTCGTCCTCTTGCTGAAGCAGATGTTGAAACTTCTCAAATTCAACTCCGGCAGTTGCAGTAAAAAAGGCAAAGGCTTCCGAACCCCGTAGTTGGCGGGCAATGGTTTTACCGATTGAGAGAACCGTATCTTTTACAGTCAGTGTTGCTTTTTCAGTGTCAAGCAGTCCGTCAGTGAGGAAAAAGAAAAAACGGGGACGAAGAAGGGGAGTGATACGGTCAAGTAACGTATTTATTTCTTCTATAACCATTCCATCCGGCATAGAATCTTTATATCCCATCGCCTCGTAGATATCGGACGATGGGATTTGCAGTTTCTGGTAAGTAAGTTCCTGTTCAACCATTGGTGGATGCATTGAAATATATAGGTTGTTGTAATCCTGCGGACACAGAATTAAACTTGTGTTTTATTGAATTCTTCCAATGCAGTATAAAATGCGTCTATATTAATAGAAGACGTATGTGGCGGAATATCACAACCACTTGACAATACGAAATTCGGATATGCACGGGTAGCCTCCAATAGTTGCAAAGTCGCTTCCTTCATAGTCTCCGGACCTGCCATCTTGAAAAGGCTCACCGGGTCCAGATTTCCCATTGCCAGTGCATCGGTCGGAACCTCTTTCAACGCTTCCTCCATCTTAATTTTATTCCCGAAGTGGTAAACGGCTGCACCGGTATAAACCATCGCTTGCGTGCAATTCCCTGTGTTTCCGCAATTATGAAGCACTACGGCAAAGTGATCATCCTGTACCTTCTCTATTATTTCTTTCACAAATAAAGAAGAATATTGCAGGCAATCTTCGTTGGATAACAGTCCTGCAGCAGGTTCAGCCATGATTACACCGTTCACACCAGTTGCTTTCAATGCCATGCAATAGCGGGTGATGAAGTCACTGCATTTTCTTAATAACGTATTGGCTGCATCGGGATTAATATAAATCAGCATCATGATTTCCGACATATCATACAAACGTCCGGCCAGCGAATAAGGACCGATGCAACCGGCAAAAACCGGGCGGTCTGTAATATTTCTGGCTGTCAGCATATTCGCTTTAAGATATTCCGGGATTCTTCCTTTATTCAACGCCGGAACTTCCAGCTTTTCAATAGCAGCTTCATCCGCCAGTAAACGGCCGGACACACTGGGCACCTCATTTTCCGGAAAGATAATCTCTGCCCCGAAAGCTTCCGCTTCTACCGTCAGATCCATGATAACGGTTGCTGCCGCAGCCGGATACTTGTCACAAAGAGCCTTGATAGCCTCATAATGAACCTGTCCGTTTGTTACCGCATCATGCACCGTTTTCCCGATAAATTCGATACCCGGATGTGTCATGATCGGAATTGCAATCGTTTCCTTACGTTGGATCGTTTGGCTGATCCATTCTTTCATATTCAGTCTACCCATAATTTTAGTTTTTAATATCGTCTTGTAATAAAGACGAAGTTACCCCTCTTTTGTAATCTCGTATATGATAAAATCTGATACCGGTATAAAAAAAGCTGCCCTTCAGAAAGAAGAGCAGCTTTACACCTATTTGATTTATCTTCAGGCTTTATTTTACCGGAATCTTATCAATACGATTCTGATGACGGCCACCGTCAAATTTGGTAGAGAAGAACTCTGTCAAAATCATGTCCGCTTCTTCAGTGCTGATGAAGCGTCCCGGCATAACCAGTACATTAGCGTCATTGTGCTGACGAGCTAGGTGTGCGATTTCTGCATTCCAGCAGAGAGCAGCACGAACCCCTTGGTGCTTGTTCAGCGTCATATTGATTCCGTTTCCACTGCCGCAGATAGCGATA
>OGRY01001959.1_pt1 | contig 14002 bp, 15 predicted proteins | sample 1553551 | NCBI WGS metagenome assembly OGRY01 (sample SAMEA2580101, study PRJEB22360) | human gut metagenome | biome: human gut; feature: human-associated habitat; material: faeces | place: Denmark | collected 2008/2010
GCTTTGCGATTGCAAATATCCATCTTACAAAAGCGAAAGTTCGGATTCTTTAGAGCCCGCTCCAGCGTCGATAGATTGCCCGCATACGTGAGCTTATCTATACAGACGACACGATCCTCGGGGTACTTGTCAAGCCAGTGATAAATAAAGTTCGAGCCGATAAAACCGGCTCCTCCCGTCACAAATACGTTCATAGATCAAACTCCATGCGGCATTCCTTGAGTGTCGGATGCTTTTTGTCCTTCTCGCTTAAAACAAGGTTTTGAACATCGGGCCACCGAACGGCAATCGTCGGATCGTTCCAGCAAATTCCGCCCTCGTCTTCCGGGTGATAAAAGTCATCACATTTGTAGGCGAATTCAGCCGTCTCGCTTAAGACCAAAAACCCGTGTGCAAATCCACGGGGGATATAAAGCTGCCGATTATTGTCCGCCGACAGTGTCACGGCAACATAACGACCGTACGTCGCCGATTCCTTTCTTAAGTCCACGGCCACGTCGAACACTTCGCCGGATAAAACACGGACGAGTTTGGCCTGCGGGTGCTCTTTTTGAAAGTGAAGTCCGCGCAAAACACCTCGAACGGATGAAGACTGATTGTCCTGCACGAAGTGGATGTCAATGCCAGCCTCTTTCATATCTTTTTCGTTGTAGGTTTCCATAAAATAGCCACGGGCATCACCATGAACAGCAGGCTCAATCACGCAAAGCCCCTCAATGCCACCTACATTTTTCTCAACTTTAATCTGTCCCATTTCTTCTATCTCCTCTATTACTGCTCAATTTCTTTCAGGTAACGGCTCAGTGCATCCTGCCAAGTCGGAAGCGGAGTAAAACCAGCTTCCACCAGCTTGCTCTTATCCAGGCGGCTGTTAAATGGGCGAGCTGCTTTACTCAGACCGTACTCTTCCGTACTTACCGGAAGCACTGCTGTCTTATAGCCAGCCTGATGATAAATTTCTTTCGTGAAATCATACCAGCTGATATAGCCGCCCTCGTTGGTTGCATGATAATAACCATATTTTTCGGTTTCATTCATATCAACGAGCAGTCGAGCCAAATCGTATGTATAGGTCGGTGTGCCGATCTGGTCATTGACCACACGGACAGTGTCATGTGTCTTGCCGACATTCAGCATAGTCTTGATAAAGTTCTTACCATTCAGCCCAAACACCCAAGCAATGCGGACAATGAAATACTTCTCCAGTGTCTGGCTGACTGCCAACTCACCTTCCAGCTTTGTCTGACCGTATACATTCAAAGGCTTATAATCCTTGCAGTCCGGCTGCCAAGGCTCTGTACCCTGACCATCAAACACATAGTCCGTGCTGATATAGGTCATCTTGCAGTTCAGTTTCTTGCAAACATCTGCAATGTTCTGCGTGCCGCCTGCATTGATAGCACGAACCTTCGCTACTTTATCATCATCCTCTGCCATGTCCACAGCAGTCCATGCTGCACAATGGATCACGGCATCCGGATTTACTTCTGTAATTACTTTTTCAGCAGCGTCCTTATCAGTAATATCCAGTGCTATATACGGAGCCTTCGTCACCGCAGAATCATCAGCAACACCACTGTAGTTTTCCTGAATATCAGAACCAACACCTTCATGACCGCGCTTCAGCAGCTCATTCATCACATCATGTCCCAGCTGACCGCCAACGCCTGTTACAAAAAACTTCATGTTCTTTCCTCCTGTTAGCGGTTGCTGTACATTTTCTCATAATAGTTCTGATATTCACCGCTGATGATGGTCTCCCACCACTCACGATTATCGAGATACCACTGGATGGTCTTTTTAATGCCGTCCTCAAACTTGGTCTCCGGCAACCAGCCCAGCTCATTGTGGATCTTGGTCGGATCAATAGCATAACGCATATCATGACCCTTACGATCGCCAACGTGAGTGATCAGGCTCTCCGGCTTGCCCAGTTCCTTGCAGATAATCTTCACGATTTCAATGTTCTGCTTCTCGTTGTGACCGCCGACGTTGTAGACTTCACCAACACGACCCTTGTGGATGATCAGATCAATGGCCTTGCAGTGATCTTCCACATACAGCCAGTCACGGACGTTCAGACCCTCGCCGTAAACAGGCAGCGGCTTGTCAGCCAGAGCATTAGCAATCATCAGCTTCTCCGGGAAGTGATACGGACCATAGTTGTTGGAGCAACGGGAAATGGTCACAGGCAGACCGTAGGTACGGTGGTAAGCCAGAACCAGCAGGTCAGCGGCAGCCTTGGAGCTACTGTACGGAGAGCTGGTGTGAATCGGAGTTTCCTCGGTGAAGAACAGATCAGGACGATCCAGCGGCAGGTCACCGTAAACTTCATCGGTAGAAACCTGATGATAACGCTGGATACCGTACTTGCGGCAAGCATCCATCAGCACACTGGTACCGATAATATTGGTCTGGAGGAAGATACCCGGATCTTCGATGGAACGGTCAACATGAGATTCTGCCGCAAAGTTGACCACGATGTCCGGATGTTCTTCTTCAAACAGTTTATCCACTGCTTCGCGGTCGCAGATATCTGCCTTCACAAAGCGGAAATTCGGGTTATCCATAACAGGTGCCAGTGTGGACAGATTGCCTGCATAGGTCAGCTTGTCCAGACAGATGATCCGGTAATCCGGATACTTCTTCAGCATATGGAATACAAAGTTACTACCAATAAAACCAGCGCCGCCGGTAACAATAATATTCATGATTTATTCTCCTCTACACTTATCTTTTGGTTCTTCTTTTATTAATACAGATGTTCCTGATACTTGCCGTCCATGACATCTTTCAGATACTGTCCATACTGGTTCTTCTTCATGACCTCATAGACTTCCATCAGTTCATCCTTGCTGATCCAACCATTCAGATATGCGATTTCCTCCAGACAGGCAATCTTACGATGCTGATGCTGTTCCACGGTCTTCACAAAGTTGGTAGCATCCACCAAGCTCTCATGTGTACCAGTGTCCAGCCAAGTGAAGCCCTGCCCCAACAGTTCTACATTTAGGGTGCCGTCTTCCAGATAAATACGGTTCAGATCGGTAATTTCTAATTCACCACGGGCAGACGGTTTCAAATTCTTGGCAAACTCGACTACACGGTTATCATAGAAGTACAGGCCAGTCACGCAATAGTTGCTCTTCGGATGTTCTGGCTTTTCCTCGATAGAAATGGCCTTACCGTTCTTGTCAAACTCCACAATACCAAAACGCTCCGGATCGTCTACATAATAGCCAAACACCGTTGCGCCCTTGCCGTTTTCTGCCTTTTCCACTGCTGCATTTAATCTCTTCTTCAATCCGTGGCCCGCAAAGATGTTATCGCCCAGCACCATAGCCACAGAATCGTCACCGATAAAGTCGGCACCAATGATAAAGGCCTGTGCCAGTCCATCCGGAGACGGCTGAACTGCATAGGTCAGATTCACACCAAACTGATGACCATCGCCGAGCAGATTCTCAAAGCGAGGAGTATCCTGCGGTGTGGAAATAATCAAAATATCGCGGATGCCAGCGTTCATCAGAACGGACATCGGATAATAAATCATCGGTTTGTCGTAGATTGGCAAGAGCTGTTTACTTGTTACTTTTGTTAACGGGTACAGGCGTGTGCCTGAACCTCCTGCTAAAATAATGCCTTTCATCACTCTTCCTCCTCTGAAGCAATCCAAATTAATTTAGATTGCTACGCTCTATCAATAATTGTAGTATTTTTTCTGCCGGCCAATACTGCCTACTACAGCTACATTCATCAATTGTTATTGTGCGGAAGAATTTCCCAATAATACTTTTCAACTTCTTCCACTTCATTAAAAATCGTATAATTCTTTCGGTTTTCGGCAATCCGCCTTTTTGCCAATTCCTCTGTCCATCCTATTACTTTAGCTGGGTTCCCTCCAACGATAGCACCTTTCGGAACATCCTTAGTAACCACACTACCACCAGCTACAATTGCACCTTCTCCAATCACTACACCTGGCATAATTTTCGAGAAACCACCAATACATACGTTGTCCTCAATAGTAATTGTATCAAATTGAGGGTAGAATTCCCCTAAGTCACTGTATGTTTGATTAAGTGCGTGGTAGAAAATGTCATGGGTTACAAACTCCACAGAAACGGCAATAATAACATTGTTTCCAATGGATATCAGATATGGGTCCGAGGGTACCCCCCCCCACAGATGAACGTTGTTTCCTATCTGATGAAAAATATGTTTGTTTCGAAGGTAGTCTCCCCTCCATTTAGCTGATTTCTTCTTGTAAATCGTTTTAAATAAAATATTAATCAATCGATATTCTTTTCTTTTATCTGCAATCGTCATTTTTATTCTCTCCACAAACATGCTACTTTTTTATACAATATTTAACATATCTTGCTTTTTCTTTCAGTCCATCAGCATCCCAAATCTTTGTTTTTTCACCTGTGATATTATCCATCCAAAAATTCAATTTCCAATTGATATTACGCCATTCAGGTGATTCAATAAATTTTTTTAAGCATTTATTTATACCCTCTGCAACCAAGGTATATTGAAGTTTATTGTTAGTTGCTCTATTAATTTTAGAATTGTCAAAGCGTCTATCTATATTGCAATCGTATTTAATCTGATATGGATTCCAAATATTGTAAAACATTTCTATATCATCAACATACTTGATATGAAACTGTTTTCCTGTAGTTTCACTAAGAATTGATGTGTACTTTTCAAATGCATCTTCCCAAGACAACGATTCTGTCGTTGTAATATGAAAAATCTCTCCATATGCGGATTCATTTTCAATTAACTCACTAATTGCTACTGCCACATCCGCTGCATAAGTAAGTGTAGTTTTTCTTTTTTTTAACTCATTTGGAAACACTAATGTTTTTCCCATCATAAGTCTATAAAGCCATTCTTCCTTTTCATACATTCCCAACTGAAGGCGATTATTATTATATGTTTTATAAGGCCGTATGATTGTCCAATTCTTTTTATTAGTGGTCAAAAGAATATTTTCCTGTCTCGCTTTTGCCAATGCATATTCATCTGTTGCTAAATACATCTCATCTGTACAAACATCTAACAATCGCGGTGAGTCTTCTGTTAACGGTTCATTACTCGCCGCATAAACTCTACTTGAACTCAGAAAAAAGTATTGATTAGTGCTTTCCAAAAATAACTCCACTTTTTTAGAAAATTCCTGTGTTGAATACGCCATGAAATCTACTATTACATTCCAATGTCTTTTTGTAACGCATTCTGCAAGAAATTTCTCATCATGTGCATTTCCTTGTAAAAATGTAATGTTCTGTACATTTTCTCTTTTTGTTCTGGTAGTGACATATACATTCCAAGCTGTATTTTTCAGCAATTCTGTTAAGGCCTGTCCTATCGAACCGGTGCCTCCTAAAATTAAAATATTCATAATTCACCTCCCCATCATTTTTTTAATTGCATCAATTCCTTTTTTCCCAATTGCTTTTTTTATTGCCGCCTTTGCAGCATTAGATTCATCCACCATAATGGATCCAATCAAATTTAAAGCAGCATCCTCATTTTCCGAATTTACAACAATTTCAACAACAAGTGTTCTATCCTGTTTTTCATTACTTACTATTTTCGGTAAGCAATCGAAATATTGATCTTTTGTAGATACCTTTAAATACTCAAAACCCAATCCATAAACATAGGATTTTATTAAATCTGGAGATGAATAATGCCCAGCCGCACAGACATAGTTATCCTCTGATACACCGATAGAATTTGCAATACTATATCCCCAAGAGGCCGGAAATTTCATTTCAAAACCAAGCCCATTGTTAACAACAAGGATTCTAATATTAGACGGAACATGGCGATTACCCAGCGCATTCATATCGTAAAAAAAGGCCAAATCACCCAGCACACAATAATATAGCCTATCTGGATGACAAAGAGCTGCACCGATCACAGTCGATAAGCTACCATCAATTCCAAAGCCACCAGTATTAGAATAACCGGTAACAGTTTCTTGTGTATCAAAATAATTCCAACTTCTCAATGAATTTCGAATTCCTAAGTGCAGCACAGAATCAGCTGGAAGTTTCTTAGCTGTAACGCTTGCAATCCAAATATTAGAAAACGGCAATTCTGGCATCCTGCTAAGAATTTCTTTTTCTTCTTGATGATAAGCTATCAACATTATGTCCTTCGTCCCGGCATACTTGTAAAAGGATCGAATACAAGCAAGCCTTTGGTTCTGCGTTGAAGGAGAACAGCCTCGTTCTTTCTCCAGCCAATCCAAAAAATGAGCCAAAACGTCGGCATCAATACACTCAAAGGTCACTTGGTGCAGACCTATTTGCATTGACACGCACACATAATCTAACAGCAAATTTAATGTTGCTCGATATGAGTCTATTGTATTGATACTGCAAAAGCGTTGTTTGGGAAGATACTCCGTCAGAAAGTCACGGATTAGGATGAACAGTCTATCATCACTCAAATACTTCTTCATGCGTTCACCTCCGGGACAAGGCTTGAAAAACGCTCCCAATCAATAGCGGAGGATTGGGTAAGTGTGTCTGGAAGCAAATGAATGTAATAAGCTGTATTAGATATGTTGACATGTCCCATATATGCACTTAGATATGGCAAAAAAGCATAGATATGTCTCGGTTTATGAAAGAAGATATTCTTCTTTCCGCAGATAAACAGCGGCGGCCCCGGGCATAGTCCGAGGAGCCGGACGGCGGGTGCGCTGTGACTTTTTCTTTGGAAGAATGAGCGAACAACACCAACGCCGCAACTGGGCCGGGCCGCCCCACGGCCACGATCCGGCATAGGACAGGCTGGCCGCCTGTCCCTCCGGGCCGCCCTCTTATCTGCGAGGGAACGCCGCTCTGAGTATGGTTGTCTTTGGACAGGGCAAGAAAATGGGAGCGGCGTTCTCTATTTTATACTTACATGGAGTGAGACAAGAGGACAGCATCGTTTAGGTGCTGCCCTCTTGCGTTTCCCCACGATATGCGGGAGGCATATCCTATTTTTGATAAGGAGGTTTTACCGTGAGATTAACGGCAAAGGAACTGGAACAAATGAAAAGCGTTGACATCGGCGCAGTGGCTCCCGAGTCCCTGCCGGATGTGAGCGGTATGGCCTTTGACCCCTCTCTCCCCCGGGAGGAGCGGATCGCTCTGTTTTTGCAGGCGGTAGAAAATCCATACTGCTTTTGCATCGGTGGGATCGGTGTAAAGATTGAATTTGCGGAAAGCGGGCCGTCCTTGCAGGACACGCTGACGGACTTCCTGCTCCGGCAAAAAAGCGGGCTGTAACTTCGGTTATGGCCCGTTTCTACTTCGAGACAAAGTGTCCCGAGGCGGAGGCATCCTTGTTGTCCCGCCCGGGCAGAGGTATAATATAGATGTAATGTGATAGGGAAGGAGGAACAATGGCACGAACAAAAAACAGAGGATTGCAACAGAGTTTCTCTCCCTCTTATACCGTCCGCCGCTGGCGGCTGGGCGCATACATCCGGCTCTCCAAGGAGGACTTGAAAAAGGGAAAGGACGACAGCAACAGCGTCATCAACCAGCGTGATCTGCTCAATGACTTTCACCAGAAGCATATCGGAGAATTTGAAAGTGTTTCCGAATATGTAGACGATGGACACACAGGAACGGACGCCAACCGGGAGAACTTCCAGCGGCTCCTTTCCGATGTAATGAGCGGAAAAATTAACTGCGTGGTAGTAAAAGACCTTTCCCGTTTTGCGAGAAATTACAGTGATGCGGGAAGTCTGATTGATAACCTGTTTGTGCAGATGGGTGTCCGTTTTATCAGTCTTGCTGAAAATGTGGACAGCTATCTCAACCCGGACAGCGTTTCCAGTATTATCGTCCCGATTACAAATGTGATGAACGATCAATATTGCTACCAGACCTCAAAGAAAATTCGCCAGGTATTTGACTACAAGAGGCGCAACGGTCAGTACATCGGCGCATTTGCTCCTTATGGATATGTGAAGCACCCAAAGGACAAGCACCGGTTAATCATCGATCCCGATGCCGCTGAAATCGTCAAACTTATTTTCTCTTTGTTCCTAAAAGGGACATCGAAACGGGCCATCGCTTTGTATCTGAATGAACACGGCGTACCCAGCCCCTCGGCTTATAAACTGCAAAAGGGCATACCCGTTTCAACAAGAGGATATGACGATCCTATGTGGGGAGCCCGTATGATCCACTCCATTCTGACGAACCCCACCTATACCGGGGATCTGGCACAGGGCCGCAGTCGGGTAAAAAGCTATAAGGTACACGAGGTTGAAAGCGTTCCCCGTGAAGAATGGGTGGAAGTAGCTGGTACGCATGAGGCAATCATTGATTATGAAACCTTTGATAAGGTACAGGCCCTTTTACAGCGGGATACCCGTACTTCTCCAAAAGGCCGGGAAGTCCACCTGTTCAGCGGTTTTCTGAAATGTGCTGACTGCGGGCGGGCAATTACCCGGAGCGTAGGCAACAACAATAATGTGTACTATGCCTGCTCCACCTACAAGAACCGCTCCCGGACAGCCTGCACAATGCACTCGATCAAGCATAACCGTCTGGAGGCCGCTGTCCTCTTTGCGGTACAACAGCAAGTCCATCTGGCTGTTTCATACTCGGAAATGATTGCCCGCATTAACACCGCCCCGGTCAAAAAGAGCCAGTCTATCCGTTTGGAAGAACTGATTGCTGCGAAGGAGCGGGAATTGACAAAAATTAGCCGCTACAAGCAGTCTCTCTATCAAGACTGGAAAGACGGGGAAATTACCCAGCAGGACTACCGGGATATGAAAGCCGATTATGAACGACAGACCATCGCTCTTACGGATGTGCTGGCCCGGCTGAACGCTGAACGGGCGGAACTGGCAAACGGTGTAAAGAGTGAACATCCCGCATTGGTGGCATTTACAAAACATCAAAATATCGACCAGCTTTCCCGGGAACTTCTCGTTGAGCTGATCGACCATATCAAGGTTTATGAGAATGGAAACATTAGTGTGAGATTTAAGTTTGCGGATGAATTTAGACGCATAGCAGAATACATTGAAATCAACACCACAAAACCCGCAGTAGCGGGCTAACCCCCGCTACATACCCCTTTGACAGTGTGTTTTCCTAATAGGAGCTAATCATAATGAAAAAGCCGATTTAGAATATCACTTACATGCGCTAGCGTTGCTTGGTAAAGAAAACGATCGTCAAATTACTTCACTCAACAATCGTGTTTGTCCATTCTGTAGATCCGTAATTGATGATACTATAGATTTAAGAATCAAAAAATACAGCACCGGCGATGATATTATCCTGCTCAGTAGTGATATGCAGTATAATATTATAGAGATTGACCGAAAGATTTCTGAATACGAGGCTGAATACTCGCAATGGCTTTCTAAAATGAAAAGATATGAAGAATCCATCAATATTGCATCAACAGAAATTGATGATATCCTAAAGCACAAAGGCCTTATTGATATCAAAGAAGCAGTTGCTGAAGATCTGGATACCATTCGCACCAGCATGGCAGAAAATGAAAAGAAGCTTAAGACAGCAAAAAAATCACTTCGCAAATATGGCGAAATCAAGAAGAAAATCAATGAGCGATACTACGCCTTGATGCTATCTGATAAGAATCGTTTCGGACTTGAAGGAATCGATGCAAAAAGCTTCGAGAATATTAAGCGAACTTTTTCTGCTGGAGGTAGCAATAATCCGCTTTCAACAATTATTTGGTATGTTAATCTAATCCAGCTAAAGCACGAATTCAATCCCACGGCTATAGATTTTCCTGTTGTTTTTGATAGTCCTAACAATGCAGAGACGGACGAAACAAAAAAACGCCAAATATACAGATATATTTGTGAACGAATAACCGAAAACCAGCTCATCGTTTCGGGCCTTGGTTTTTCGGGAGATGAGATTTTGGATTCTTTTGATTCCGTTATTACCCTTACCAACAACAAATACGAATTGCTTTGCCGGGAAGACTATGATGCTAATGTTTCTTTATTACGAGAACTGAATAACAAATAATCGAAGAATCCCGGAATTGGTATCACCCAACTCCGGGATTTTTAGATTATCCAAAGCTGTCCAAATCGTTCAGCATTTCTAAGATATCTGCGCTGACTTGCTCCACATTCTCACGGGGATTGGCAGCTGCTTGTGTAGGAAGCGGGACACTGGAGGTGAGCCGTTCTTCGATCAGCTGCCGGATTTTATCTTCCAGCATCCGAGTATTTAGATCGGAAACATGAACCTGAATGTGTACCCGACCATCCAGCAGCCCCGGGTTATCCTCCAGATATTTGTTCAGGGCGGCCACGATAATTGGGCTTTTCCTGTTACCCAGTTGCTCAAGGAACTGGCCTGCCTGCCGTTCTTCGACAGTGTCCATACCAAATTGAAGGGTGTAACGGTACTTTCCATCTCTAATCAACGCGGTTCACCCCCGTCTGAGGTTAAGCCCGCAGGAGAGAAAGTTGCCCTTCTGCCATTGCCTGATAGCCGATGGCATTGGCGTTCACATTCTCTACGAAACTGGCAGAAGCTACCAGAGGGGAATGCTCCAGATAATCCCGGAACAGGACAGAGCCGCCGCCAATGAAGACTGCCGGGTTAGAACGCAGGTCTACCTTCAGTTCACGCAGCTGATCCAGAATGTCTTTTGCGTGCTGTTCAGCGGATTTGCGGATGGTATCCTTTACATCCGCGGGGAGAATGGTTTCCTTGCCGCGCAGCACGGCGCTGATATGTTCATCCTCAATCTGCATATCATGCAGGGCGCCGACCCTGCGGATGATGTCATTGTTCATGGTAATGACGCCGGTTTCCAGACTGCGGCAGAATTGCATGTCGGGCTTACCGCTGCGCAGGAGCAGAACATCGGTGGTGTAGCCGCCAATGTCGATCAGAAACAAGCGCAGGTGATGCTTGAGCTGGCTTTTCTGAGGCGCGATGGCAGCAAATGCCTGCGGATACACAAAGACATCCCGAATCAAAATGGTCATAGGCTTGTCGTTGTAAGAGAATTGGACGGACTCACTGCGTTTGAAGTAGGCCCTGAACTTGTCCTTCAGAATGCCGTAGTGTTCCGGGGGCAGACCTACCGCCAGCTCGATTTTCTCTGCTGCGGGCAGAGGGCCGGCATAGGAAAGCTCTTTGGAAATAGCAAATAAGGTGAGAATGAAGAAACTTTCATCCCGGGTCTTATCCCGGCGATACGGAAGACGCTGACCGGAAAGGGTCCAGTATTCTCCCTTATACTCCAGAACTTCATCTGCCATAGGCGGGCGGACAGAGTGCCGTGCCAGACCGGAAATAAAATTGTAGTGGATGGTCTTGATGGCGTGATTACCGTGGTCGACTGCGATTAACATAATGGTTTCCTCCTGAATAATGTTTTGTATACTTGATTACACCGCTGCAAATGCGTATTTGCAACACATATGCTTATAATTTTTAGAAATGCGTACAAAAAGGACGGAGACCCGGCTGGGTTCCGTCCTTTGCGAGATGTCAGAGCAGACCTTCCTGACGACAGTGCCATACATAATCGTCAAGGCCTTTGTATTGGGGATCCCATAGGTAGGTTCCGTAGTCGATCCCGGACTGAGCCAGCATAGCGGACAGATTGAAATAGCCATCCTTCACATGGGGATTTTTCAGATAGTCCATGTCGAATGCCGTCATGATCTTGGTGGTTCCCTTGGATTGCACGTACTCCAGTGTTTCCTTCAGATGATTCAGGGAATTGACGCCGGGTACCGCAATTACCGTCAGGCCGGTAATGTGGTGGATGATGTCTGCCTTCATGGGCCCTTCGGTCAGAAGGACTGTCGGGGTAGGCTCGCCAGCGATATGGGTCCAGCATTCTGCCTTACAGCCGTCCTGCTTTCCAACGCTGGTGAGCCATCGAAACTTTCCCTTTTTAATGAAATCCAATCGGATCTGCAGGCCCTGGATTTTTCCTTCTGGGGTTCTTGCCGGTACGAGAATGCCTCGCCTTTCCTTGCTGATGGTCCAGTTTCCAGCCATATCATGGTAGAACCCGGGGACACCGGCCAGATAATGGCCTTCCTCATGGAGCTGCTTTGCAATGGCAGAGAAGCCTGCAACGGGCATGGTCTTGTAGCCATTCTGACAGATCATTTCCTCAGTCATGCCTCTTGACAGCAGGTTTTCCAGATGTTTTGAATGCGATACCTGCCATTCCTACCAGTTGGTACGGATGCTTCCGGATGATATCCAGAGTATCCTTTCCATACTCGCGGTAGATTTTGATGGCCCGGTTGGCGGTAACACCGTGGGGAGTCAGAAAGGCAATCACGTCCCGGGCACCGCGGGTGGCCAGATAGGAATCGCAGATCATCCTGAGACGCCTTTCGCTGATGCCCCGAATGGTCATGAGCTTTTCCGGCTCCTGATCCAGAATCTCCAGCGTGTCCTGTCCGAAGGAATCGTAGATTTTCTCTGCGATTTTTCGACCAACGCCCTTGATCTGACCGGATGCCAGATAACCAATGATGCCTTCTCTGGTATGGGAAATTACCTCCTCGTAGCTCTCTACCTCGAACTGGAGTCCGTGCTTCGGATGTCTGGCCCAGTGGCCATTCAGACGGAATCGAACTTTTTCCGTGATGGGGAGGCAATAGCCGACGGCTTTGAACTGGCTCATGGCATTGCCGCTGCCATCGTGCAGGATTTCCAGCGGACGGTAAACGGCGATCATATAGTCAACGGTGGAAGCATCGGCCATCCGGGGGTAGAGGAGCTTATCAAATTGACATAACACTTGTTTTCTCCTTTCTCAAGAGCGTTCTCACTTGGCGACAAGCACATGCCGGGTCTGGGATACAGAGTACGCCTCCTCCACAACATCAAACGCTTTTGCCATATGAACGGCCTGACTGACAAGATCGTCAGCCAGACTGTCCAGCTCCTGTACAAGTTTTACACGGTCCCGGAGTTTGGAAAGCGACCATTCTTCGTAGTCGTCATCCATGTCTGTACCCCGACCGGGGAATGTGACGGACTGTTTCGGTGGAACACGGAAATCTACACGGGCTGCTTTCCCACAGACACCGCAAACATTGCCTGTGTCGGCGACACTGCGGCAGTTCCGCTGGCCGCAGTAGGTGCAGTAAGACAGATATCCGGAGGGCTTCAGATCCCCTTGGTAGAGGACCAGATAACCGCCGCTTCTGCCGTTGAACCCTGCCTGCCAGCGGAAGTTGTGGGCTGCATTAAACAGATACAGGGCTTCCTGTCGCATAAGCAAAAACTCCCGGGTATCGAGCATATCGTAAAGCTTGGATTCAATCTCAGGATCCAGACCAAGTCCGTAAATCTTGAGGTCACAGGCATACGATGTTGCATGATTCCAGGAGTTCATCGTGGAATATCGGAAATGGTTACGCAGGTAATCCGTCATTTCGCGGCGGGATCGAAGGTCGATCGGTTGAGAGATTTTTCGCATATTGCTCATCCCTGATCAAATCGGCTGTACCGAAACTTTCACCTTACGGCTGGTGGATATGTTCAACACATCCGCATAGACGCCGGGATACTTCTTTTTCAGAGCATCGGAGCTGGGCCGCTTGGTGGTTCTCGTTACGAAATCAATGAGGAGCTTGTCTTTGGTAGTTGTCAGAATACCATGCTCATGCTCCTTCATGACTTCGGCAATTCGCACGGAGTGTGCTTCGATCTCCTTTTCGTAGCGTTTCTTTTCGTCTTCGCATTCCCTGACTTTGGCCTGCAAGTTGGCGATCTGCCGAAGCTGCCGCTCAAACTTGTATGGCAATTCAATGGTAGGAAGACCGGGTTTGCTGGCACCATAGACGTAGTTGCCGCTTTTCTTTGCATACCAGTATGCCGCAATCGGTTCGAGCAGATGTCCCATCTCCAGCTGGTCGGCATTGTTTTTGGGTTTTGGCTTCATGCGCCCCTTTTTGATCATCCATAGCTCCAACGGGGTTGTCCACGGT
>OGRY01001961.1_pt1 | contig 13990 bp, 10 predicted proteins | sample 1553551 | NCBI WGS metagenome assembly OGRY01 (sample SAMEA2580101, study PRJEB22360) | human gut metagenome | biome: human gut; feature: human-associated habitat; material: faeces | place: Denmark | collected 2008/2010
TCTGATCTTCCTTCCGGGATGTAAATTCGATCTGGAATGGTTACAGTTTGAGTGATAGGTAATATTAAAGATATAAGGAAAGCGGGGAAACATTCAACGTCTCCTCGCTTTCTTCGTTTATTCTCCGATTTTCTCCCAGACAACGCCTTCTCTTGTATCTTTTATTAAGATTCCTTTTGCTTTCAATTCATCACGGATGGCATCGGCTTTGGCAAAATCTTTTGCTTTTTTCGCTGCCGCACGCTCTGCGATCTTTCCTTCCACAAAAGCACTCAATTCTTCATCGATTTCTTCTTCGGCATCTTCCCACGGTTTGGTAAGTTCCAGAGATAATACCGTATCCAGATCCGCAAGGATCGCTCTCTTTGTCGCACCGGAAAAATCTTCTTTCAGCAAATCGTACACGATCGTAAGTCCCATCGACGTATTCATATCGTTTCCGACTGCCTCACCAAACTTTTCATGGTAAGCAGCCACCTGATCCGCATTTACTTCTCCTTCTTCCGGAATCGCTTTGATACGCTTTAACAATTTCTCATAAGCGGTCGCCACATTGTCCAATGCCTCATACGAAAACTCAAGTGGTTTCCGGTAATGTGACTGCAGGCAGAACATACGGTAAACCATCGGGTTATACCCTTTTTCCTCCAAAAAAGAGACTGTCAGAAACTCTCCTTTGGATTTACTCATCTTTCCGCCATTGGTCTTTAAATGGTTGACATGGAACCAGTAATTACACCATTTATGTCCCAGATACGATTCACTCTGCGCGATCTCATTCGTATGATGTGGGAAAATATTATCCACGCCGCCACAGTGAATGTCCATGTATTCTCCAAGATGTTTGATACTGATACTGGAACACTCGATATGCCAGCCTGGATATCCGACACCCCATGGGCTTTTCCATTTCAATTCCTGATTGTCAAATTTTGACTTTGTAAACCAAAGTACAAAATCTGTTTTATTGCGTTTATTCTCATCTTCTTCTACATCATCGCGAACTCCGACCTGCAGATCTTCTTCGTTCTGGGAAGACAATACATAATAATTCTCCAACTTTGAAGTATCAAAATATACATTTTCCCCCGCAACATAGGCGTACCCTTTTTCCAAAAGCACCTCGATCATATGAATGAATTCATTGATACAATTGGTCGCCGGTTCTACCACATCCGGGCGTTTGATTTCCAATTTCTTGCAATCCTCAAAAAACGCATCGGTATAGAATTTGGCGATGTCCATTACGGATTTGTGCTCTCGCTTGGCGCCGGCAAGCATCTTGTCTTCTCCGGTATCTCCGTCACTTGACAGATGTCCGACATCGGTAATATTCATGACACGCTTTACATCATATCCGGCAAAACGAAGATATTTTTCAAGCACATCTTCCATGATATAGCTGCGGAGATTTCCGATATGGGCAAAATGATACACCGTCGGTCCACAGGTATACATAGCCACTTTTCCCGGCTCATTGGGAACAAACTCTTCCACTTTCTTAGAAAGGGTATTGTACAAATAAGTCTTCACGCTTTTACACTCCTTTAAAATGTGAATTTCTCTTCAAAATAAGCTTTCAGATCTGTGATCTTAATACGCTCCTGCTCCATCGTATCACGATCACGAACCGTAACCATACCGTCTTCTTCGGAATCAAAATCGTAGGTAATACAGAATGGAGTACCGATCTCATCCTGACGGCGGTATCTCTTACCGATGTTTCCACGGTCATCGTATTCACAATTATAATATTTGCTCAATTCTTCAAATACTTTTTTTGTGTCGTCATAGATTTTTTTCTCATTTACCAAATAAAGTATATAGTGATTGATGTCCGCCACTTTCAGACGGTCGATGTTACGTCCTTTGTGATACTCCATGAAATCACTGAAATAAATCCTATAAGTCTTGATGGTCGAGGGGCTGTAACACTTCTGTTCCAGCAATTCCAAATAGCCTTTCGGCAGCACGTATTCACGCTGGAGGTTAGGATGACGGACATATACCCGGCTGTAATCAATATAAGCATGGGGAGAGTAACGGACGTAGAACTCCGGAAACGGGAAAGTGAATGCTTGTATGTATGCACTTCCGTTCCCGATTGTTTTAATTCCTTTGTCTTGCGAAAGTAGCAAGGCAATAGTCTGATTATCGGTATATTCTATCCGTATATAATCCTGACCGTCTATATTTTGTTTTGTCAGTACGATACTTCCCCGTTGTTTGCTTGCATCCATGTAGGGCTTGTTTTATAACATTACAACTCTCATTAATTAAATGATATTGCCAAAGTTATAAAACTATTCCAAACAAAGTAAACGAACGTTTCCTTTTTTATCTTTTTTTTGCACGGACAATCAGGTCAGCAAGCAATCAGCGTTAAATGGTGGACTGTTTAACGCTTTAATAAGGAGTAAACGGCATGTAGATGTTTGGCAAGCCGCTGGGTGTTCAATCCGCCCATAAATGCCATTTCAAACGAAAGTCCCATGTAAACCTGTCGGAACATGACTACCGCATCCTCTACATCCACATCCTCTCTTAGTTCTCCGGTAGCTATGGCACGTTGTATAGCAGCACGCCAGTAAGCATAATCAACCTCTACAAGATTACGGAGTTTTTCTTTTGCATCAGGATCGTATTGGAGCAGTTGAAACAGAAAATGAAAATATTGGGCGTGATATGTGAACTTTCCTTGTGCCACCTTTTCCCGCTCTGCACCTATCAGATCGCCCAGCATATCCATTGTCCGTTGTACGCCACGCACATATTCGTCTATAAATTCGGCAAATGTACCGTTTGTTTCAGTGAATTTGTTTCGTGGATTTTGCGTGCTGAACCAAAATTTATCCACTACGGCAATAAATAGTTCCTGTTTGTTCTTGTAGTATTTGAATATTCCGGCTTTCGACATTCCGAGCATCTTTCCAAGTTCTGCAAAACTGGCTTTTTCATAGTTTACGGACATAAACAGCTTGAACGCGGCTATCAGTAATTCATCACGGGTAATTTTCATTTTACAGCAGTCTTTTATATTTTCCAATCCCGAAAATACTATTTTATTCCCATACAAACCATATTAAAGGCAATAGATTAACAAAAATAAATTTGCGAACTCTGTTGGCAAATCGAAGCAAGGTCATTTTGGGACAAGTCATTTTTAGAGGGTGTCCGAAAAGGGTACCCTCTTTTTTTATGTTTCAGTCTTGCCTGAAAGACAAAATTCCGATCCTCGGATAGAAGAATAGGTTAATAATATGGTTCTCTATTGGCATACATTAAAACCAGTTTGAATAATATTTCAATAGACTCTTGACTCCAATCGTTAGTAACATCTAATCCAACCAAATTCTTTGCTTTTTCTTCGGCTAGATCATTATCCAAAAGCGACTTCATCAAATCAAGATTCTCACTAAGTACTTCTTTTATCCAATGAAGTAATTCTGTATAGAATGTCCTTGTACCATCTTCTGTAGAATAATTACCCACAGAGTTTTCTTTGGATTGGATAACCATGTAAATCATTGGCTCATCGGAAGAATTCCTCATGCCCCTCGATGGAGCAGGAGAGACACATACAACCGAACCCTCACGAACCGGGAAACCATCATCATCAATTTGAAAATCATATAAACTATTAGTGAGAAAATTTGCACATTATCAATGCGAAATGATAGTATATTCAATAGCAATATGATTCCTTGACTCATTGCATTCTTATTACCAGCCAATTCATACTGAATAGCAAGGTGGCAAGAAAATAGGTTTAATATAACTTGTTTATATTTGAACCAACAGTTATTTTTGCCCTATCGAAGGTATGGCAGCTTTATAACAAGTTATATCTGAGATAAATGAAACGCTAATATAAGATAATACAATGCCATATATTACTATTGAAGGGGGGTCACTCACCCGTGAACAAAAAAGTGAATTAATCCGAAAAGTGACAGAAGTAGCTTCGGAAGTCATGCAAATCCCTATGGAATTCTTTTTATGTACGGTCAAAGAATTACCAGATGAAAATATAGGAATAGGAGGTCGGACCATTGACTTGATTAAATAAAACTATTTGCACGATAAAAAGAAATAAGATGAATTACATGCAGATACTCTCTTGCTGGCACAAATTAGAACATTTTTCTCCAGCTATTCTACCCAAAGATAAAAGTCTTAAACCACTGAAAGAACTTCCTTGGATGCGTCCATTAGAAGCTAAAGATCCGAAAAAGACAATTCAGTATACTATCTATTTAGGGGTGTTTTCCCAGATATCTGTTTCGGATTTTGTGAAAGATTTCTTCAAAGATGAACGTAATAATCCGAACGTAACGGATGCCAAAGTATGCTATGCTTCTCTTAAATTGGATAATCTGGGAGTATATATACAAAACACATTCGGATTTTCTACTATGCCGTGGGCCTTAAGACAGTTGGAGGCGGGCAAAGTGAACACCAATTCTTGGTCGGAAGATTTTGATAAATTGAGAAAGAACCTGTTAGAGCGATTGGGCGAGAATAGGAAGGAACTTGCGGAAGATTACTCAAGTTATTTGTCGGAGACCCAAACGTTAGAAAATCTTCAACAGATACAAGCTCTAATCATACAAGACTTAAAGTGGAGCACTTCGCCGGAAACTGAAATATATGTTCGAATAGAAGAAGTATACAAAAAAAACAATACTTCAGATAAGGAAGAAGCGAATGCAGACCTATTAAACAGTTTCTACATCGACGATTTGGAGCGAATAATTACTTCATCCGTAAAAGGAAGTTACAATACCGCTTTCCGTAATTATTTGAGTGCCTGTTTGAATAAAGACTTTGTTCATTTCGATTTGTCACTTCAACCAGAGATCTTGAAAGAATGTTTAGTCCCGGAGAATTATCCGGATGGTTGCTGGCCATCTCCCCATACGGCGAGTTTGATGCAGCAATTTGCCGTGAATACGGTCAGTAAAGAATTATCAGGGGAAAAGCAGGAGGGCATATTCTCGGTAAATGGACCTCCTGGAACAGGAAAGACTACTTTATTAAGAGATATCATCGCAGCTATTCTGGTGAAACGTGCCAAAAAGATGGTTAACTTTACTGAACCGGCAAAAGCGTTCCGTAAAATAGGTGAAGTGCAAGTGAGTGAGAAGTACACGCCATCCATTTATGAACCGGATTCATCAATTTGTGACGGAGGTATAGTTGTCGCTTCCTCCAATAACGGTGCTGTTGAAAATATTTCGAAAGAACTTCCTTTAAAAAAAGAGGCAAGAGGCTATTCGGATCAGGTTGGCTATTTTCGGCAAGTGAGTGAGGAATGCGTGGGCGAAGAAAGTTGGGGACTAATTGCCGCTGTGATGGGCAATAAAGAAAATCAACAAAAATTGATATACAGCATTTGGGATGGGGACTCGGAGGAGGAAAGTTATACTTTAAAACAGCAACTGAAGGACTATAAACCAACAGAAGAAGAATGGTTGAATATTGTCGTATCTTTTAAAAATAAACTTGAAGAGGTGGAGATTGAGAAATCTCGTCTAACCGGTTTTATGAAAGATGCGGAAAGCATAGAAAAACTTCGTATCCAGCTTGAGGATGCTGAAAGCCATTTATCTCATGTCGACAAGGAACTAGAGGGACTGCTTGAGGAAAAAAATTTATTGTCTACTGAGATAAAAAGAGGTAAACAACAAAAAGAAGATGCTATGACGGAATTGAAACTGTTACAATCTACCCGCCCCGGCTTCTTTATCCATTGGTTTAATAAAACGGTACGAACTCAATATAAAAAGGCCTTAACTGCTACTCTCACGAAATATAATCAATTATCCGAAGAAATAACCAAGCAGAAAACCTCGTTGCAAGCACTTGACTTACGTGTAGAAAAACAAAGAAAAATACAAGAACAAAGCCAAAAGGACTACGACAGGATAAATAGCGACTATGCTCGATTGTCGGAATTGACCGAAGCCGCCCGTCAGGAATTGAAAGGAGCCTATGCCGATGCTTCATTTTGGAAACAGATTGAATCAAAGGAGGTACAGGAAATCTCTCCTTGGTATTCGAAAAGACTTAAACAATTACAATCTGAATTGTTCATTGAAGCAATGAAAGTGAACGAGTTGTTTATACTACGAGCCAATGCCACATCGAGCCGCATAAAAACAACGCTGGATGTTTTCTTTAATTTTCTTAAAATGGGAGGAAACCTTACGGAAAGAGAAATACAGGCAATATGGAATACATTTTGGCTGATAGTCCCTGTCGTTTCTTCTACATTTGCGTCTATTCAACGCATGTTTAGCCAAATGAAAACAGGAACAATCCCCTGGCTATTTGTAGACGAGGCAGGGCAGGCAGTTCCACAAGCGGCGGCAGGAGCTATCTGGCGTTCCAAACGGGCTGTTATCGTAGGAGATCCTTTTCAAATAGAGCCCGTAGTTACGATTCCTGAGCAGATTGTCAATAATATCAGTCATCATTTCGGATTGGATAAAACACAGATACAGACTTCTCTTTCCGTTCAGTCTATGGCCGATCGTGCCAATCCGTATGGTTGGATAACAAATGATACTTGGACCGGATCTCCGCTACGGGTGCATCGTCGTTGTGTTGACCCGATGTTTTCCATAGCAAATGAGATCGCGTATAATGGCATGATGTATAACTCCACTTTGGCTGAAAGTTCTCAACTATTTATGCGGAATGGATTTTTGCAAGTAGAGGGGAAAGTGAGCGGACGACATTACGTACCAGAGCAAGGTATCTTAATCAGACAAATGATTATTGATGAGATACACCACTTACAGGACTTGCCCGATTTGTTCGTGATCTCTCCATTTTCAGAAATACCACCTATCTTGAAAAAAGAATTGCGTCAGCCTATTAAGCAAGCACTGGCTACCTATAAATCAATAGAAGACAACGAACTAAAAAAGTGGTTGGATGCCCATATCGGAACAGTCCATACGTTTCAAGGTAAGCAGGCAGCAGGTGTAATTTTATGTCTGGGGTTGGATGAGAAGTCAAAAGGGGCTGCTTCCTGGGCTTCATCCAAACCTAACTTATTAAATGTGGCTTTAACACGCGCTAAACAACGATTTGTTGCTGTGGGAGATGGAGATATTTGGTTGCGACAACCCTATTTTAGCAAATTGAAAGCATTAAATTGAAAGTTTTACGGCATTAAAACTACCTATTTTTTCTAGGATTTTCACCATACTACTTTTTTACCATCGTGAAAGTTTACCATGGTAAACTTTCACGAGATTTAAGTAATAGATCTATGTACTTACTCAAAATATTGTCAAGGCAATTTTGTGGAATTAAAGTCCAGGAGGGTATCCGAAACATTTCGGATACTCTCCTATTATTTGTATGACAATATGCCGTTTTATCAGATAAGTCCGTATTTTTTGCCTATTTCATGGAAGGCGTTTATCAACCTGTCACAGTCTTCAAACGTATGTGACGACATCACGCCAATTCTAATTCGGCACATATTAGGAGGTACAACCGGAGGAAATATGGCATTGGTAAATATATCCCTGTCATAAAGTTCCTTTGTTATCTGAGTCAATATGTATTCATCTCCCACAATCACAGGTATAATAGGAGTCATCGAATTTAATGTATTGAAGCCCAATGCTTTCAATCCATTTCTTACATATTCGGCATTCCGCTTCAGTGCATTCTGAATGTCCGTATTACGCATCTCTTTGATTACTTCAAGGGATGCTGCACAAATACTCTGGGGTAAAGAGGTAGAATACATGTTGCTACGGGCATAAACCCTCAGGTAATCAATAATGTTTTGTTTGGCAGTTATAAAACCTCCTATCGATCCTATTGCTTTACTGAGCGTTCCTGTAACGATTATATTTTCGCGCTCTTTTATATCATAATAGCTTAGCGTTCCGGCTCCGTCTCCTCCAATCACTCCCGTCGCATGGGCATCGTCTATTAAAAGCAATGCATTATATTTCTTCGTAATCTCTAAGATAGCCGGAATATCGGCAATATCCCCATCCATACTAAATACTCCGTCAGTCACCACCATCATACCATCCTTGTATTGCCCGGCATTTTCTTTTAATATTTTTTCAAGTGCTTTAGGATCATTATGCTTGTATCTTACCATTTTGGCACCGGACATTAGAGCCCCGTCAATTAAACTGGCGTGGTTGAGCCTGTCATATACCAGCAAGTTGTTAGGGCGTATCAATCCTACTATCACACCTATATTGGCAGTGAAGCCAGAAGAGAATAATATAGTGTCATCAAAACCGGTCAGCTTGGCTATCTCTTTTTCCAATTCATTTTGGAATATTGTCGTTCCGCTCAATAGTGGAACCCCGCCACTTCCTACTCCATAGTCAGTTATTACACGAACCGCCTTTTCCACTACTGATGGTATGCCGGTAGCATCCAAATAACTATTGGAACCGAACATCAGCATTTTCTTTACTTCATTAGTTTTTCTATCAACAACCTCGACTTCCCTACCGCAACCGGAAACCATTGGGGATTTGACGTAGATGTGTAGCGAGTTCTCTTCGTGTAGTTGGAGTTCTTTTTGGAAATTGGAGACTTTTTCCAAAATACTGCCACCGGGGCTATTCTTACATACCGAATAGTCAATTTTGAACCTAGATATGTTCTCTTTCATTTTAGTATTTATACGTTATAAATTTGTTTGCAAAGATAATGACAAAAATAAACTAAGCAAATTAAATCGTCTATAATTGAATTAGTAAAACAGCCACATATTATACTTGAATTACTTATTTGTTGCTTGTAAGGCGTAAAATACCTATATTTGCAACATATCTCATTGTTTATACAAACAAACATGCGAAGGGAGAATCAAACTGTTGGATAAACAAGCATAAGCCTTCTTTGAACAACTCCAACTGATTCTTTAGGAATGAAATTTTATTGGAGGGAAAAACGAAAATACCTCCGGACTTCTGGTGATTAAATTTTTTATTATTTAATAAGTACTATATAATAATGATGGGACAGGGAGATAAAAAAATTCGAATAAGGAGAACCAATGAGCAGTTGGATAAGGAGGTAATATCTGAATTTGAAAAGCTTGTAGGTGAGTTTGGTTTTGGAAATGTTAATTTGAGTGCATTAATGAAAGCTGCTGACTTAGAAGCTAATGTGTTTTACAGAAGATATGGTTCGATGGATAATCTTTATGACAGACTGGCCAAGCAATACGACTTCTGGATCAATAATACCATTGATATTTCCACACTTAATACATTAGGACCTAAAAAGTTTTTTGCAGAAACGTTCAAGACATTGTTCAGGAATCTGTCAGAGAACAGTGTGATGCAAAAGTTGCTGCTTTACGAAATGACAACTATTAATAGTACTACAAAGAGATCTGCGGAAACACGGGATGTTATGAACTTAAACTTAATAACATTTTACGAAAATCTCTTTGCACCGGCGAAAATCAATATTAAAAGTATTGCGTCAATCCTAATAGGGGGAATTTATTATTTGATATTACATAAAGAGTGTGCTAAAATCTGCACGATAGACTATAAGACTAAAGAAGGAGAAAATGCTTTTTCAGAAGGAATCGACTTTTTAACTGACATTATTTTTGATAGGTTGGAGATGTATGACAGGGATAAAAAGGCAATCCGGCAAATGATATCAGATGGCATAAGTGAATCCAAAATATGCAAGTATATGGGCATCAATAAGAATGACCTGAAAACATTGCTTTCGGAATAGTCACAGGAGACTATATGGACAGATGTTTAAGGAAATCCTGAAGTTCTACAGCCTTCCTAATTCAGCAATATATTTAATGGCAATATCCATACGTAAAGACGAAGGTATTGCCATTATTCTTTTCATATAATGCAATCTCAATAATCGCCTTCACGTTTTCAATAAGATTCTAAATAGGTATATATACGTCTTTTTATCAATCAGTTACACTTCTTTAATTATAAATTCTCTCAATAATAGATCCCATTATTTGTTTACGAATATATAATTATCAAAAATATATTTTATTTTTTAAGCAAACCATTTTTCGTATATTATTTTTGTTCTATATTTGCATGCTGAGGACTATATAGAAGCCATGCACTTTTATAATGAAATGAAATCGTAGTTTTCTTGTAGTCTGTATTAAACAAATTATTAACATTTAAACTCCTAAAACATGGCATTTAGAGCAACCTTAAGCTTTGCAGGAAAAGAGTTTGACGTGCTGGATTGCACGTACAGTCTCAAGCGAGATGTGGATTCCAAAGGACGCCCATCTTCAAACATTTATGGTGGACAAATTCGTCTGCATGTGGAATCGACTGATGATACTTCCATTCTGGAGAACATGACCAATCAGTTTAAACCTCATTCCGGCAGCATCGTCTTCAAAAAAGGAGATGAAGAAGCCAAGATGAAGGAACTTACCTGGGAAAACGGATACATTACCGAATTTACCGAAAACATCGACATTGTCGGCTCGCAGCCCATGACTATCACTTTTGTCGTATCGGCTCAGGTAATCAAGATTGGTGGCGCACAATTTGAACAGAATTGGCCGAAGTAATCATTTAGTAATCATGTAGGTAACAGAAGCCATCTGCTGTTTTTTTAATATGTGGATGGCTTCTGTAGCTTAAAAACAAAAAAGACAAATGGCAATACTTGAATATGGAATTGGTGGTAATGAAGTGAAAGTTGATACTTCCGAAGCCATCGCAAACATTCCGGAGAATCGCTCCCTCATAGTTGAACAGTTAACTGCTGACGAACCTGTAACTCCTGAAGCGGTCAAAGGCTTAAGCACTATCGAAGAGGTGTTTGCGCACTTCTTGCCCAACATTGATGTTGAATTTGAAAATGAAGAAGGGCAACCGGTAAAAGAAAACTTTAGATTTAGCTCAGTGGCGGACTTCAGTGTGAAGAATATGACACAGAATAGTCCATTCCTCCATAAGTTGGATACGGAGAAAACATTCTACGAGGGGATGGTGACACAATTGCGTTCTAATAAAGTTCTACAACGGGTGTTGGAGAATCCGGAATCCAAAAAGGCGTTTATCAGCGCACTGGAGGCATTGAGTAACGAATTAAAGACCGAATAAAAGACAATAAGAACTATGGAAGATAATAAAAATAAGTCTGAAGTTCAGGCGCAAGAAACCGTTCAAGTTTCCTATAAAGAGAAAAACGGGGAATCCTCTCTGGCTTCGGCACTGGATGTGTTGTCCAGATTCGGCGGTTTCAATTTTCTGGAATCAACAGTAGATGGTGTTCAGAACCTGAACCCCGAGCGTAAGGCACGCAAAAAGATATTCTTAACCGATGAACAGAAGCAAGAAGAACGGGAAGTGCTGAAGAATAAGATAGATATGTGGATCGACCTGCTGAACTCATCATCGGCAGTGACGGAAATGATTGCCACTTCTAAAGCTAAATCGGAAGCTGCCGCATCGCATCTTGCCAAAAGCCAATTGGTGGCAGTGCAGAGTGTGAGGGATATGGAACAGGCATACCGTGGAGTGATGTTGTTCTATAAGAATACGGAAGCGGACAAAGTGAACAACGTGACGATAGTCAATGCTTCCAAAGAACAACTGACCGACCTCGACAATCCCCGCTTCATTGATTTCGTTGCCCGCGAACTGAAACAGAACTATGACAAGTTGGATTTACGTCAAAATTACTCACTGTTAGCCATTCCGGGCTATCTTGGTTCGAATAAGGTGCTTGAAAAATGGGCGAAAATCGCTTATGAGAATAAAGTGATGCTCTATACGGACTTTGCCGACCTTGATAAGCCGGAAGATGTGGTGGAACTGTTCTCTTCCTCCAATATGGCAAGTGGGGAGGCCTTCAAAAGCAATACCTGCATGACCTGCAACTGGCTGGTGGGACGTGCCGGATACCGGGAAATCGGTGAAGAGGAAGACCTCCATATTTCTCCGTCTATTGCTTTGATGGGTAAAGTTTACACCACTCTGATGTCTCAGGTAACTGCCGGTAAGAAGTATGGCGGCATTAATGAAATAGATGCGGTGGTATTCCCGTTGAAGAAAAGCGAAATCTCACAACTGGAGAAAATGGGTTTAATTCCGATGGTTAATGAATATGGTAAAGTGATGGCGTTCTCCGCAAAGACATTGTTCAACGGTGACAATCTGGGATTGCAAACTTATTCTGTGGTACGTGTATTCGACTATATTACCAAGGTATTGTTTGATTTCCTGAACCGCCGTTCGTTCGAGAACTGGAGTTCTAAAACCGAACGTGACCTGAGAGGGCAGATTGTACAGTATCTTGATAGTGTACAGGGAGCCGACCGCCTTATCGAAAAATTCAAGATAATCCGTTTCGAGCAAGACCAAAAGCAGAAGGACCGTATTTATCTGGATATTCACATGACTCCGTTCTTCCCTGCCAAGAGCTTTGTTATCAAGTTGGACGGCACGAAAGGTGATGATGGTACAAACTGGAATACAAATTACGAACAGGCGTAATAAGAATAAAATATGGATTTTTTGAACATCAATGAAACAGTTCAGAGCGTAATCCGAATATCAAAAGGTGTCGCCCGTGAGTATGGCAATGCCAGCTATGCTCCGGCACACCTTTTGTTTGCCTTGATGCACAAAGAGGTAGGTCTGCGTTCGTTTGTCGAATCGTTGGGTAAGGACGCCGATTACTTGCGTGAATGGGCGGAGGTAAGAATAGAGGAGTACCCCAAGGCTGCCGGCGCAGGCGAGATAATGCCCGATCCGAAAGTTAACGAACTGTTTGAGCAAGCCGATAATGTACGAATCAAGTGGGGACTGCTGGAAATCAATCCACTTTGCCTGCTGGCAGCCATTGCTACACCCGAAGCAGGTTTCAGTACGGACGAGTTGCGCTCGTTCCCTATTCGGGAGCGTGAAATACATGACCTCTTCACGAGCGGAATGGGTAATATGAAAAAATCCGTAAGTACGCAGACTGACCTTCCGGGGAGTGAAGCCCCCCTATGGACAGCCGGGGCGGGCAATTTAGATAAGTACTGTACAGATAAGACTGCTCTTGCGGCAGACAAGAAAGTATATCCTATCGTGTGCCGTGACCGTGAGACACGCATGATGATGGAAATTCTGGGGCGGATGGGTAAGCCCAACGTGCTCATCATCGGCGATGCCGGTGTGGGTAAGACTGCTCTGGTAGATGGTTTGGCATGCAGCATCATTGAGGGTACAGTTCCCCAATATCTAAAGGACATGACTATCTATGAGCTTGACACAGGAACACTGATTGCGGGTGCTACCTACAAAGGGGAGATAGAAGAACGGCTGAAAGGAATCATCAAAGAATTGTCGGCTCACGGCAATGCGATTCTCTTCATTGATGAAATACATACGCTGATCGACCCCAAGTCGGGCAACAGCGGAGCGGCAAGCATCCTGAAGCCGGAGCTTGCCAAAGGAAATATAACGGTAATCGGAGTCACTACGGTGGATGAATACCGTAAACTGATTGAACCGGACCATGCCCTTAACCGGCGTTTTGAAGTATTGCAAGTATCGGAACCTGACCTTGCATCCACCGTAAATATGATACAGGCAGCTTTGGAAAGATATGAAAGCTACCACGGTGTGGGGGTAGATGTAGATTCGTTGCCGGAATGCGTGGCACTCGCCAAGCGTTATGTCAAGGAACGCCGTTTGCCGGATGCCGCTATTGATTTGATAGACCGTACCCTCTCTGCGGTTAAGATGATTAACCAGAGCGGGGAAAAAGATATAAAGGGACTGGCGGAGCAGCTCGCCGCGATTGAAGCGGCGGAAGACCAGCCCGAAGCGGAGCGCACGGAGAAGTTGCGGTTAGTCAACTTCACCATGAAGAACCGGTTAAGCCCTATCCTTCTGGGAATGCTCTCCGATGGACAGAATGAACCGGAGTCATCAGACTACGGTGAATGGATGGATTATATTTTAGGTGTACTTGACCG
>OGRY01001964.1_pt1 | contig 13985 bp, 10 predicted proteins | sample 1553551 | NCBI WGS metagenome assembly OGRY01 (sample SAMEA2580101, study PRJEB22360) | human gut metagenome | biome: human gut; feature: human-associated habitat; material: faeces | place: Denmark | collected 2008/2010
GAGCAACCGTGTAATGCTCAACGACAGCCGGTTCTGTAATATTGTGATGCTCAACCCACATGAACTGTCACGCCCTATTGTACGTTTTGATGACGGCAGTATACTTGATTTGTCCACAAACCGCGAGTTTTTCATCAAATCTGTGATGTAAGCCGATTTATAATCAAAAGGGTTACGGAGTAGTTACTCAAAAAATTATAAAATAACCAAAAATAAGAACCGTGCATCTACGGTAAGATGCTGCCGGTTCTTATTTTATATATTGCATTTATATTGTGTTTACATTTCATGCTTTACGTATATATCTATTACGATACCTTGAGTATGAACTTCTGAAGCTCCTTCTCATCCTCTACCCTGGCAATTTTTGCACCAATCTTTGTAAGCTTCTCCTCGAGTGCCTCATAGCCTCTCTGGATATAGTAGATATCATCAACCACTGTGATGCCCTCTGCTGCAAGACCTGCTATAACCAGTGCAGCTCCTGCTCTTAGGTCAGGTGCATTCACTCTGGCACCTGTGTATCTTTTCACGCCGCTTATGATTGCTATATTGCTCTCTACCTTTATATCAGCTCCCATTCTGGTGAGCTCGTCAACATACTTGAAACGATTCTCAAATATGCTCTCTGTCACTGTACTGGTGCCCTCAGCGATACCCAAAAGCACCGCCATCTGTGGCTGCATATCTGTCGGGAAGCCCGGATATGGAAGTGTGGTGACCTGTGTATGCCTTAAATGTCCGTCTGATATTACTCTGACTGAGTCATCAAACTCCTCTACCTGGCAGCCTACCTCCAACAGCTTTGCTGTGGTGGCCTCAAGATGCTTTGGAATGACATTCTTTACCAGCACATTGCCTCCTGCTGCCGCAACTGCAAACATGAATGTACCGGCCTCAATCTGATCCGGAATGACAGAATACTCTGTCGCATGTAATTTCTCCACACCTACAATTCTGATGACATCGGTTCCTGCGCCCCTGATATTTGCTCCCATGCTGTTTAAGAAGTTTGCCACATCAACGACATGAGGCTCCTTAGCCGCATTCTCGATAACAGTCTTGCCATCTGCCATGGCTGCAGCCATCATAATATTGATTGTGGCACCTACAGAAACCTTATCCATATATATGTGTGTGCCCTTAAGCTCCTTTGCCCTGGCGATGACAAGGCCATGAGCTATGTCTATGTCTGCTCCCATAGAGCGGAAGCCCTTCATATGAAGGTCAATCGGCCTGCTTCCGATATCACAGCCTCCCGGAAGCGCAACCTCTGCATGCTTGTATTTTCCAAGTAATGCACCAATTAAATAATATGATGCCCTGATTCGTCTGATGAATTCATTATCGACATTTACGCCCCTGATAAATGAACCGTTTATCTTTACCTTGTGTATATCCACGCGCTCCACATGTGCGCCGATTTCTTCGATTGCCTGAAGTAAGACATTGATATCCCTTACATTTGGCAAATTATCTATTGTTACAGTCTCGTCTGTCATTATGGCAGCGGCCAAAATAGCAAGTGCAGCATTTTTAGCTCCACCAATTTCAACTTCACCGTATAAAGGATTTCCACCTTTGATTACGTACTGTTCCATATTCCACCTCTATGAATTCAGGAGTATACTTCCTCCTAATATACTATTCTCAATTTACACTATTGTTATACATCCAACTACAAATTTCATTTATGACGACGTATTTAAGCCGCCATTTGTGCCGGTGCTGCTTTTAATAAATGACGCAGCAGCTACTATTATCTAATCATATCACGATAAATAAGCACTATAATTCAAGTGCCTCCACCAGCTTCTCTACTGTCTGCTCCACATCAAGCCCCTCCTCGGAAACCTCGATGTCTGCATACAATTTTGAGCGCTCTTCAAAAAGGGTTTCTAAAGTCTGCCCTTTCTTTAATACTACACCTCTACCCTTTATGTCTGCAAGTCGTTTTTCCAAAATGGCATAAGAAACCTTGAGATACACAACTCTGCCTATCTCCTTAAGATGCTCCATGGCCTCTTTTCCGTATCCCACCGAACCGCCTGTAGCTATAATGGCCCTATCAGCCCTGATAGAGGCATTGACACGGTTCTCTACCTCTATAAAACCGTCCGTGCCCTTTTCCTCAATTATCTCACGCAGAAGCTTTCCCTCCTGCTCCTGTATCAGTAAATCCGCATCCAGGAAGCTGTATCCCAGCACCTTTGCAAGTATTACGCCTATGGTACTCTTTCCAACTCCCGGCATGCCTATAAGTACGATATTAGTTTTCTGTTCCATCTACTGCCTCAGTATTCTCTGTATCTGTACTATTAGTGCTTTCTGACTGCTGTGTGCTCTCTGTAGCACTTGTGTCTGCTGCCTTTTTGTCCTTCTTGGTAGTAGTAAAATAATTGTGAATCTTGATCTTGTCAAGCTGCTTCTGCTTTACAGACCATTTTTCATCGTCCTGCCATCCTGAAAGGATGCCATTGTAATATTTGTCCTCTTTATTGCCCTTTACAGTCTTCCTGTTTGACTCTGTTGCTTTATCATCGGTCTTTTTGTCGAGCCTTACGATATAGTAAGTGCTGTCTGTGGTGATGAGGTCTGAGGTCTGTCCCTCCTCAAGGGAATTGAGTGCATCTACAACGCTCTGATCAAGATTGTTTGTAGTGTATACACTGTCCTTTGTCTTGCTGTCCGATGACTCTGAGCTCTCTTTAGACTCTGTGTCATCTGATTTCTTATCTGAATCATCTGTCTTCTCCGCATCCGGATCAACGTATGTGGCGTATGTGCCTGTTGTGGCTGTAGTGCCTGCTGCCTTGGCTGCATCCTCTAAGGATGATCCGCCTGCAAGCGCCTCTACCACTGCATCTGCCTGTGCCTTTATCTGTGCTGACTGCTCATCTGTATATGTCTGATACTGGTAATTAGAGTCATATGCACCCTTGTAATCAAGCTTCACAATGGTGTATGCAGCCATATTGGCTTCCTCATCCGTCACGCTTGAATCAGCATTTTTGATGATTGCAGCATACATCTTACTCTTTATGAGGCGAAGCTCTAAATATTCCTCGACAATCTCTTCTGTAGCACTCATCTCGTCTATCACATCATCGGAATTTGCCTTCATAAACTTCTCTGCGGCCTTTTTGATTTCCTTTTTCTCATCATCAGAAACCTCTACATCGTAATCTGACTGATGCGCCTTTAATGTGTAAAGCTCATGAGCCTCCTCGATAGCATTTTTCTTCCATGTTTCAAGCACAGTATTATTGCCTGATACTGTCTTGTCCCAGTAGCCCTCGCCCATGTACTGTATATACATGTCATCATAACCGGCCTCCTGGTACCTTATCATAAAATTAACAAGCCCAAGCTTGATATCCTCTTTATCTAATGTCGCAACTGTTGCGGTTTTATTTATTGCACATCCTGTAAAAGCTGTAACTGAGAGTGTTGCAGCTAATAACATAGCTATTACTTTTTTCGCTTTCATTGTATCTATCCTCTTTAAAATTGGTATAGTATCGCTCGTATATTATAGAGCTTTTCGGGCCTGCTGGCAAGCATTTTCTAAACTTTGTAAATTATCGTCAATTTCGCGTAAAGCATGTGGTGTTTCCTATGCTATATGCTACATGATTCCAAAATTCGGGTAACTATTCAGCCGTAATCAGTTCCTTACGCATTTGCGAAATCAGTTCCTCCACCACATCAAGCACATCCCGCTTCTTTGCCACGCTGCCATTTTTTAAATCAAATGTGAAATATGGGTTTTCTGCCATATTAAATTTGAGTGAGGATTTATACTGGGCAACAAGCATTGGTATCTTCTCCGGATTTATCCTTGCCCGTTCAAACATGGTAAGCTTTATCAGTGAGCCGGTCTGCTTTATCTCAGTGATATATACGGCATGTGCCAACGCCTTAAGCCTTGCCACGCGAAGCAGGCTGAGCACTGATTTTGGTGGTTCACCAAACCTGTCTATGAGCTCCTCGAGCATCTCATCCTTCTCTTCCTCTGTATCTATGCCTGCAATACGCTTGTATATATCCAGCTTCTGGAATTCGTTTGCAATATAACCTGCCGGAATATAAGCATCGGTCACAATATCCACGGTCGTGTCAAATTTATCACTGATATCCTCGATGCCCTTTGCCTCTTTTACAGCCTCGCTCAACATCTTGCAGTACAAATCGTAGCCCACTGCCTCCATGTGTCCGCTCTGCTCCGCACCGAGCAGATTGCCCGCACCACGGATTTCAAGGTCTCTCATGGCAATCTTAAAACCGCTGCCAAGGTCTGAGTACTCCTTTATCGCTGCAAGACGCTTTTCTGCCACCTCTTTTAACATCTTGTTTCGCCTGTACATGAGAAATGCATACGCAGTACGGTTAGATCTGCCGACTCTTCCGCGAAGCTGATAAAGCTGTGAAAGTCCCATGTTGTCCGCATCGTGTACAATCATTGTATTGACGTTTGAGATGTCAAGTCCTGTCTCTATAATGGTCGTGGATACAAGCACATCTATTTCACCATTGATGAAACGGTACATGATGCGCTCAAGCTCCGTCTCCTTCATCTGTCCGTGCGCAAATGCAACAGTCGCATCCGGCACCAGCTCCTGCAGCTTTGCTGTTATGTCTGCTATGTCGCGCACCTTATTGTACACATAGTACACCTGTCCGTTTCTGGCAAGCTCCCTGTTAATTGCCTCTCTGACAAGCTCATCATTGTACTCCATGACATATGTCTGAATCGGTACACGGTCCATCGGCGGCTCCTCAAGCACGCTCATATCCCTTATGCCGATTAAGCTCATGTGGAGTGTCCTCGGAATCGGTGTAGCGGTCAGTGTGAGCACATCCACATTGACCTTCATCTGCTTAATTTTCTCCTTGTGAGTCACTCCGAAGCGCTGCTCCTCATCGATTACCAAAAGTCCCAGATCCTTAAACTGCACATCCTTTGAGAGTATACGGTGTGTTCCGATGATGATATCAACCTCACCCTTTTTGAGCTTTTCTATCGTCTTTTTCTGCTCTGCTGCACTTCTGAAACGGCACATCAAATCCACATTCACCGGAAAATCCTTCATCCTCTGCGAAAACGTATCGTAAATCTGCTGTGCCAGAATGGTTGTCGGGGCAAGATATGCCACCTGCTTGCTGTCCTGCACCGCCTTGAAGGCCGCACGGATTGCAACCTCAGTCTTGCCGTAGCCCACGTCACCGCAAATCAGTCTGTCCATTATTTTATGGCTCTGCATATCAGTCTTTGTGGCTTCAATTGCAAGAATCTGATCCTCAGTCTCATCAAAAGGAAAAAGCTCCTCAAACTCTCTCTGCCATACCGTATCCTCGCCGAAGGCATATCCGTTTTGCTGCTCACGCTGGGCGTACAGCTTCACCAGGTCTCCTGCAATCTGCTTTACCGCACCTCTGACACGGTTCTTCGTCCTGGTCCATTCCTGACCTCCAAGCTTGTTGAGCTTTGGTTTTCTGGCATCTTTTCCGGCATATTTTTGTATCATATCAAGCTGGGTAGCAAGGATATAGAGATTGGAGCCACCCTGATACTCTATCTTGATGTAGTCCTTTACCTTTTTGTCCACCTCAAGCTTTTCAATGCCGCGGTAAATACCTAGTCCGTGGTTTTCATGCACTACATAGTCCCCCACCGACAAATCGGTAAAGCTCTGTATTTTCTCACCCTCATAGGTGCGGTGACGCTTCTTTTTCTTCTGCTGCGCCCCAAAAATATCTGACTCCGTAATCACGGCAAACTTTAGGATAGGATACTCAAAGCCTCTTCTCACCTTGCCGTAGCAGACCATAATCTGCCCCTCAAAAAGCTCATGGTCGTAGTTTTCAGTGTAAAAGCATGTGATTCCCTGGTCTGTGATATCCTCTGAAAGCCGCTTTGCCCTCGTCCTTGAACCGGATAAAAGAATGACTCTGTAGCCGTTTTTCTTATAGCGCTTTAAGTCCTTTATCAAAAGCTCAAAGCTGTTATTGTATGGGCTGACACTCTGACAGTGAATACCATAGCTTCCCAGCTGGTGCAGTCCGTTTGCTTTATTATCGAGCGCACCGAGTGCGATACACGAATACTTCTCGAGCTTTGCCACAATCTCCTTTTCTGTAAAAAGACCGTTCATCTGCCCCGGAAGTATATATCCCATCGCAAGTCTCTGCTTCATGCTCTCAGAAAACTCGGTCTCTGTAAGCTTTCCCTGCTCTGCGCATCTGGTCAGCTCATCGAAGAATATAAGGCTGTCCGATGGCTTAAAATAATCCAAAAGCCCGACTCTCTCGTCAAAAAAGTACGACAAAAAAGCATCCATGCCCGCATACATGGACAGCTCTCCCCACTCCTCGGTAAGCTCGTCTGCCATCACAGTCACTCTGTGTGCTTCCTCTGTCTTCATCTGCTTTCTAAGCTTGTCAGACACACGCTTTGCCTCTGCCTTAAGCTTTTCAATTCCCCCGGCCTTTTCCTCATCGCTAAGTACAAGCTCTGCCGCCGGATATATGCTCACCCGGTCAATATTTTCAATGGATTTTTGGCTCTCGCAGTCAAAATATCTGATGGTGTCTATCTCGTCTCCCCACAGCTCGATTCGGATAGGATTCTCCTCCGTCAACGGAAAAACATCAAGAATACCGCCCCTGACAGAAAACTGTCCCATCGTCTGGACCTGATACTCTTTTTCATAGCCCATTCTGATAAGAGCAGCCTGAATTTCCTTCAAATCCAAAAGCTGTCCCTGCTCAAGTGTAAGCACGTTTTCCCACATCTTTTCTATCGGCGCCATCGTATTCATCAGCGCATCAAAGGTGGTCACAAGTGTCACTCTCTCCTGCTCACGGATAGCCTTCAAAGCCCTGATGCGCTCCGCTGTCAGGAGATTGCCCCTGATATCCGACTGGTAAAAAAGCACATCCTTTGATGGATAATACACCACCTCTTTGTCAAAAAAACTGTACTCATCGTACAGTTCCTTCGCCTTCTGCTCTCCAAAGGTCACAATAAGCTTGTTTTTCCTGTGACCTCCAAAGGCATATATCATCTGTGATTTTTGCGCATCTATACATCCCGTGACAGATATAAGTCCGGACGATTTTTCTGCCGTTTTTGTCATCTCCTCAAAGCCCGCAAGGGAAAGGAGTGGCTCTGTAAATGCTTTCACTTTCAATTCTCCATTTCTGTCTGTTCAAAATCACCTTGTCGATTTCCAGCTAGTTATATATGTTCATAGCCTTATCCGTCTCGCCCTGCATCATAAGAACTGCTGCATCCATCGCATGACCTATAGCTTCCTCTACCTTTGCCCTGTCCTCAGAACTGAAACGCCCGAGCACATGGTCAGCAAGATCCCAGCCCTGCGGCTTCTCTCCAACACCGACCTTGATACGGCTGAAGCCCTGTGTGCCGGTCATTGCAATGATGCTCTTAATCCCGTTGTGACCGCCGGCGCTGCCCTTTTTGCGGATACGGATACGCCCCGGCTCAAGCGAAATATCATCAAAAATAACAATCATTTCCTCATCCGGATCAAGCTTATAAAAATTCATCACCTCAGCAACAGACTCGCCGCTTAAGTTCATGTATGTCTGCGGCTTCACAAGCAGCACCTTCATGCCCTCAATCACTCCGCTTCCACAGAGCGCCTTGTGCTTTTTGTCTGTCACACTTATATTATATTTATCCGCAAGCGCATCTATCACATCAAATCCGATATTGTGTCTTGTGTGCTCATATTTTTTATCAGGATTTCCAAGTCCTACTATAACGTACATCGTTTATCCTTTCTCTTTCTCATATCATTTACAATTCAAAATAAAACAAATACTGCTGGATAATTCCCGCCACACCCTTGTAGCGTTCAAAATCAAAGCCGTCACTATAATATTTGTCCAAAAGCTGCTTTACATGCGTATCTATCGGAAACGCATCCACATGATGTAAACCAAAAAGACATATGCAGTTCGCCACCTTTTTGCCAATTCCTTTGCGAGTAAGCAGGTTTTCCATCGCCTCATCATAGCTCATTTTGCGCAGATTATCAAGCCAGTCAGGATTATTAGCGCCATACTCATATATTTCCTTCAGATACGGTGCCCTATAGCCAAAGCCCATGCTCCTGTCATCAAATACCTCATCCGGTACCTCAAGAGGCTTGGGAAATGTATACAGTTCTTCCCCCTCTGCACTGCCGTCTATTTTATGTCCGCACCGCCTGCAAAGTAAATCCACACTGTTTGTGATTCGCTTTATGTTATTATTCTGGGAAATCATAAAAGTAACAATCATCTCCCACAAATCCTGCCTTAAAATACGCACACCACTGCCATATGCATATGCCTCCTTCAGATGCGCGTCATCTCCGTCTGCTATCAGCTTTGCAATCCCCGCATAATCCGTATCCATATCCAGATAGCTTTTCCATATATTGTTCCAGTCTGCCTCATCACAGTCCAGCTCAAACTCATTCCCATCCTGCTTAATCCGAAGTGCCCTGTCAAATGCCACTACTGTGTATTCATTTTCTCCTGTATTCTTCCATCTGAAGCACTGACCACTGTCAGCAATCTGTTTTAAATCCAGATTATCTATTTTCGTCTTGTACATATCGTTTGTCTATCCTCTTTTATTGTAGCTATACTCGTAACTATTCAGAACATCCCACGCACATTCTAAAAAGCCGGTCTGTCTGTGGCTTATTGTACCACGGATAGACCGGTTTGTGTGAAATATATTTGGATTATTATACCAGCTCAGGTATTTTATATCCTGCTTTGCTCATCGCTTTTTCGAATTCATCGAGCGACATCTCTGCCTTCTCGGCACCTCTTTTTGCAGAATAGTCTCCCTCCTGTACTGAAAGATAAATTTCAAAAAGACGGCCCTGCTGCATTCCTCTCTGCATTCCCTCCTGAATGCCACTTTTTTTATGATCATCCCATGCCTTACACATATTTACCACCTCTTCCTTTTCATCATACTTAATGTCAGTTCCTACAAATAGATTGATAGCTGCTACTGTCTCAATATCAACCCTTGTAAAGGTTTCGTCGTTTGTAATTAAATCATTCAGCTTTTCCTCATCTGACGCATTTTTCAATAACTCAAACAATGGCCTGAGCCCTGTCTCGAACTTGGAAAAGTCTGTAACTTCCAGCGGATTCAGCAAATTAATCCTGTAATCATTGATGAATGGGCGTATTCTTTCATCCATCTGTGGCATCATCTCTACAAGGCTTCTTGGCCCATCCCACTGTGTAGTTCCAAGATACAGTGTGATTGTAATCACCGGTGTCAGCTTATCATCAAGTGTAAAGCCTGACAGAAACTCGTCCGAAGACCTGTAATCCTTATTTTTCCGGTGACGTTTCTTTGCCTCGTTGACCTGCTCTCCGTAATTCAATGCATCATAAATCATAGTTTTAACAGGCATCGCATAATGAATGTCTGTCTGCGCTTCTGCTCCAATTAAAATAACATACATTTGCCCTGTATGCTTCATGGAAACACTTTTTAGCAAATCTCTCCATTTCTGCTTAACAATCTGCTTCTTATCAATACCGAAAACTGATAACACCTCTGTGGTGTCACATTCCTTTAAATTCTCCGGTTTGATAACCTTCTCACCGTCAAACAATACATAATTGCAGATTTCACTGAACCTCGTATTGTCCGACAAATACTCCTTTGCCTTCGAGTCCTTTGTACCCAAATTAACCTCCTCTTCTTGTGTGAGCAGGAAAATTCGAAATCGAATTAAAATACTGTATGCTAATATAAAAGCCGGCAAAATCCCCACACCCCGCTTTTCTCGCAATGTTTTCACATCTGACATTTCAATTTTCCTGCTATTAACTGGTAACATAAAGCATTGAAAATTTCCATGTCTTTGTCGAAAAATGCGAAGTGGTCTGCCCTCTTCAAAGTGATACGCACCGGAAAAATATGCTGTGGTGTCGTATTTACAGAAATATAATGCTTTGAGTTGATTGTAACACAGAGAGGAAAGTTTGTCATCAAATTTCTCTCTAAAAGACAAGGGTAAAAGACGAGGGTCTAAAATGAATATATGCTTACTTTTTATTCTCTAATCAAACCCTTATTACACAAAAACCGCGCAAGCCAATCTCCTCCGATGCACTTGCGCGATTTCGTCTGATATACACATACCAAAATTATTATTTACATTTGCTACAGCATTTGACTGTTTTATGCATTCTCAATCTCTGTCTTATACTTTTCAAGAATCATATTCTGGATATTCTCGCGTGTGGCAGAGTTAATCGGATGGGCTATATCCCTGTACTCGCCATCGTTTGCCTTACGGCTTGGCATGGCGATAAAAAGTCCCTTTTCTCCTTCGATTACCTTAATGTCATGTACCACGAATTCATCATCGATTGTGATTGACACAACCGCCTTCATCTTGCCCTCTTTTTCTACCTTACGAATTCTGATGTCTGTAATCTGCATATTTTTGTCCCCCTGGTCTGTTTTTAAATTACATATCTTACATTTTTTTCTTTTACTATCATGACTCCATCCTCACCACAATAGCAGGTGTTTGGATTGATGGTTCCACGGCTCTCTACGATGCAATTTTCGAGGTGCACATTGTCGCCTATGTAGACGTCATTGAGTATCACGCAGTTCTTCACTGTGGTGTTTTTGCCCACAAATACCTGCTTGAAAAGCACCGAATCCTCCACGCTTCCGTTTATGATACAGCCACTTGATACGAGGCTGTTTGAAATGTCTGAGCCCGGATTAAACTTGGCCGGTGGCAGGTCGTCCACCTTTGAGCAGATGGTCGGCTCCTCCCTGAAGAAATAGCTTCTGACGTCAGGTCTTAAGAAATCCATATTGGTCTTGAAGTATGCATCAATATCGGCGATATTGTTCCAGTATGAATTTATCTTGTAGCCATATATTTTCTTTACATTTTTGTAGCGCACGAGGATATCATTTACGAAATCGAATCTGTTTTCCTCAGCTGCCGCCTCCAAAAGCTCTATGAGCTGTCGTCTCCTGATGACATAGATACCTGTGGAAATGGTGTTGGATAAGGCCTCGATTGGCTTTTCATCAAACTCTGTGATTCTTGACTCATCATCCATGCGTACCACACCAAAACGGCTGACATCGTCGTTGTACATCATGTCCTTGCATACCACTGTAATGTCTGATTTTTTCTCGATGTGAAAATCAAGCACTCTGTTGAAATCCAGCTTGTATACACAGTCACCGCTGCTGATGATGACATATGGCTCATGGCGTCTCTTGAGAAAATCAATGTTCTGATACATCGCATCTGCCGTGCCCCTGTACCAGTCACTGTTGTCCGCTGTGACTGTAGGTGTAAAGAGGAATAAGCCCCCCTGCTTTCTGCCAAAATTCCACCATTTTGATGAGCTTAAATGCTCATTCAGTGAGCGTGCATTGTACTGGGTCAGTACTGCGACAGTCTGTATATGTGAGTTTGACATGCTGCTGAGCGCAAAATCTATGCTTCTGAAGTTGCCTGCTACCGGCAGGGCCGGTACTGCTCGTTTTGCTGTCAGTTCCTTCATCCTATTATTGTTGCCGCCGGCCAAAATTATTCCTATTGCCTTCATTTTCCGTCACCTGCCTTGATAATAACTTCTCCGCCCTCAAGCACACCGTCTTTGTAATCCTCTTCGTATGTAACACCGGAGATTGCTGTATTTTTGCCTATCTTTACCCCGTCCGGTATCACAGAATCTTCTCCTATAGTGACCAGCCCAAATGAGTATATGCTCTCATTTAATACGTTCGGCTTCTCCTGTCCGAAGCCAAGTGTCACATTGTCGCCCACCTTGCAATTTTCGGCAATGATGGACTTGTCTATCGTGACATTGGAGCCTATCTCCGTGTCACACATGATAATGGAATCACGTATTACTGCGCCTCTTCCAATCTTGACGTTGGCACCTATAACAGAATGCTCCACATGACCATAGCATTCACAGCCCTCACCCATGATGCTTCGCTCCACATGACCTCCTTTGGCTATATAAAGTGGCTCGATTGCATCATTCTTTGTGTAAATCTTCCAATACTCCTCGTACAGATTGAACTCCGGAATGAGGTCCACAAGCTCCATATTGGCCTCCCAGTATGAGCCCAGTGTACCTACGTCCTTCCAGTATCCGTTGAACTCATATGCAAACATACGTCTGTCGTTTTCAAAGCAGTATGGTATGACATGCTTGCCAAAATCACAGTTTTCCTGATCCTTTAGTGCAAGTAATGCTTCCTTTAGCACCGGCCATGAGAATATGTAAATGCCCATTGATGCGAGATTACTACGCGGATGAACCGGCTTTTCCTCAAATGCATTGATGCGCTTATCATCATCTGCTATGACGATACCAAATCGGCTGGCCTCCTCGATAGGCACCGGCATGGTTGCTATGGTCACATCTGCATTGTTTTCCTTGTGGAAATCAAGCATCACCTCATAGTCCATCTTGTAAATATGGTCTCCTGACAGTATCAACACATAGTCCGGGTTGTAACTGTCTATATACCTCATATTCTGGTAGATTGCATTGGCTGTACCTGTGTACCACTCGCTGTTGCCGCTCTTCTCATAAGGAGGCAGTATTGCCACTCCTCCATTATTCCTGTCGAGGTCCCACGGAATACCTATTCCGATATGGCTGTTAAGTCTGAGTGGCTGATACTGTGTAAGTACACCCACTGTATCAATGCCTGAATTGATGCAGTTGCTAAGCGGAAAATCTATGATTCTGTACTTTCCACCAAACGAAACTGCCGGTTTTGCTACGTCCGCTGTCAGAACACCAAGTCTGCTGCCTTGACCGCCTGCTAAAAGCATGGCTATCATTTCTTTCTTAATCACGTTATCACTCCTCGTCTGTCCTAATTTTTGTTGTGCCCATCCGGTCCCCACCACTTGTTTCTGTAATAACCGTATCTGTAATGCTTCCATAATAAATCACAATTGTTTCCATATAAATTATAGTTGCTGCTGCATAAATTGCAGTTACTGCCATATACTTTAACCCCATAAAATTCATATGGTCCGGATGAATTATTTTTATAAAAAAATTATACCACAGCCGCATTACCACTTCAACATTTTTCACAAAATCAAATAATATTTTTCTTTTTTTTCGACATTTTGCACAAGTGCCATTTATCGTATATCTGTTTAACCTGCTATGGTTCTTATCATTTGAAAGTCATGCCTGCTTTCACCTTATTTTTCCTTTGCAAATACTATATTTAGTTGTATAATTAATATAAAGTAACTATTCAGAACAAGAAAATCTGTTGCTTACATGCAATCATGACGCATCGGCTTTTTGTTCTCAGTGTTTCTTAATAGTTAAAATATAAATTATAATAAATCAGGCAGGTAAAATTAATGTATAAAATAGATTTCAGCAAACCAATACACATCCATTTCATAGGCATCGGCGGTATCAGCATGAGCGGTCTCGCAGAGATTCTGCATGAGGAAGGCTTTACCATTTCCGGCTCCGATTCAAAGGAATCAGACCTCACAAAGACTCTTGCTGCCAAGGGCATAAAAGTCATATATGGCCAGAGCGCAGACAATATCATATCCGGTATCGACCTGGTAGTTTACACTGCTGCTATCCACGAAAGCAATCCTGAGTTTGCCGCAGCAAAAGCAGCCGGTATTCCAATGCTTACCAGAGCCGAGCTTCTCGGACAGATTATGGACAATTACGATTATTCTATCGCTGTAGCCGGCACACACGGCAAGACTACCACCACATCCATGATCAGTGAGATTCTTCTCGCCGCCCAGACAGATCCTACCATTTCCGTAGGTGGTATTTTGTCATCTATCCACGGCAATCTGCGTGTGGGCGATTCAGAGTATTTTATCTCCGAGGCGTGTGAGTACACAAACAGCTTTTTGAATTTCAGGCCACGCTACAGTATT
>OGRY01001966.1_pt1 | contig 13972 bp, 10 predicted proteins | sample 1553551 | NCBI WGS metagenome assembly OGRY01 (sample SAMEA2580101, study PRJEB22360) | human gut metagenome | biome: human gut; feature: human-associated habitat; material: faeces | place: Denmark | collected 2008/2010
AACGCGTTTCTTTTATTGATTAATATTATATAAGCGCTGTCGAAAAATGTCAAACAAAATCGTTCGACAAAATACTACTCTCTCTAAAACTGTATATAATCAAAAAGTCCTTATTTTTCAAGGATTTCAAGCTTTTGGATATGGAGCTGGGAGTTCCATATTTTCTTTTTTGTATAAACATACTAAAATAGATTAATAATAACTGTAGGAGTAATTTTATGTATGTTTTTGTAATTAAGCTTTTGCGAAGAAGCAAAAATATAACTTTATATAAATTAAGTCAGGTCACGGGAATTTCGAGAACTTATTTAAGAGAACTGGAAAACAATAATGTATTTAATCCAACAATGCAGATTCTTAATAAAATTGCAAATGCTTTAGATGTTACAATAAAAGACTTATTTTATTATGATAATGACGTGAATAAATTGAAAGAAGAAATGTACCACAGAATTGAAGTTTTTGGATTGGATAGTGAAGAAGTGTACAAAATATCACAGATAATTGATTTATTGTTAAATGTTGAGGGGACTTTTAAGTAATAAAAAAAGCCCTAAAATCGACGCGTCACAATCGTTTTTAAGCCTTTTTTATTTTGAATTAGACTAATTATATTACTCCAAAATGGCAAAAAAAAATAGCTAGACAACTTAATGTCTAGCCTTTTTCTATATTATCCCCCTATTAATCTATTAACTGTATTTATTCCTACAATTCCATCAACATCTATGTCACAATTTGCTTGGAACTCTTTTACTTTTTTCTCGCTTTCGTCTCCATATCTGCCGTCTACTCCAAATTCATTTAAACTATATCCTTTTGCGATTAGTCTTTCTTGAACCCATTTTGCAAATTCTCCTACAGTAAAGTTTCTTACCATATTGTTGTTTACTGCTTTTGTTGTTAATGGTCCTATTATTCCATCTATTTCTAGTCCACAATTGTAATCTTGATTTAGCGCTCTCTGTAGAGATTTTACTTTTTCTTCTTTTGAATTATCTGTAGGACTGACTTTGACACCTCTCATTTCGTCCATCGGGAAATTATTGCCCGGACATTCAGAGTTGTCTATATCTCTATGCCCTACTACTTTAGATATATTATACTTTTCTTTTAGATATGCAATTAATTCTTGCCCTGCTTTTAATTGAGGTTGTCCCATTTCTTCCTTTGAAAAGTTTCCTTCAAAACAAATACCTATTGAATTGTAGTTTGCTCCTACTGCATGTGCACCTACTGTATTCTCTGGACGTCCTCTATATATAGAACCGTCTTTTCTAACATAAAAATGATACCCAATTCCTGCCCAACCTTTTGTATTTTTATGATAATTATGTATTACTTCTACACTTTGTAAAACAGTTACTCCACTGTGATGACACACGATTTGCTCTGTTGTATTTCTTATGTCCATTGCACCAAACTTAAAATTATTTTCTATTATTTTCATTATTTTCCCTCCTTGTTTATAGTTTTAACAGCTTTTTGTCCTAATAGATATGTAGATATAACTCCGTTTATTACTGCTATAACTCCTGTTATCTGCGCGCAATATGGTATTGTTATACCTTCAACTGCATTGATACCTAAAAGTAATGCACTTATTATTGTTAATGCGTTTAATACATACTTAGATAATTTTTTTACCTTTTCCATTTATCTTTCCCTCCTTTCATTTTCCAAAATTGATATTCTTGTTTCGTGGTTATTAAGCTGATTATGTATCTTGGTTCTATCTTCTTGACCTTTTTGCATCTGATCCGAAAGAACTTGAATTGTTACATTCAATTTTGTTATTGTATTATTGAGCTTTACAATTACAGTAAATATCGGAATCATCGTTGTAATAAAACCTAGAAATAACATTATTATATTATCTTGCATCTTCTCACCTCCTACTCTATTACTTCAACTTGTAGGAAAGTGCTTTGTGAGTATTTTCTTAGCTTGACACTTGTTCCTGATGGTTCAATATATACGTGAACTGATACTGTGTCTCCTGCTTTAGCAGGGAATATCATTCCTGGTGCATTATATGTTAGAAAATCCGATGAAGTTCTGATTCCATAATTTGTATAAACTTGACTATTCGTTATATAAACTGCTAATCCCATTACCCTTAAAGAACTTGGAATATATGACATCATAACTTGAGCAGATATTCTAATATAATTTACACCCGAACCAATAACGATTTTCCCATTGCTAAGACTTAACTTATTTCCAAACTTAAGGTATTGTTCTCCTAGAGGTACTAATACAGCATCGTAGTCTTGAGCAGATGTTATCGTTGTATTATCAGTAGCAAGAATAGCTTTTAGAATATGTTTTTGTTTATCCTGTTTACCATTTATCCAATCTATAACGTTCTTGTTGTCCAGTTGTAATGGTCCTCCTAATTTTTCATTATAAATTCCCCCAATACTAATTCCTTTATTCTTTAGTGCTGAAAGTAGCACTTTTCCGCTATTAAGAGATACTGGTTCTGTGTCTGAACTCAATTCATCTTTAACTTGAACTTCTATATCATACTCTGTACCTAGAGTGAAGGTTTGTCCTGTAATTTCTTTTGAGTCACAGCTAAATGTGCCGTTTTCGGTGTTTATTGTAACCAATTGCTTTATTTCAACCCAACTTCCAAATTCGTTCTCTGTCTTGCTCTTTTTTCGAAATTGAATGCTTTTGACTGTGTTGGCTTTGGCTCCAAAATTAATATTTGCATATTTGCCAGATAAACTTATTAAGACTGTTTCCCCTACACCTTCTTTTCTTTCAATTTTAACACTTTGTAAAACAGTTTCGGAATATTCAACAATATCTAATGCTTTTGTTTTGTCTTTTTGGTTTCCTCTGCTATCAACGGCAAAAACTGTTACTGTATTGTCGTCCATATTATTTATAGTTTTTGAAATTTCTGATGTTGAATAATCTAAGTTTTCGCTTTTGTTGCCAACCACAATATTGTAATATTTAGGTGTAGCACTGTTTTGGGTAGTCATCTTATTTGCACTTGTTATTGTTACTTTTAGATTACTATACTTTCTTATGTACTTTTGATTACTTTCCGTTAAACTTCCAGTTAAAGCTTTAGTTATTGGATTAGTATCTTCGCAATCAAAATTATTAAATACTGGGTCGCTATTTACTACATAGCCTGTAAAATTAACTGCACTTGTTCCTATTCTAGTACCACCACTATAAGTTGTAAGTTCCACTGTACCATTAGCCTGATTTTGATTTGGAATTTTAGCAAATAATTCATTTGTATTACAACTATATGAAGCATCTATCCCTGTTTGTGTTCTAACTGTTTGTCCATTGAATTTGATAACTGCTGTATGCGTGAAACTAGCACTTTTGCGGTTAGTATATATTGTTATAGTTTCGCCAATATTGAAATTCTTTTTACTTAAACTTACTTCGGAAGTTCTAGGAATTGTCGTTAATTTTTTTGATGTTGACCCAGTTATTGTTCCTGCTGATATACCTGTTTGGAATGAAAAACTAGCATAAACGGTTTTCTCTCCGTTACTGTCGTGCGTTACGTCTAATGTCTTTTCAAAGATTGTTGTGGTTGAATTTTGAGGTATATTATGACTAAAATCGTATGGTGTTCCGTCTATTGTACAAATACCTGGTTTAGAATATCCATTATATGAGCCTCCCGTTGTTGTTACTTGTACTCTAACAGTTATATTAGTTTTATTGTTTGCTATATTCTGTGAGTTTTGTGTTATTGATATATTACTTGATACTGCCATATGCTCTCCTTTCTAATAAAGTAACAGCATATTCTTTGAATTAATTTGTTGAGTTTTCAAGAAATAGTTTCCTATTTCTATACTCTCTGTAGCTTGTATTTTGTAGAAATATGCTAAATCTTTATTAATTTGGAATATATTTATTCCTTTATATGTTGCTAGGATTTCGTCCTCATCTATAAACATAGTGTTTTGATTTGCTTGAATCCAAAATCCTTTTTCGTCCATTTTATAATTCTTGCCATAAACTTCCCCAGGAAATTGAGTCCATTGAGTACACATAGTGTTATATTCAAGCTTTAAATCAGCAATTTCGACGAATCCTTTAATTGGCACTATGTAATCAAATAGCTCAACCCCTAAACTTGCACCAGTCGGCAATAAACTACTTGGAATATCGAGTGTTTCCCACTCTACAAAGGTGGTATCATTGTATTTTGCTCTCTTAACTAGATTTGTTGTTTTATTATTCCAATATAACCCTTTGTAAGGTGTAGGCTCTACATTTCCTGTATAAACTGCGAATGCAGGATAAAATGTTAATGCCACATAACAACTCTTGATTTCTGCTGTATCGTATATTATTGGTGTTTGATAATAGAATCCATAGAAATATCTATAAGTCCAAACTTCTCTTGAACTCTCATTATATAATGACATTTTTGTATCTAATATTTCCCACTGTGATGTTTGCGAGTTATATTTTTTAGGTAAGTATATCGTTGTATCTAACCAATTCTTGGTTGTATCTGTAGGTGCTGTGTTACTTACAACTACAGGAATAAAATCTGATTTCTTAGGTATTTCGATTATTTGCTCTATTTTAGTTAAATCTTTTAAATCATCTGGTGTCAATATAATACCAGGCTCATACAACGAATACGGTTTTTCTACCTCTGTAAAATCTGCCTCATTAAGGAACATTAGTCCTACGCAGACATTTCCTTGTACTATACTGTTTTTGATAAAGTATGATATTGCCATTTTGTTTTCATTTTGATTCAATGTAATAGGTTCTGTGATATTGAATATATGTGATACTGTATAGTCTTGTCTTCCATCAAGCTTAATAACTCGTCCACTCAGTGTATTTTCATTAGCATTTCTGCCATTTGCCCAATATTCGTTAGAAGTTGTATAAGCGAAGTAGTTTTGAGCACTTAACAATGATTTTCTTGAGAGCTCTGATACTTGCCAACCACTGTTGTACACATACATTTGATTTTCTATGTAACTTCCACTATTGGCAGTACAATACCAGTATGCTCCTTCAGTAGGATTGTCAGGTGGTGTATCTGACTCTTGATATGGATATTTAGCGTGTGCTAGCCAGAAATTATTATCATTAATCATTGCACTATTTCTGATTAGATTGTTTCCGCCTACTCTTTTAGTCGCAAATTTTAAACTTTGATTGGCTAGCTCCAATGTTGCAAGCTTTTCTTGTGTTTGTTCGTTTATTGCTTTGACTGACTCTTTGATTGAGTCTGTTGTTTGACTTATTTGTGAGTCTGTTTCAATTTTTGTGTAGTGATTTTCTTTAACGTTTCGTTTGGTTTCATAGGTGTCACTTAATCCATTATCTCTAACATATGTGATTTTAGCGTTTGCTGTACTTGTTATATTATTAATACCTCTAAATAATGTAAAATGCCTTAATTTCTCCCACGCTTCTTGCTGTGTTTCTGTGTAAGGTACTATTTCTTCTTCAGCTGGCTCGTATTCTACAATTACTGGTGTGCCATTTGCGTATTGAGTTGCTAACCAAGTTTTAAACTTAGTTATTCTCTGAGCTTTAGTATCACTCGAAATAATTCCTGTTACAGTCTTATTCATCGTTATACAAAAAACTGTTGTTGCCCAGAACCCTTGTCTACTTCGTGAACCTTTTTTTAAGTGACTACAAATTACACTGTTTATATTTTCTGTTGTTATACCTACTGTTCTCGTATAAAAATAATCTGTGCTAGTCTCTGATTGCGTGTCCATGTACCAAGCCCTATTATCACTTCCATCCAGCATAATTTGTTTTCTCTTATGATGTGTTCCGTCATCAGCTAGATAACTACCTTTATATAGCTTTTGCCCTTCTGATAGTGGGAAGTACTCTGCTTGTTCTTGATATGGAATGTATGGAGCTTGTGAACCTTTATTTAGCATTACATTAAATTCAAAATTATTAAAAGTACAACCAACATTATACTCAACAGATATTCTACAAATGCTTTCTTCTTCTAATGTAAATGTTTTACTTGTTTCATTTTTCAATTGTATCTTCGCTTTAGTCTTTTTAGGATTTGTATTTCCTGCAACTAATGCTAGCGAACCTTCCGTACAACTTCCTTTTACGTTATGGATACTTAAAGTGTATGTTCCTGCTTTTAATTTTATATATTCGATACTAGTATCATATGCTGAATAATTTGCCGTCCAATTACCTATTATAGAAAACGCATTAGAACCTGCAGCCGCTTCCCCCATTGTTCCATTAAGTTTTACTAATCCATTTGTTATTGAACGTTCTACATTGTTAACTGTTGCCGAATATTCTCTGGCTTTAATTAAATTTTCTCCTATGTCTAAGAAACCTAAAGAATTATATGGTACATACGGTTTATATTCTTCACCTTTTGTAATTTGTGGATATATTGTTACATTGTCTAATACCGCATCTTTATATACTCTAATATACATACCAACTTTTGTTTCTTCTACTGTTTCTATCAAAGAAGAGGAATATGTCATAACATTATTTTTTAAATAGAATACCTGTGTTGTATATTTTCCGCTCTCATAACTTGATAACATTCTGTATTTTGAATTTGCTTTCAACAATACTGTCCTTGTAGTCGTAGTAGTATTTACGTTAATTGGGTACGTTGTTTTTGCTGTTGCAGTTCCATTCATTGTTATTGAACCGTCTTTGTTTTTTGTAAACGTTACTCCATTTATTGTTCTTGTTGTATTCAAAGAAGGACAAATATTTTCTCCCTCCAAATTCTCTATTTTGCTTCGATAATCTGGGCTAGGGCTTGCTCCATATTGTTCATATGTGTCATCAGCTATTGTTGCTTCTCGTAACATTGGTTTAAATAATAAATTATTTATCGTTAAGCCTTTCTGAATAAATATAGCTATTTGAACGCTTGTTGTAGTATCTATTGTAAATTCTCTACTGCCATTGCCAATATCTATAGAACCTAAAATACTATAACTACCTGTCTCTTGGATAGCTAATCTATAAGTATTACTAGCACCACCACTCGGACAGCCGTTCAGAATATATGTTCCTGGGCTTAAATCATATCTATTGATAACCAAACTGCTGTTAGCAGAGGTATCATTTGTACCATCTACTAAAACTGTTCCATCGCTATTCACAGTAAATGTTATTCCGTTTGATATTTTTGTCGTCGCAGTATTATCAAGTAAGTTCTTCCCACTCCTCGTTGCCTGTTGGCTCTCGCCCTCTAGCATTATATCTATTAATGGTTCCGCAGATGCATCATCTATATATATGTTCTTTCCTTCTGCTGTACCTTCTATTTTTGTTATGTTCTCTACTGATTGCTCTACTGATGATACTTTACTGGTTATTCCATTTACGTCTTGCTCTACTTTGGTTATCTTTTGTGTGTTCTCTGTGGTTTCTTCGGTTAGTTGAGTTATTTTTCCATCTATCTGATTAATATTTGACTCCACTCTTCTGTTTATAGTTCTTTGTGATGGTGTTCTAGTAGTTGTTTCTTCTTTTGCTTTACATTGTATTTTGCTTTCAATATTTGCAATCCAACGTCCTGAAAATTGCATTGAACCTTGGTATATTACATTTTTACCATCTATAACAACGATATCTCCTGTATCTAGTGCTGGATCTATTATGCTTTCGCCCTCAAAACTATAAAATTCTAGTCCTTTTAATGTGTTATAAATATTATTGATTTGATCTTGATCAACTATGTACATATTGTCTTGGCTGATATAAACTGTATTGCCTGTTGTATCTCCTTTTTCAAATAGTTGTATTCCATCATCATACCTTACACGTGTTATTTTAAATTTTTCTCCCCATTTAAAAGTCTTAAATAACTTTAATGGAAGTGTAACTGAACTTTCTCCGATTGTTTTTATATATAGTTTTCCATCTCTACCTATTACTGCTATTCCACCAGCTTGTTCTGCTATATAACTTAAATAAATTCTTGCTGATACTGTATTGTCGTACACTGCTATTTCCTTATTCATGTTTAAAAAAGAAGTAGAACCGAAGTTCTACTCCTGCTTTTGTACATAAGTCTTGTAGTACCTGTATTATTTTTGCTTTTCCATTATTACTATCTATTAGTGTTTTTCCATTATAATTAAATTCAAATTTAATCATATTATCGCGTAATTTAAATGTTACTGTGTAATCGTCTTCTTTGCTTATATCATCCACATTAAATACTCCAACAGGTATTATTTCGCCTGTTATTCCACTCTTGATTTCTACTTTGTTTATAGTTGCAGGTATTACTGATTTATATAATTTTAGTTCTATGCTTTGTGCTTCTATACAGCCCAATGCAAACTCATCACTTGAGAAAGCTTTTTTCGAGGGTTTACAGTCTAATATATATTTAGAATCTATCTCCGTGTCATTTATGTATACTTTTAATAAATGAGTTACATTGTATACTTTAGACTTATAGTTATTACTTGTACTATACATTAACTATTTGCCCCCTCTACCGCTGTTTTTTGTGCTTCTGTTAATTCTTTTTGCATTAAATTAAAAGAGCACTTCCATTTTGTTTTGGAAGTACTCGTTTCTTTTTCTGTACTTATCATTTCGACTTTTCTTTTTGATACTCTAAACTTTGCATTTTCTAAAAAACCTCCATTTACTACTGGAACTTTAACATCCAATATAAATGGGTTTTTATATGTCTTTTGTATAAGTTGTTCTGCTTCTTCTTCTGTGTTAAAATCCCATGACATAGAAAGCTTTAACATTCCTACAGCTATGGGATTATCTATTAAAGAACCATCAACAATAGAAGAATAACTGTCTTTGTCTGTATCTTCTATGTCTGCACTATATGTTGACGGTGTCGGTAAATTTCCCGTATCTCCATGTTCTTTCCATAACATAATTTTATCCTCCTACTAATGCTTCTATGTCTTTTCCTGATTGTCTTTTCATATCTCTTAAATTGTCTAATAATATTTGTCCTAGTTTTGTACTTCCTACGTTTACTGTAAGATTTATAGGTCTATCGCTATTTTCGTTATTATAATTTGATAAAACATCTTCAAACGTTTCTCTCATTATATTTTGTGGGGTTGTTATTTCTGGGTTATTGCTTGCTCCTGCATATTCTCCGAAAATTGCTAGTGTTTTTTCATAAGCAACATTCCCCTTTGCTAATCTTGGTAATGATACTTCGCTCATATAGCCGATGTTAAATCCAAATTTTTTTCCGCCCATTCCTGGAACCCAATCTGGAATGTCGAAGCTTAAATTATTCATTACTGATATTACCTTATTTATTCCTTTTACAACGCCATTTGCCATACCCTCGATTCCACCTAAAATAGAGTTTATAATTCTTTTTATTGTGTTCCATATTCCATTAAATATATTGGTTACTGTAGTTTTTAACCCATTCCATACATTATTCCAGATATTTTTTATTCCATTAAGTACGTTTGAAATAGTATTTTTTATTCCATTTATTGCATTTGATATTATTGTCTTTATTCCATTCCATATTGTATTTGCTAACTGTTTTATCCAGCTCCATACGGTATTCCAGATATTTTTTATTACATTTAATACGGACACTATACTATCTTTAATAATATTAAGTATTGTTGCTACTGCAGTTTTTAAAGCATTCCATATACCTATAAAAAATTCTTTAATTCCATTCCATGCTCTTTCCCAATCGCCTGTAAATACTCCTATTATAAAATCTAATAAACCAGATAGTGCATCTATCACATAGCCAATAACTTTAATTATTTCTGTTACTGCTGGGGTAACTATATTTAATACAAATTCTATTACCGGGGATAAAAAAGATATTATCGAACTTATGGCCGTAACTAATTTAGAAATGCATCCTAATAATTTAGAAAAAGTTTCCCTTCCTCCATTGTCCCATATTTCCTTTAATTTTTGTGTTACTAATTCAAACCATCCTGATAGTGTTTCACATATTCCAATTATTGAATTTGCAAACTCTTGAAAATTTTCGCTTGAAGTCCACTCTTCTATTGTTCTATAAAAATCTTGAACTATTAAAAGTAAATTATTAAACCCATTCCACAATTGTTGTATTGTTTCAGTCCCACCATTGTTTTGCCATGCATTTGCAAACGCAGTATTTATATTTCCTATAATATTAAATATGGATGTCAACGCCTGAAAATATATGCCTAAAGTTTTTTCGCCCGTTCCGTTTAGCCATACTTCTTTAAAACTTTTTCCCATTGTTTTTATTAGTGTTATATTGCTGTTAAATGCATATTCCATACTTTTCAGTAATGGTTTACCATATTGACTCCATGATTTTTGTATAGGTTTAAATAATAGTAAGAGCTTCTTCTTTATCTTATCAACCCATCCCATCATTTGATTATCCATTTTTGATAAATCAAAACTAGGAGCTGTTGTCCCTCCACTTCCACCATCCGAATTATCTTTGTCCGAAATATTATTTATTTCACTATGGACACCTGCTAACGCTTTTGTTTCCTGTTTCGCTTTTTTTGCACTTCCAGCCATGTTAGCATATGAACTTGCACTTGCTTTTGCAAATATATTTACTCCTGTTAATACATAAGCAACACTTTGAATAGCTTTCATTAATTGATATACTAGATTAGTGACAAATTGAATTACTGGTGCTAGTACACTACCCATAGCATACTTCATATAATTTATGTTTTCACTTAATTGCTTTGCTCCTGCATTTTGGCTAGATAGCCATGCATTTGCACACCCACTTAATATTGAATAAATTCCTCTTAATGAAAATAATGCCATTGCATATTTTAAAACATGTCCTAATCCGTTTTTTAAACCTGTTCCCATTCCTTTTATATTATTAGTTATATTTTGAGTGACTTTAGGTAAACCTTTAAAACTGTTTTTCATCTTTGATATGCTTGGCTTTACTTGGTCTATTTTTTGTTTAAATCCACTAAAAAAGCTAGTCAATTTTCCTTGACTAATTGCTGTTTGATTTATTTCTTGTTTTAATTGTGTCATTTTGTTTTTTGCTTCACTAAGTTGTTTATTATACATTTCTATTTCAGTATATAATTTTTGTGCTTGATTATTTAACACTGTAAAATCTTTATTGTTTCCTAATGCATTATTCACTGTTGTATCCATTGCTTTATCATTAGGATTTATTCCTTCTGGTGTTACACTTTTTCTAGTATCATCCACAATTTTATCAATCTGAGGATTTATTACGTTTAATTTCATTTGTCGAGCATTTATTTTTTCTTGCAAACTATCTATTTGTTTTTGTACTTGAGATATTTGTTTTTGTGCATCTTTATTATTTACTTTTATTGCTATTTCATTGTTTTCAGAACTTTTCTTTAAATTTTGCATTTTCTTTTTCATAAAATTAACTGCTTGATGTAACTTACTTGTCATTGCTCTAGTATCTACTTTTGAAAAAGCCTCTTGTGCTTGCCTTATTGTTTGCTTTATAGCTGGTAAAAACTCTTGAAACTTTTTTAAAGCCTCTTCTACTTGTGCTGTTACAATTATCTCAATTTCCTCTACTGTCACACTTTCACCCTCTTTCTTTTTAAGCATAATAAAAGCACCAGATTTAATCTGATGCTAAATAAAAAACACCTGCATTTGTAAGTATTTTTATTATTTATTTCTTATATATAATAAGGATTTGGTTTAAATAACAATGCTATAAAATCTATTATTATTCCTACTCCAAATAATCCACAAGTAAATAGATATAATATTCCCATTCCTGTTTTGCCTTCATAGAACTTGTGTGCACCTAGAAATCCTAAAAATACACAAAGTATTATTGCCACCCATTTATTTTTTGGTCTACCAGATACTGCTCCAATATTCTTATTCATATTGGTGTTGGTGTTTGCATTATTTATTACAACCTGAGGTTGTTCTCCTTTTAATTGTTCAACTTGTCTTCCACAGTGAGTACACATAACCGCATCTTCTGGAATCTTTTCACCGCAAAATTTGCAGAATTTAGTTTTTATTTGTATATCTTCCATCTTCTATATCTCCTTTTATTATATTATTTTTATCTATTTCATTATATGATTTTCCAAATGAAGCTCCTGTAGCTTTAGAAGTATATGTATATGAACCATTTGTTAATACAGTTTTTACATTACGAACCATATTACCAACTAAAATATCTATAAGTCCACTTTTAATAAAAGCTTCTATATTATCATTATTAACATCAAATGTTATAGTTTTACTCTTATCTGATTTACTATAAGTAATAATATCTGATTTATTTAATTTACCATCTCTTTTAGCAAATCCATATTTAGATAATTCTGTATGAGTAAATATATCTTTTACAGCACCTTTTATACGATTTTCTTTACTATCATAAACTGTAAGTTTTATATTTTTTATTACAGACGGAGAATCTATATCGGTGTTATGTTCATAATTAATTCTAATAACAACACCATATGAATGTTCATCATCTTTATTAATAAGGAATTTAATATCCTTACTTACAAAACCTTCTTTTTTATTATCATAAAGTGTACTTGTATCAAACCAAGGAAACTTAGATTTTTCACCATTATTAACTATAATAGCTTCACTTATATCATCAATAAGATTTAAATATTTTTTATTATATTCTTTCTTAACTATATCTGAAACAATCACATTATCTTTAGATTGTCTTGTAGAAAGATTAGTTAGAAACCTATCTGTTATTATTTGTTTAATAGCATCTTTAATAAATTCTTTACTAACTTTGGAATATGCGCTATCAGAATTTACAGTAGTAAGTTTAATAGGAACATAACTAAAACCTGTATCAGTTCCATTTGATTTTATTTTTGCATAAAAATCAAATCCTCGATTTGGGTCATATATTGTACGTTTTGCAGCATCATCAGATACTATTTCATTTCGAGTAAGAGACGATACAATATATCTATTATTTGTTAATTGTCTTGAAATAATATCTACAGCAAGTTTTCCATTAACTTCTACATCCTTTTGAATAGAATCATTTATATTGTTTTTTATACGTCTATCGTTACTATAATTAATACGAGGTTTTCCTACATGTGTTATAACAAGTGGCGTATCAGGATTATCAATTATAGCTTTTCTAATAGTTTCCAATTGATTAAATCTTTCTCCTACACGACTATTAAATGTTTCATAACTATTTTTTAAATCATAATAATTATTATTAAGAGAATCAATAATATTCAGTCTACCATAAAACATAGGTTGAATGACAGTAAATAAATCTTCATAATTTATTTCATCTGTATCTTCTCTCTCCGTATTATAATTAGAAAGTTGTATAAGAGCGTTAACTATATTAGAATGTCCTCCAGCATTTTTATGTGTACCTATTTTATCTAATTTACTTATAATATCTTTAAGTGTATCAATAGTAAGGCTATCTGTCGTAGTATTATTTGTCTTAGCATTTAAATAAGTTTTAAAATATTCACGTATTAAGTCGTATGCAGTGGGACTTTTTGATACCGTTTGTAATAGGCTTATTAAGGTCGATTTTAAGCCATCTGACGTACCCAAAAAACTGTCATATATAAGTGTTCCACCGGAATTTTTAAGTTCTTTATATGCCTTTAAATTGCCGATTTTCAAGTGGTCGGATAATCCAATACTACCAATAGGTACAGTATTTCCGTTAATAGTAACAGTAAGAGTTACAATATTAGATTCAATATCATATTTAGCAGCTATAGGTGTACCATTTGTAATATTTTTATAAATATTTATTAATTCGGTAGGAGAATAAGTTTTATCTTCGATTTTTATTAAATGTTCTATTTTATTAGATTTAGAATCCATAGCAGATTTAAGAGAATTGAATATTATATTATTACTTAAAGGAACACCTTCATGTGTACCATATTCGATTCTTTCTGTAAAATGTGTTTTCTTAAAATCTTTAATATAAGCAGAAGTAATATTATCAAAT
>OGRY01001968.1_pt1 | contig 13965 bp, 9 predicted proteins | sample 1553551 | NCBI WGS metagenome assembly OGRY01 (sample SAMEA2580101, study PRJEB22360) | human gut metagenome | biome: human gut; feature: human-associated habitat; material: faeces | place: Denmark | collected 2008/2010
CCTTTTTCAGATATCGGGGCCCGTCTTTTTGCGGGCAAGCCGCTCTTTGCGGCGGAACAGGAGTTGACAGATGGGATTTGATCTGTCCGTCGGCATCTCGGCGGTGACCGTTTTCCTGCAGGGGCTGGTCAGCGTCTTTTCCCCCTGCGTGCTGCCCCTCATCCCGCTGTATATCGGGGATCTGGCCGGCGGAACGGCGGCGGGGCAGCCGGACGGCACCATCCGCTATCCGCGTCGCCGCGTGCTGGTCAACACCCTGTTCTTTGTGCTGGGCATCAGCTTCGCCTTCTTCCTGCTCGGCATGGGCTTCACGGCGCTGGGCCGCTTCTTCAGCGGCAACCGCACCCTGTTCACCCGGTGCAGCGGCGTGCTGATCCTGGTGTTCGGCCTGTACCAGCTGGGCATCTTTGGCCGCAGCAGCGCGATGGACAGCGAACACCGCTTCCATCTGCCCCTCAACCGGCTGGCCATGAACCCCCTGACCGCGCTGCTCCTCGGCTTTACCTTCAGCTTTGCCTGGACGCCCTGCGTGGGTCCGGCGCTGTCCGGCGTGCTGCTCATGGCCTCCAGCGCGCCCGAGCGGGGATTTTTGCTCATCGGGGTGTACACCCTCGGCTTTGTGATTCCCTTCCTGCTGGTGGGACTGTTCACCGGCACCGTGCTGGACCTTTTCAAAAAATACCACAACGTCGTGCGGTATACCACCCGCATCGGCGCCGTCCTGCTGATCCTGATGGGTCTGATGACGCTGACCGGCTTCACCGGGCGGCTCAGCGGGGTGCTGTCCCAGACGGGCGGCAGTCCGTCGGCCTCGTCCGGTGCGGCGCCCCAGGTCACCGCCACGCCCGCTCCCACCGAGGAGCCCGAGACCGACCCCGACGCCATCCCGGCCCCCGACTTCACGCTGGTGGACCAGTACGGCGAGGAACACACCCTGTCGGAATACCGCGGCAAGACGGTGTTCCTGAACTTCTGGGCCACCTGGTGCGGCCCCTGCCAGAGCGAGATGCCCGAGATCCAGTCGCTCTATGAGTCTTACGGCAGCAACGGCGAGGACCTGATCGTGCTGGGCGTCGCCAACCCCAGCAGCGCCGAAAATCCCCGCGCCGTGGACGGCAGCATCGACGAGGTCAGCGGATTCCTGTCGGACAACGGCTACACCTTCCCGGTGGTCATGGACACCACCGGCGATGTGCTCAGCGCCTACGGCATTTCCGCCTTCCCGACCACCTTCATGATCGACACCGAGGGCAACGTCTTCGGCTATGTGACCGGTCAGCTGACCGCCGACATGATGGAGAGCATCGTCACCCAGACCATGACCGGGCAGCGGGTCTCCTGAACCACAACGACAAAACGCCCCCGCAGATTCTGTGGGTGCTCATAAGAAAGTAATTTGAAAGAATTACAATTATGGCATCTGTCAGGCAGGATTGGGTAACGAATAAATACGCCGTATTCAGCAGATTTTGCTGGATACGGCGTATTTTCTTGCCTATTTACGCTTCCTTTTCCCTTTTCCGTGTGTCATGTTGCTTTTGCCGCGCCGATTTATGGGGTTTTTCATGTGCTTGGACAGCCGCAGCACCTCAATCAGATTGACAAACTGCTCTTTGGTGATGGCATCGTAGTCAATGCCGAGTGTGGCCAAGAGTGCCCGCGCCTTCTTTTCGTCGCTGCTGCCTTCAAAGTTCATGGCAGTCTGTAACTGCTGCTGTACTTGTGCTGCGGCGGACGGCTCGTCTGCCGTTGTGCTGTCGGTCTTGTGGGCTTCCCGAATATCGCGGAGTATTTCGTTCAGGTCATCCGAAACCACATGGCTGAAGTATTCTTCCTCCGGCACCTGCGCCAATTCCAGCGTGCGGAGATAGAGATCGTTGGCACTATCCTCTCGCTTGGACAGCACCATTTGACGCACGGCCTCCAGCACAGTGTTCATGTCGTTGATCCGCATATCCGCGATACGGTCAACATAAATTTCTGCATCCAGCATCAACCGCTGAAAATCTTTGTGGCAAATCAGCTCCGACAGCAGCCGGTGATTGAATTGCCCCGCCTTCAATACTTCAATCGCATCGTCACCCAAATGCAGAGCATCCAGCTCTGTGTTTGGGTGATTTTTTCTTTCTGTCAATCCCATCAAGTAATCGGCGGATACCCCATAAAACTTTGCCAGCGCCGCGATGCTGAACGGGCTGATGTCCTTGAAATCGTCCGCCTCATATTTGCCGAGGGCGGCGCGGGAAATGCCTGTTGCCTCGGAAAGCTGTTCCAGTATCAGGTTGCGCTCTGTCCGCAAATCTTTAAGCCGCTCCGGGATCGTCAGTTTGATATTCATATCCGCGCCCCCTCTCGTTCTGCTTCCCATTATAGCACAGATTTCTATAAGCGTGGAAATTTCCGCTTTTCGCACCCTTTTTCCAACCTCTTGGATATACGGGAACAGGCCCGATTTTTCGTTAAACTGTACTTGTCGGGAGGCAACAGCACCTTGAAAATTACATGACCGTCCGAATGGGATACCCCCGGCAGGGGAAGCAGCGCCATGACCCCATGTGTTTGAAAGCACGGGAGAGCGTGCCAATGCCGGAATACGCCGCTGAAAAGCCAGGGGCAGGAACGGCATTCGGAAAGAGCGGCAAAAATACAGCGATATTTTCAAAGGAAGTGAAAACAGCGAAAAATCCGGCGTTTTCATATTGATAACGCCATTAAAGCACGATACACCGGATAGCGAAGAGGGTACGCTGTCTGGCGTGTGATTATTCCAACCCGCGAAAATCCACGCGAAACGGTGAAGCTGAACCTTGCCCTGTGTGAGCAGGGCTTCACAAAGAGCGGAGAAAACAGTTATTCGCAAACCATCATCATTTGCCTAATGATGAACTCGATACACGTACCAGCGCACCGGCTTCACTGCCAAGCAAACGAAAAAAGGAGGGCATAAGCCATGAGAAACAAAGAGATTTACCGAAACGAAATCAAGTCCTATATTATCCGGGCTGGCATGACCATGAGCGAAGCTGTGGAAATTCTGGCCGACGAATACGGTTGGAGCAGCAGCGTTCCCAACTTGTCAGACAAGCTGAAACGCGGCAGCCTGCGCTACGGCGAGGCTGTGGAGCTGGCCGATGTGCTGGGGTACGACATTGTTTGGCAAAAGCGCCGGGAGGTGAGATAAATCGCGGGAACTATTTACGGATATATCCGGGTTAGCAGCAAGGACCAGAACGAGGACCGGCAGCGCATCGCTTTGCAGGAGCTTGCTGTCCCGGAAAAAAACATTTACATGGACAAGCAGTCCGGCAAGGATTTTGACCGACCCCAATACAAACGCCTGCTGCGAAAAATGAAAAAGGACGATCTGCTCTACATCAAGAGCATCGACCGTCTGGGCAGGAACTATGGGGAGATTTTGGAGCAGTGGCGGATATTGACGAAAGAGAAAGGCATCGACATCGTAGTGCTGGATATGCCGCTGCTGGATACCCGCCGGGGCAAAGATCTGATGGGCACCTTTCTCAGCGACATCGTGTTGCAGGTACTTTCCTTTGTGGCGGAAAATGAGCGCACCAACATCCGCCAGCGGCAGGCCGAGGGTATTGCCGCAGCAAAGGCAAGGGGCGTCCGCTTTGGCAGACCGCCGAAACCGTTGCCCGCTGGTTTTCACAGCGCCTATCAAAACTGGAAAGCCGGGAAAATTACAGGAACGGCAGCGGCAAAGGAATGTGGGATGCCGCTGTCCACATTCCGCTACCGGGCAGAAATTTACGAAAAGGCCAAATTGTTGTAAGCACCCGATTTTACAGAAAGGTGTACCTTCCTGTAAAATCGGTGTTTTTATAATCTTTTTTATTTTACCACGGATTCATGCGGATTTCCAGCACGGAATTGTGAACGATTTCGCTAATTCAAGAACGGTACGAGCTTTCACCGATAGTAACGAAAAGGTACACTTTTTGGAAAAGAAGGATGCCCATGAAAATCATCAACAACACTACCGAGAAGCTGGCTGATGACCTGCGTGTAACGATAAAAAAACGCAGCAGGGTCTCTATGGCCGCTGCCTGTTTTTCTGTCTATGCATTTGAAGAACTGAAAGCACAGCTTGAAAACCTGGACGAGCTGCGCTTTATCTTCACTTCTCCCGCCTTTTTGGACGAGAAGCCAAAGAAAGCCCAGCGGGAATTTTATATTCCTCGGCTGAACCGCGAGCGCACACTACATGGCAGTGAGTTCGAGATTAAGCTCCGCAGCGAATTCCGCCAGCGCGCAATCTCGCAGGAATGTGCGCATTGGATCCGGGAAAAAGCCCGCTTCAAGTCCAATAAGACCATGGAGGGAATGACAGGCTTTTTGACTGTAGATTCCGATTCTCCTGTAGCGTATGCACCAGTGAATGGTTTTACCCGCGAGGACCTGGGCTGTGACCGTGGCGGCCGTATGTTCAGCATGATCAACCGCGTGGATGCGCCAGAAAGTAAAGCTTACCTGGAACTGTTCGACCAGCTGTGGAACGACCAAAGCCACCTGAAAGACGTCACAGACAAAGTCCTGGAGAGCATCACCACCGCCTACCAAGAGAATAGCCCCGAATTCCTCTACTTTTATGCACTTTACAACATTTTTGGCAGCTTTTTGGAGCAGGTCAATGAGGACGATCTGCCCAGCGAAGCCAACGGCTTCAAGGAAAGCCAGGTCTGGAACAAACTGTACACCTTCCAGAAAGACGCTGTGATTGCCATTATCAGCAAGCTGGAACAATATAACGGCTGTATCCTGGCGGACAGCGTCGGCTTGGGCAAAACCTTCACCGCTCTGGCCGTCATCAAATACTATGAGAACCGCAACCTGCGGGTGTTAGTTCTTTGCCCTAAAAAGCTCAGCGACAACTGGATGACCTATAAGGCCAACTATGTCAACAATCCCATCGCCGGGGATCGCCTGCGCTATGACGTACTCTACCACACGGATCTAAGCCGGGACAAAGGATTTTCCGGCGAGATCGACCTGAGTAAACTGAACTGGAGCGCCTACGACCTGGTCGTGATCGATGAATCCCACAATTTCCGCAATGGCGGGGATGTGGACAATGAGGGAAAAGAAAACCGTTACACCCGCCTGATGAACAAAGTCATCCGCCCCGGTGCGCGCACACGTGTGCTGATGCTGTCGGCCACGCCGGTGAACAACCGCTTTTACGATCTGCGTAACCAGCTGGCACTGGCCTACGAGGGCGATAGCAGCGAATGGCAGGGCAAACTGGACATCAGCCGCAGCGTGGAGGAGGTTTTCCGCAACGCGCAGAAGGTGTTCAACGAGTGGAGCAAGCTGGACGTCGCCAGCCGCACCACCGACCAGCTGATGCAGATGCTGGATTTTGAATTTTTCCAAATTCTGGACGCCGTAACCATTGCCCGGTCCCGCCGCCACATTGAAAAATACTATGATGTCAGCGAAATCGGCAAATTCCCGACCCGGCTGCCGCCCATTTCCAAACGGCCGCCGCTGAGCGACCTGCCCGGCGCCATCTCCTACAGCGAGATCTATGATGACCTGCTCAGCCTGACTTTAAGTATCTACACCCCAACCAACTACATTCTACCAAGCAAGCTGGAGAAATACGCCAAACTGAACCATGAGGGCAAAAACCACCTGACCCAGGCGGGCCGCGAGCAGGGCATCCGCCGACTGATGAGCATCAATCTGCTAAAGCGTCTGGAAAGCTCCCTTCATTCCTTCCAGCTGACGCTGGGACGAATCGAACAGCTGATCGCGCAGACACTTGACACCATCGCGCATTATGATCCAACCGCCACACTGGAGCTGAACGACCTGAGCGGTGTGGCCGACCTGGATGCCGATGACCAGGAATCCGATCTGTTCACGGTGGGCCGCAAGGTCAAGATCGAACTGGCCGACATGGACTATGTGACCTGGCGCAAAGACCTGGAGGAAGATCAACATACGTTGCGAATGCTGCTGAAGGCCGTATCGCAGATCACACCGGCACACGACAGCAAACTGCGAATGCTGCTGGATACAATAACGGAAAAAATCGAGCATCCGATCAACCCCGGCAACAAAAAAGTCATCATATTCACGGCATTTTCCGATACAGCGCAGTATCTTTACGATCATGTCAGCGCATTTGCCGGGGAAAAGTACGGTTTGAACACTGCGTTGGTCACCGGATCGGTGGAGGGCCGCACCACCATCCCCAAATTCAAGGCGGACTTGAACAACGTGCTGACCTGCTTCTCGCCACGCTCTAAGGACAAAGCCGCCCTGATGCCGGATGGCCCCGACATTGACCTTCTGATCGCCACCGACTGCATTTCGGAAGGCCAGAACCTGCAGGACTGCGACTGCCTGATCAACTACGACATTCACTGGAACCCGGTTCGTCTGGTGCAGCGGTTTGGGCGGATCGACCGTATTGGCAGCAAAAACGATGTGATCCAGCTGATCAATTTCTGGCCGGACATGGACCTGGACTCCTACATCAATCTGAAAGGCCGGGTAGAGACCCGCATGAAGGCACTGGTCATGACCTCCACCGGCGATGACAACCTGCTCAGCCCGGAGGAACAGGGCAACTTGGAATACCGGCGAGAGCAGCTCAAGCGGTTGCAAACCGAGGTGGTGGACCTGGAGGAGATGGGCACCGGCGTCTCCATCACCGATCTGGGCCTGAACGAGTTCCGCATGGAAGTGATGGAGTATGCCAAGCGCCACCCGGAACTGGAGACCACCCCCGGCGGCATCAGCGCCGTGACACAGGCTCTGCCGGACGCTCCGGCGGGCGTGGTGTTCGTGCTGAAAAATGTGCACAACGAGATCAACATCAACGACCGCAACCGACTGCACCCCTATTATCTGGTCTACCTGACCGAGGAGGGAGAGATCGTCTACGACCATCTTTCCCCGCGCAGCACATTGGAGACCATGCGCCAGCTGTGCCACGGCAAAACCGAGCCGATTCAGGCGCTGTGCCGTGCCTTTAACGAGGAGACCCGCTGCGGTGAAGAGATGCAGCTGTACTCTGACCTGCTGGAGGAGGCGGTGCTCTCCATCGTGGATGCCAAGGAGGACAGCGACCTGGACAGCCTGTTCCGCGCAGGCGGCACCACGGCGCTGCTGAACCAGATCTCCGGTTTGGATGATTTTGAACTGATCTGTTTTCTGGTGGTCAAGGAGGGATGAACCATGCTTTCGTTTCCTACTTCCACGGTGTTTGAACGCCGCATCCCCAAGCAGAAGTTTTATCAGAATCTGGATGTCACGGCGGAGGTCAAACGTCTGTTTATCGAGCAAATCAAACTGATCACCTGGGCCAACAAGCTGTCGGCGCAGACGATGAACCTGGCGCCGGGGCAGACAGTGCAAGAGATCGAGGTGTTCCGCATCCGCATGGCGGGCGATGTGCTGGATAGCCGTGTGCTGAACCTGATGGACAAGCAGATCCCCTACCATCTGCTGTTTGTGCTGGAACGGTCGGACGGGAAATGCCAGCTTTCGGTGACTTACAAGGAAGCCAGCCAGAGCGGCGGCAGTGCCTTCCAGCTGCGGCAGAACTACCGCACCGTCTGGCAGACGCCGGAGGCGTTGACGCTGAACTTGACCGGCCTGAATATGGACGCGCTGTATGAGGGCATCGTCCGGCAAATTGCCGGCGATGCCCTGGCCGCGCCAAAGGCGGAGACCTTGCAGGCGGCTGTGGAGCAGGCCCAGGCGTGGGAGAAGCTGCAAAAGCAGATCGACCAGCTGAAAAGCCGGATGCGCAAGGAAAAGCAGCTGGCGAAGCAGATGGAGATCAGGAGAGAGATACAGAGATTGGAGAGTGGAGTTGATGCCGCTTACAAAGGATAAGTATTTTGAGCTTATTGATTCGAATTCGGATTATCCGCACTTCCGGTGTGCCCTTGGTGCTTATATTCCCGGCTCCTTATACAAATATTTTAGTATTCCTGATGACTCCGATGAGGCCCGGAAGCGATTTGAACAATTAAAATCCGGGGAAATATGGTTTTCAAAGCGAAGTGGTTTGAATGACCCATTTGAGTTTGAACATATTGCCTTAAAGGGCGCTCAGAACGATGCACGACAATATTATCTTAATAAGCAGCAGGAGCTGGAAGTATGCTGTTTTTCGGCTCTACTTTATAACAAACTTATGTGGTCGCATTATGCTGCCGGTTATAAGGGATACTGTGTAGAGTTTAGAGTCGAGTCACCAGAACGTTTCTATCCAGTAATTTATGAAAATGAAGTCCCTGATTTAAGTCAGGAATACCAGCGGTTTTATGATATGCGCAATGAGATGTGTGCTAACCCATCACTCGTTTTGAATAACTACGAGAACCGAAAGGTTCTTCTCCGTATTAACTATCCGCTGTTTAGCAAAGATACGTGTTGGAGTTATGAAGAGGAGTATCGCATTTTAGACAGCTCAACGGTATCGAATGGAGAGCTCCAGCAAATGACGACCAATGGACTTCGCGTGACAAAAATCATTGCTGGTGCATTTTGCACAGATTTGAATTTTCAAAGACTAAAAGAAGTCGCCGGTGCTTTGAATGTTCCCCTTTCTAAAATTGGCTGGGATAGTAATTTACGCTTAAATGAGGTTCCACTGCCATAACAATACGAGGTGAAAATCATGGACAAACTAAAAATGGAAACGTCGGATATGGCAGCAGAGAATATTGAAAAAATTGGGGCTTTGTTCCCCTCGGCTGTTACCGAGATGCGGGGCGAGGATGGCAGCATCAAAAAGGGCGTCAACTTTGAAATGCTCAAGCAACTGCTGAGCCCGGATGTGGTGGAGGAAGGCGATGAACGGTATGAGTTTACCTGGGTGGGCAAGAAGCAGGCCATAGCCGAAGCCGCCCGCCCCACCACCAAGACGCTGCGCCCGGTAAAGGAGGACAGCCGCAACTGGGACGCCACCGAAAACCTGTACATCGAGGGCGATAACCTGGAAGTGCTGAAAATCCTGCAGGAGAGCTACTTGGGCAAGGTCAAGATGATTTACATTGATCCGCCCTACAACACTGGCCACGACTTTATTTATCGGGATGACTTTGGGATGAGCCGAGAAGAGTGGAGTGAAAAAAGTGGAGAGTTGAGTGAAGACGGCGACCGACTGTTCGAGAACACCGAGAGCAATGGGAGGTTTCACTCTGATTGGTGCAGTATGACGTATTCCCGGCTGATGTTGGCAAGGAATTTGTTAACGGAGGATGGGGTCGTTTTCATTTCTCTTGATGATGGCGAAATTGAAAATTTGCGTGAAATATGTAATGAAGTTTTCGGTGAGCAAAACTTTCTTGCACAATGCGTCAGAAAACGCAGGGATAGCCAAGCAAATTTATCAAAAAATATATCCCCTATACACGAGTATGTCGTTTTGTACGCCAAGAGTAACGGAAATCTTCTCAATAAAATTAGTGCTCATATCAATGAGCGTGATTATAAAAATCCCGACAATGACCCTCGCGGACCTTACAAAACCATGCCATGTACAAACAAGGGTGGTGCCATATATAGTGTTATGACGCCAAGCGGAAAGACCATAACCGAAGAATGGCGCTTTAAGCGAGAAACCTATGATCGCTTACTGAATGATAATCGCTTGGTATTTCCTAGAGACGGCGATGGAAAGCCAAGATATAAACTGTTTCTGTCAGAAAAGAAATCTGAAGGACAGCTGGCAAATACTTGGCTCGACTTTTTGGCATCTAACCAAGAGGCCACTCGAGAGATTAAATCCTTATTTGGAAATTCAACCATTTTTAGCACTCCCAAGCCGGTAGAATTAATAAAATTCTGTATGGATTTGGCAACAAAAACTGACTCTATCGTTCTCGACTTCTTCTCCGGCTCCGCCACCACTGCCCACGCGGTCATGCAGCTCAACGCCGAGGACGGCGGGCACCGCAAGTTCATCATGGTACAGCTCCCCGAACCCTGCGACGAAAACAGTGAAGCCTTCAAAGCAGGTTACAAAAACATTTGCGAAATCGGCAAAGAGCGCATCCGCCGCGCCGGTGAGAAAATCAAAGAAGAAAACCCGCTGACTACCCAAAATCTGGACATCGGCTTCCGCGTGTTCCGTGTGGATGAGAGCAATATGAAAAACGTCTACTATCATCCCGAGGAGGTCACCCAGCTGATGCTGGGCGAGACGGTCAGCAACATCAAGGAGGACCGCACCGACCTGGACCTGCTCTACGCCTGCCTGCTGGATTGGGGCGTGGAGATCAATCTGTCCCACACCAGCACCCAGGTGGCGGGCTGCACCGTACATAACGTGGACAACGGCGCCCTGGCCGCCTGCTTTGACAAGGCGGTTCCCCGCGCCGTGGTCGAGTACATAGCCAACCTGCAGCCGCTGCGGGCGGTATTCCGCGACAGCGCCTTTGCCACCGATGCCGAAAAGATCAACGTGACGGAGATCTTCAAAAATCTTTCGCCCGACACGAAGGTGAAGGTGATCTGATGAAACTCAAATTCAAACATCAGCCCTTCCAGGCAGAGGCTGCAGCTGCGGTCTGTGATGTATTCAACGACCAGCCGCTGCGTACCGCCAATTACCGCATCGATCTGGGCGATACCACCAATATGCAGCAGCGCATGGATTTTAGCGAGGTGGGCTTCCGCAATCATCCGCTGGTGCCGGAGCTGACCCGCAGCCGGATTTTAGAGAACCTGCGCGCGGTGCAGATCCGTAACAATCTGAAACCATCCGATGCTTTGGCCGGTCCCGGCATCAACCTGACCATCGAGATGGAGACCGGCACTGGCAAAACTTACACCTACGTCAAAACCATGTACGAGCTCAATCGCCGCTACGGCTGGAGCAAATTTATTATAGTGGTGCCCTCGGTGGCCATCCGGGAAGGCGTGGCCAAATCGCTGGAAACGACCCAGCAGCATTTTTCTGATGAGTACGGCAAGAAGATTCGCTTTTTTACCTACTCCTCGGACAAGCTGACCGAAGTGGACAACTTTGCCTCGGACAGCGGCATCTATGCCATGATCATCAATATGCAGGCGTTCAATTCCAGCAAAAACCAGAAGATCATCGACAAAAAGCTGGACAGCTTCCGCAGCCGCCGTCCCATCGACATCATCGCCCAAACCAACCCGATCCTGATCATCGATGAACCACAGAGCGTGGAGGGCAAACAGACCAAAGAAAGCCTAAAAAAGTTCAACGCTCTGTTCACGCTGCGCTATTCCGCCACCCACAAAGAAAAATATGATATGGTTTACCGCCTGGACGCTATGGATGCCTACAACCAGCATCTTGTCAAAAAGATCGCGGCGTTGGGCATCACGCTGACAGGTACTACCGCCACCAATAGTTTTGTCTATGTGGAAGGCGTGGACATTTACAAGAACAAGGCCCCCACGGCCCGCCTGGGTTTTGAGATAAAGGGCAAGACCGGCACCCGCACCATGGTGCGCAAGGTGCAGGGCGGCGACGACCTGTACACCCTCTCCGGCGAGCTGGACGAATACGCCGACCGCTTTGTGATTTTGCCGGACGGCATCGATGGGCGGGACAACTCGGTCACCTTCCTCAATGGCCTCAAACTCTACGCTGGACAAATTAGCGGCAACGAGCAGATGACAGCCTTGCAGCGCCGGATTCAAATCCGGGAGACCATCCGTACCCATATCCAGCGGGAGCGGGAATTGTATCCCAGGGGCATCAAGGTGCTGTCACTGTTTTTCATCGACGAAGTATCCAAGTACCGCCTATATGACGGCGACAACGACGATGGCCGCAACGGCGAGTATGCCAAAATGTTCGAGGAGGAGTACGAAAACGTTGTGGGCCAGATGCAGCGCCAGTTTGGCGATGACGCCTATCTGCATTATCTGGACGGCATTGACGTGCACAAGACCCACCAGGGGTATTTTTCTATCGACAAAAAGAAGGGCAAAAAAGCCCGCTTTGTGGAAGGAAAGATCGACCGCAAAACGCAGCTGTCCGATGATGTGGATGCCTACGACCTGATCATGAAGGACAAGGAACGGCTGCTCAGCCTGGACGAACCGGTGCGGTTTATCTTTTCCCACTCGGCCCTGCGCGAAGGCTGGGACAATCCCAACGTGTTCCAGATTTGCACACTGAAACCTCAGAGCGAGTCTGAGATCCGCAGCCGCCAGGAGATCGGTCGCGGCCTACGCCTGTGTGTCAACCAGCAGGGCGAGCGCATGGACGAAAGCGTCCTGGGCCGAGACGTGCAGGAGCTGAACAAGCTGACGCTGATCACCGACCTGGAGTATGGAAAATTTGCCGAGGCACTGCAAACCGGCTTGGCGGAGTCGCTGGCAGACCGCCCGCAGAAGGTGGACACCCAGCTGTTTGTAGGCCGCACGCTGGTCGACGCCAACGGCGAACAGGTCCATGTTACGCAGGACCTGGCCAACGCAATCTACGAAGATCTGATCCAGAACGATTATGTAAAACGCGGCAAACTGACCGACAAATATTTTGCTGATAAAGAAATCGGGAGCTTTCATGTTGCCAGCGAGGTGTCGGGATATGCAGATTCGGTGGTGCGGATTTTGTCCGGCGTATACGATGCTCATACCATGGCCCCGGAAAACGCCCACAGCAACAATGTGCAAGCCATCGTAGACGAAGAAAAACTGCACAAGGCTGAGTTTCTAAACCTATGGAATCGGATCAACCACAAGTCCTTTTATACTGTTCAGTTTGACACGCCGGAATTGATCGACCACTCCATTCGGGCGCTGGACTCCAAATTGAATGTGACCCGCGTGCAGATCAACCTGGAATATGGAGAGCAGACAGCGCGGTTGGAATCGCGGGAACAGTTGGAGCAGGGAAAAGGCTTCCAGAAAGCCCGCAGCGACCGCGAGTCCGCCAAGTATGCGCCGCTTGGCAGCGTGCGGTACGACCTTGTCGGCAAGCTGGTGGAGGAAACCGGTCTGACGCGGGCCACCGTGGCCGCCATTTTGCGGGGAATCGCCCCGCAGACCTTTTCCCAGTTCCGCATCAACCCGGAGGAGTTCATCTTGAAAGCCGCCCGCTTGATTAATGACGAGAAAGCCACCCAGATCATCGAGCATATCACCTATAACCGGCTGGATGCAGCCTACGACCAGGATGTTTTTACCAGGGCTACACTGCGCGGCAAACTGGATGTCAACGCCATGGAGGCCAACCGCAGCCTGTACAGCCATGTGATCTACGACTCGGACAATGAACGCAGGTTTGCACAAGAGCTGGATGTCAGTGACCAAGTGGCGGTGTATGTAAAATTGCCCGGTAGTTTCTATATTTCGACCCCGGTTGGAAAATACAACCCTGACTGGGCGATCGCTTTTAACGAGGGCAGCGTGAAGCACATCTACTTTGTCGCCGAAACCAAAGGCAATCTCGACACTATGGAGCTACGCGGCGTAGAAAATGCAAAGATCGAATGCGCCAAAAAACATTTTGCTGCCATCAGCAATGGCAGCGTGGTTTACAGCGTGGTAGACAATTATAGCACCTTGATGCAGCTGGTAAGTAACTGATCCCAAGGGCGCACTTCTATACATAGTCTAAAGACCATGTATCGTGCGTCCTGCGGAGCTTACCTCTGCCGCTGATAAAATCAGCAATCCGAGGTCTGCGTTCGCTTCGCTCCGACAAGGTGGCTACACCCCCTTGCGCCGCTAAAGCGGCTATCCCCTGTGTACCCGCCGCAAAGAGAAATCCGCTCTGCGGTTTTCCCTTTTCATCGGGTTTTATAGAAGCACTGACACACGGACTGTCTGCGGATGGTCTTTCTTTATCTTATCAGCAAAGGATGTGAGAACATGGAAAAATCTTTGGAACAGTTGAAGCAGGAATATGAAAAAACCACTGTCCTGCTGGAACAGGAAAAACGGAAAATGCAGCGTTTGAAAAACCGGCAGGCGTATCTGGAAAGCGGT
>OGRY01001982.1_pt1 | contig 13910 bp, 4 predicted proteins | sample 1553551 | NCBI WGS metagenome assembly OGRY01 (sample SAMEA2580101, study PRJEB22360) | human gut metagenome | biome: human gut; feature: human-associated habitat; material: faeces | place: Denmark | collected 2008/2010
GGCTGGGACGGCTGGCTTGGATGCTACATGGAAGTCGTGCCGGAGCAGAATATGACATTTCTGATGATGACCCAGAAAAAAGATGCCGGAACGTACACCCTGTCCCGGAAGATCCGAAATATTATTTTCAGCGAATAACTTTTCATGAGAGTGATTCTCAAGTAAGGCCTTCCGGCCCGTCAGATCAGACGAAAAAAGTGCCGGAAAAGAAACAACTTAACGAATCAGACGGAACATATGAGCAAATTGCTGTAAAACTACGTCGAATTTTGTCTAAAACGGATATTTGCAGTGAGACAGATGTATGCTATTTTAGTGTCAGTCGAAAATGAAGGCGATTTCATTACTACTTTCAGAAAAAACAGCAAAAAAGGGATATCGTGTAAGTTTTTGACCGATTTTGAAGGAAATAAAAGAAAGAATTCAAAATCATGAAAAGAAGACTAAAAAGCAGAAAGGATGCAGAAAATATGATTTCGTTACCGTTAAAGTTTGATGAAGTAGAGAGTGTAGAAGAATTTGTAAATATGGTGAAACGCCTGGATTACGACGTTGACGTAAAAATAGGACGATGCGTCTTTGATGCGAAATCCCTGATGAGTGTCCTGATGATCGCCGGAAACCCGGATGCGGTTGTGGAAGCCCATACGAACGATATCGAAGCATTTAAAAAGAAATTTAAGGATTACCTTCAGTAAGAAAAAAAGTCGGAAAGGCACTGTGTGTAAGATGCATGGTGTCTTTTTTGATGCACGAAAAAGCGGGTGAAGTATCTTGCCGGGGAGACGTGTGCATGGTAAAATAAAGTCTATTGGGATGGAAATAAGAGAATCAAAAGAACGGGCTGATGTAGAAGAAGTTTTTCGTAAAAAAGGAGGTACAAAGTGGAAGAAGAGAAACTGGAAAGAAGCATCAGAAAATCAGAGATTCCCGGACTTACGAGGGAAGAGGAGGAAGCACAGCTTGCGAAGGTGATCGGGATTGCCGAGCAGAATCTGGAACAGGCGAAGGCGGATATCCGGCTGGCGAATGAGGACCTGGCGGATCTGATGGAGACGTACGACGCAAAAGAGGCGGAAGGCCTGGCGCTCTGGAACAACGCGACGGCGAAGCTGAATGCGTACCAGCACGGCATGGCGCGGCTGGAAAAAGCGAGAAAGAAGCCGTATTTCGGGCGGATTGATTTTCAGGATCCGCGGCTTTCGTTTTTAGAGTCCTATTACATCGGGCGCGTCGGCATTTCCGATGAGAAGGCGGAGCCGGTTGTGCTGGACTGGCGGGCGCCGATTTCCTCCGTCTATTATGAGAACAGCACCGGGCCGTGCAGCTATACGGTGAGTTCAGAGGGTACTTTTTCGATTGATCTGAAAAGAAAGCGGACGTATGAGATTGAAAATGACCATCTGAAAGACTTTTTTGATTCCGATGTGGTAGCGAACGATGAGCTGCTGACAAAGTATCTGGCGAAGAACAAAAAAGCGGTGCTCGGTGAGATCATTGCGACGATCCAGCAGGAGCAGAACCTCATTATCCGCAGATCCCCGAAGACGAATCTGATCGTACAGGGCGTGGCTGGCTCCGGAAAGACGACGGTGGCGATGCACAGGATTTCGTACATCCTCTATAATTACGAGGAGGACTTCCGGCCGGAGGATTTCTATATCATTGGAAGCAACCGCATTCTGCTGAACTACATTACCAGCGTTCTGCCGGAACTCGATGTGTACGGCATCCGTCAGATGACGATGGAGCAGCTTTTCATCCGGCTTCTGTATGAGGACTGGGACGAAGAAAAGTACATGGTACACACCATCGACCGCGCGGATGAGAAAAACAGCATAAAGGGCGGAAGCGGCTGGTTTTTCGATCTGGAAAATTTCTGCCGTACGTACGAGGCAGAGCAGATTCCGCGGGAGCCGGTGCGGCTGGAAAAAACGGGAACATTGCTTCTGGACGCCGAGTATATTGATAACTATTGCAGGGAGCAGTCCACACTTTCCATGGAAGGAAAGATGTGCATGCTGAACGAGATCCTGCTGGCAAAATTTGAGAACGAGGTTTCGGGAAAAGAAGTGACGTTTCCGGCGCGCGAAAAAAAGGCGCTGAAGCGGAAATACGAGAAATATTTTGGAGATGGAAAATGGCGGGGATCCATTTTTGATCTCTATTTACAGTTTCTGGAGCAGCAGGCGGAGAAAGGAAAAGCGGTGGAAGTGCCGGAAAACTCCTTTGATGTCTATGATCTGGCGGCGCTGGCATACCTCTATAAGCGGATCAAGGAAAACGATCCCGTGCGCGAGGCGAGCCATGTGGTCATCGACGAGGCGCAGGATTTCGGGATGATGGCTTACCAGGTGCTTCATTACTGTCTGCGTGACTGTACGTATACCATTATGGGAGATACGTCGCAGAATATCCATTTTTCCTACGGCCTGAACGACTGGGAGGAGCTGAAAAAGCTGATTCTGACCGGCACGTACGATGCGTTCGGCGTTCTGCGGAAGAGTTACCGGAACACGGTGGAGATCTCCGATTTTGCAAATGAAATCCTGCGGCACGGGGATTTTGCGATTTATCCGGTGGAGCCGGTGCTGCGGCATGGAACGACGGTGCAAAAGGAAGCGTTTGCGGATGAGGCTGCGCTTCTGGCAGCTGGAGTGCAGAAGATCAAAGCGTGGCAGGAGCAGGGATATGAGACAATTGCCGTTGTATGCCGGGATGAGGCAGAAGCGGCTGCGACGGCGCGGAAGCTGAAAAAATATGTGCCGGTTGTGGAGGAGGATCTCGAGACGGCAGAATTTGGCGAGGGCGTGATGGTGCTTCCGGTTGCGTATACGAAGGGACTCGAGTTTGACGCGGTGCTGCTTCTTGATCCGACAGAAGAAAAATATCCGGAGAATGACGGACAGGTAAAGCTGCTTTATGTAGCGGCAACGCGTGCGCTGCATGAGCTGGCAGTGCTGTATACGGGAAAACTCACAGGAATCCTTGCAAAGAAAGCGCCAAAGGGCCGTCACAATCAGGAATTTGCCATGGAGACGCTGACGAAGGCGAAAGAGTATGAGAAGGTTTCGCTGACGCAGAAGGAGGCGCGTGAGGAGAACCGCGCGATCGGCATCCAGGAGATGGACGAGCGGAACAGCCACGGACCAAAAAGGATTGTAATTAAGCCGGAGCAGATACCGGGAAGGGCGCCTGGAAATACAAGCACGACGGGAACAGCGGTGATGCCAAAAAGCAGTACGGGCATGCGGAAAGCAGCGGCAGAAACAGGAAAAGAAATTGCCGCAATGACGATGCAGCAGCGTGCGCCGGAAGGAGTTTCTGTTGTCTTTGCCGGTGCCGCCTACCGTGGAAAGACAGGCGGCAAAGCACCGGGCAGCAGACCGGCGACTGCAGGAATACAGTCAGAAAAAGCTGAACAGCCAGAGCACATGAATACATCGCCCTACGCTTTTGGGGCAATTCCGGAAAATGAACTGCTGCGCATGAAGGGGCATTCGAGGATCAAGTGCGCGGTGAAATGGGCAAAGAAAGGAAAAGCAGCGGTTGAGATGGCGAGCATGTACGGCATTCTGCGCATCACGCCGATTACGCCGGAGGTCATCCGCATCAGCTTCGTAAAAGGTGTGACGGCAAAAGTCCAGGACACGTACTGGAAGCCAAAGGCGGATACCTCGTTCCCCTGGAGTGCAAAGGAATCGAAGACGGCGGTTCTTGTTGAGACAGAGAAGCTGCGTGTCATGGTGGAAAAAAAGGACGGCGCGGTGCAGTTCTTTACGCCGGATCACAAACTGGTTTTTTCCGAGAAACGAGACGAGCCGCGCATGATCGACGGCGGCATGACATGGACATTCTTTGACTGGAGCGGTTCCGAAAAGCTGAAAGCCAAGGGCATTCTCTCGACAGAGTGGCTGGATCTGACCGCGAAGGCGCGCTACGTCTCGTTTGGCGGAAAGCAGGCGCGGATGCCGCTTGTCGTCTCAAACCGCGGCTATGGTATTGCAGCCGCCGCTTCCAGAACGGCACTGCTGTGCAATGTGCGGACGTTTGGAACGTATCTTCATACCGCCGGGGACGGACAGATCGATTATTACTTTATTCTCGGAAAAGACCGGGATGAAATTATAAAACAGTATAAAGAGCTATAAAAGGAGCAGACATTTCATGAAAACTCTGGTAATTGCAGAAAAACCATCTGTGGCACGCGATATTGCACGCGTGCTCGGATGTGCGAAAAAAGAAAACGGAGCACTGGAAGGAAACCAGTATATTGTGACCTGGGCGCTCGGCCACCTCGTGACCTTAAAAGACCCGGAGGACTATGATAAAAAGTATAAGGAATGGAATATGGCAGTTCTGCCGATGATGCCGGAGAAACTGCAGATCAAGGTCATTCCGCAGACGGGAAAACAGTATCACGCTGTGACGACACAGCTTGCGCGGAAAGATGTCGGTGAGGTGGTCATTGCGACAGATGCCGGCCGTGAAGGCGAGCTGGTGGCGCGGTGGATTCTTGACAAGGCGCACAATCAGAAGCCGTGTAAGCGTCTCTGGATTTCGTCCGTTACCGACAAGGCAATCCGTGAGGGATTTGCCAGCCTGAAAGATGCGAAAGAGTACGATAATCTCTACCGGGCTGCTGTTTCCCGTGCAGAGGCGGACTGGCTTGTCGGCATTAACGCAACGCGGGCACTGACATGCAAATACAATGCACAGCTTTCCTGCGGCCGTGTGCAGACACCGACGCTCGCCATGATTGCACAGCGCGAGCAGGAAATCCGAGAATTTGTCCCGAAGCCGTACTACACCGTAACGGCAGCAGCAGGCGGCGCAGTATACACCTGGAAGGATGAAAAATCGGGCGGAACACGGATTTCTGATCCGGAAAAGGCAAAGCAGATCGTAGAAAAAGCAAAACGGTATCCGCTTGTCCTGCAAAAAGTAGAAAAGAAGAAAAAACAGAAAGAGGCGCCGCTGCTCTACGATCTGACGGAGCTGCAGCGCGATGCCAGTGCACGGTTCGGTTATTCGGCAAAACAGACCCTGAATCTGATGCAGAGCCTCTATGAGACGCACAAAGTCCTCACGTATCCGCGGACGGATTCGCGGTATCTGACAAAGGATATTGTACCGACTTTAAAAGAGCGCCTCGATGCCGTGAGTATCGGGCCGTACAAGACGCTGGCACAGCAGGCGAAGCGCCGTCCGCTGAAGGAAAAGCCAGGTTTTGTGAATGATGCAAAGGTTTCCGACCACCACGCCATTATCCCGACGGAGCAGTATGTGCAGCTTTCTGCACTTTCCAATGAGGAACGCCGCATTTATGATCTCGTGGTGCGCCGTTTTCTTGCGGTACTGCTGCCGCCGTGTGTATATGAAGAGACGGTGATCCAGGCTTCCATCGAAAAGGAATGCTTTACTGCGCGCGGAAAGCGCATGGTCGAGAAAGGCTGGCAGGAGGCGTACGAGGATAACCGGTACGACGAAGAGGATGAGGCGAAAGAAGAGGTGCGGGAGCAGAATCTGCCGCTTCTGGAGGCAGGCATGAAGATCGGGCAGCCGAAGATCAGTCTCCGCGAAGGAAAGACAAAACCTCCGGCACGCTTCACGGAAGGCACGCTGCTCTCCGCGATGGAAAATCCGGTCCGCTACATGGAAAACCGCGACAGCAGCCTGGTAAAAACGATCGGTGAGGCGGGCGGCCTTGGAACGGTTGCGACCCGTGCGGATATCATCGAGAAGCTGTTCCGCAGCTTTCTGCTGGAGAAAAAAGGCAATGAGATCTATCTGACCTCGAAAGCACGCCAGCTTCTGAAGCTGGTTCCGGCGGATTTGAAAAAGCCGGAGCTGACGGCAAGCTGGGAGATGCAGTTAAACGACATTGCAAAGGGAAAGAAGCGGCGCGATGTGTTTATGAAGGAGATCCGCAGCTACACGGTGGAACTGATCGATGAGATCAAGACGGAAGAGGGAACGTTCCGCCACGACAACCTGACGAACAAGAAGTGCCCGAACTGCGGAAAACGGCTGCTTGCGGTGAATGGAAAGAACGCAAAACTGCTCGTCTGCCAGGACAGAGAGTGCGGCTACCGCGAGACGGTTTCCCGCACGACGAATGCGAGATGCCCGGTCTGCCATAAGCGCATGGAGATGATCGGAAAGGGCGAGGATGCGACGTTTGTCTGCGCCTGCGGCCACAAAGAGCGCATGACAAAATTCCAGGAGCGCCGCAAAAAAGAGGGCGGAGGCGTGACGAAGCGGGATGTGGCAGCCTACCTGAAAAAACAGAAAAAAGAGGCCGAAGAGCCGGTAAACAATGCATTTGCCGCGGCATTAAAAGGAATCAAATTATAAAAAACGGAGCGTGTCTGCCAGAATGGAAAAAGCGATGGCAGGCGCGCTTCTTTTGTTAAAATCGTAGAGAAAAGAGTCAAAAAAATAGATTGTTTTATGCAGAGTTATGCCGTAAAATAGAAACAAATGGGATAGAAAACCAAAAATTCTGAAAATAAAAAACAGGAGGTTTTTCAATGAAACAGACAGATTTGGAAAAGCTGCTGGCGGATATGTCGCTGAAAGAGAAAGTGGACCAGATGCTTCAGTTAAGCGGAGCATTTTATCTGGGAGATGAAAACAGCGTTCTGACCGGTCCGGCAAACGATATGGGAATCGGAAAAGAGGATCTGGAGATGGCAGGCTCCATTCTGGGAGCAGCAGGCGCCGATACGATGAAAAAACTGCAGGACGACTATATGGCAAAACAGCCGCATCACATCCCGATGCTGTTTATGATGGATGTCATTCACGGCATGAAGACCATTTTCCCGGCGCCGCTGGCGCAGGGAGCCACTTTTGATCCGGAACTCTCCGGCGAGTGCGCGTCTGCAGCCGCAAAAGAAGCATCCGCGGCCGGACTTCACGTTACCTTTTCTCCGATGGTTGACCTTGTGCGCGATGCGAGATGGGGCCGCGTTGTGGAATCCACAGGCGAAGATCCGTACCTGAACAGCCGCTTTTCCGAGGCGATCGTAAAAGGATTTCAGGGCGATGATTTAAAAACACCGGGAAAAGTTGCCTCCTGCATCAAACACTTTGCAGGATACGGCGGAGCAGTCGCAGGAAGAGATTACAACACCGTAGAGCTCTCAGAGCATACCTTCCGTGAATTCTATCTTCCGGCATACAAAGCAGGCATCGATGCGGGCGCAGCGATGGTGATGACATCATTCAACACGATCAACGGCGTTCCGGCGAGCACCAACAAATGGCTGATGCGCGATATCCTGCGCGGTGAGATGGGATTTGACGGCGTGCTGATTTCTGACTTTGCAGCCATTCTGGAAACCGTTGCCCACAGAAGCTCGAAAGATGCCGCCGATGCAGCGAAAAAAGCGCTGGAGGCAGGCGTGGATATTGATATGATGACGTCCGTTTATGCGGCAAACCTGTGCCGGATGGTCGAGGATGGCGAAGTAGAAGAACGCCTGATCGACGAGTGCTGCCTGCGCATTCTGGAACTGAAAAACAAGCTGGGACTGTTTGAAAATCCGTATAAAGATGCGGATGCAGAGAAAGAAAAAGAGTACAATCTCTGCCCGGAGCACCGCGCACTGGCGAAAAAAGCGGCAGAGGAATCCTTCGTTCTGCTGAAAAACGACGGCATTCTGCCGCTCGATACGACGAAAAAAATTGCCTTTGTCGGACCGTATACCGATAATCATGAAATCAAGAGCAGCTGGTCTTTTACCGGTGACAGCAAAGACTGTGTGACGATCCGGGAAGCAGCGGAAAAGGTATTCGATGCGTCCCGCACATCTTATGATGAGGGATGCCCGGTGATCGGAAATGATGTGGAGCTGATTGGATTTACCGAGACAACGCCGAAAAAATACAGCGGGGAGGAGCTTGCTGTCATGGAGCAGAGCGCACTTAAGGCTGCAAAAGAGGCAGATCTCGTGGTCATGCCGCTTGGCGAGCATTATCTGCAGAGCGGTGAAGCGACAAGCCGTGCCATGATCGATGTGCCGGAGATCCAGATGGAGCTGTTCCGAAAAGTGCTGGCCGTTAACCCGAATGTTGTCGTTGTTCTGTTCAATGGCCGTCCGCTCGATCTGCGTGAGATCAGTGCAAAAGCAAAAGCCATTCTCGAGGTATGGTTCCCGGGAACCGAGGGCGGAAGCGCTGTTGTGGATGTCCTGACCGGAAAGAAAAATCCATCCGGCCATCTGCCGATGAGCTTCCCGTACTGCGTGGGCCAGGCGCCGGTCAGCTACAACGAGTATTCCACCGGAAGACCGAATCTGCCGGGCATGAAAGAGCGGTTCCGCTCCAAATATCTCGATATTCCGAACGCACCGCTGTATCCGTTTGGTTACGGACTTTCCTATACCACGTTTGATATTTCCGCGGTAACACTGGATCAGAACGAGATGGATAAAAACGGCAGAATTGCAGCGCATGTGACCGTGAAAAATACAGGTGATACGGCTGGCTGTGATGTTGTACAGCTGTACATCCGTGATGATTATTCCGATGTGGTTCGTCCGGTGCGAGAGCTGAAAGGCTTCCGAAGAGTAGAGCTTGCTCCGGGCAAAGAGCAGGAAGTGACCTTCTATATTACCGAAGAAGATCTGCGCTACTACCGTCTCGACGGAACCTTTGGAAGCGAGCCTGGAACGTTTACCGTATTTGTCGGTGACAGCAGCACGACGGAAAACAGTGCGGTATTTACACTGAAATAAATGCAGCAGGAAAAAGGAGAAAACTTATGGAGAAAACAACGAAAAACGGAATCCACCGCATCACACAGGCAGACGGAAAAACGATTGCCTGGGCGGAGGAGTCCGGTGTAAAGGTATTGGAAAAAGATGGATATTACTTTAAAGATCTTGCAAAAACCGGCGAACTGCTGCCGTACGAGGACTGGCGTCTTTCCGATGAGGAGAGAGCGGCAGACCTTGCGGGTCGTCTTTCGATTGAAGAGATTGCAGGCCTTATGCTGTACTCGCCGCACCAGGCGGTACCGCCGATGCCGGGCGGACCATTCCAGGGAACGTTTGACGGAAAAACGTATCTCGAATCCGGCAAAGAGCCGTATGCCATTTCTGACCAGCAGAAGGAATTTCTGGAGGACGAACACATCCGTCATATTCTGCTGACGAATGTAGAAAGCCCGGAAATCTCCGCAAAGTGGAGCAATGAGCTGCAGAAAAGAGCGGAAACACTGCCGTACGGTATTCCGGTCAACCTCTCCTCCGATCCGCGGAACGGAGCAAAGGATTCCGGCGCGGAGTTCAAGAGCGGCGGAAGCGAGATCAGCAAATGGCCGGAGGGCGTTGGTTTTGCAGCCTGCTTCGATCCGGAAGTAGCCGGACAGTTTGCAAAAGATGCTTCCCGCGAATATCGGGCACTCGGTATCACAACGGCACTTGGACCGCAGATTGATCTCTGTACCGAGCCGAGATGGATGCGGTTTGTCGATACGTTAGGCGAAGAAGTGGAGATGTCCAAAAAGCTTACCAAAGCGTACTGTGACGGTATGCAGACAACGGAAGGGGAAGCAGACGGCTGGGGAAAAGACAGCGTCAACACGATGGTCAAACACTGGCCGGGCGGCGGCACCGGAGAGGCCGGACGCGATGCACACTATGCATTCGGGCAGTTTGCCGTTTATCCGACCGGAAATTTTGAGGAGCATTTAAAACCGTTTACCGAGGCAGCCTTCCACCTGGACGGACCGACCGACTGCGCATCCGCGGTTATGCCGTACTACACCGTATCCTACGGCGTGGACAAGAAAAACGGCAAGAACGTCGGAAACTCCTACAGCGAGTACCTGATCAAGGATCTGCTGCGCGGAAAATATGAATTCAAAGGCATTGTCTGCACCGACTGGGGCATCACCCAGGATCCGGAGAAGACGATTGAGGGATTTGGAAGCCGCTGCTACGGCGTGCAGGATATGACCGAGGCAGAACGGTGTCTGCTGGCGATCACAAACGGCGTTGACCAGTTCGGCGGAAACAGCGAGTCCGGTCCGATTGTCGAGGCGTATAAGATCGGCTGTGAGAAATACGGCGAGAAAGCGATGCGTGAGCGCATGGAGCTGTCCGCCAAACGTCTTCTGATCAACATTTTCCACTGCGGCTTGTTTGAGGACCCGTATCTTGATCCGGAAGAATCCGCAAAGATTGTAGGATGCGAAGAGTTCTGCCGCCATGGCTATGAGGCACAGCAGAAATCCATCGTCCTGCTGAAAAACAGTGCGAAACGCGCACCGGAAGGACAGAAGGGTGTGCTACCGCTGAAGAAAGGTTTGAAGGTTTATATTCCGGAGAGAAAGATTGGACCGTCCAAAGCGTTCTTCCGCATCGATCTGCCGGCAAAAACCGAAGATCCGCTGCCGGATGGACTGCCGTCCAAGTACGGTACACGCGTGGCATCACCGGAGGAGGCCGATGTGGCGCTGGTATTTATCGAAAGCCCGGCATGCAACCCGTATTCCACCGAAGATCTTGCGAACGGCGGCAACGGCTATCTGCCGATTACACTGCAGTACCGCCCGTATATGGCGAAAAAAGCGCGTGAGGTGAGTATTGCCGGCGGTGATTTCCGCGAGAATTTCACGAACCGCAGCTATCTTGGAAAGACAAACACTGCCTACAACGAGTCTGATCTCGACAATATTCTCGAATGCCGCCGCGCGATGGGCGACAAGCCGGTGATCGTCTGCGCAACCGTCAACAACCCGATGGTGATGCATGAATTTGAAGCCGAAGCGATCGTCGCAGAGTTCGGTGTTTCGAGAGCCGCTGTGCTCGACGTTGTCTTCGGCGGTTACAACCCGACCGGCCGTCTGCCGATCCAGATGCCGAAGGATATGGATGCGGTTGAGGAGCAGAGCGAGGACCGTGCGTTGGATATGGAAACCTATATTGACAGCGAAGGACATAACTATGACTACGGTTATGGCATGAATTACGAAGGCGTTCTTCCTGCATGGAAAAAGTAAAAGAATAACAGAAAATCTGATCGGCACCGGGACCGCGTGTGTTTCGGTGCCGATATTGGAAACAAAAGACAGAATAAGGAGGACTTAAAAAGAGATGATTGTTCCAAAATATTTCGAAGATTTCGATCACCTGCATGTGAATACCATGCCGAACCGTGCCTACTACATTCCGGCATCCCGCCGCATGGAGGATCTGGTGGAGAACCGGGAGGCGTCGGACCGCTTTTTCCTGCTTTCCGGCGACTGGAAATTCCGCTATTTTACCAGTGTTTACGATGTAAAAGAGGAGTTTTTCGCAGAAGGATACGACACTTCTGCATTCGAGACGATTCCGGTGCCGTCCGTCTGGCAGAATTATGGCCATGACCACCATCAGTATACGAACGTCCGCTACCCGTTCCCGGTGGATCCGCCGTATGTGCCGTATGAGAACCCGTGCGGTGCGTACGTGAGAACGTTCGAGTGGAAAAAACAGGAGGAAGCACCGAGGGCATTCCTGAATTTTGAGGGCGTGGATTCCTGTTTCTACGTGTGGATGAACGGCAACTTCGTCGGCTACAGCCAGGTGTCTCATTCTACGAGTGAATTTGATGTAACAGACTTCTTAAAAGATGGCACCAACACCATCGCCGTACTGGTGCTGAAATGGTGCGATGGAAGCTATCTCGAGGATCAGGACAAATTCCGCATGAGCGGCATTTTCCGCGATGTCTATCTGCTTGCAAGACCAGAAAAAGGCATCCGCGATTACTTTGTAAAGGCAGCGCCGGACGCATCGTACCAGAATGGAGAAGTTTCGATTGCGATTACCTGGAATGACGGGGAACCGCAGGAAGGAACGGCAAAGCTGTTTGATGCAGAAAATCATCTTGTGGCAGAGGCAGCGTTTGGCGGCGATACGGTTCAGATGCATGTAAAAGATGCACATCTGTGGAATGCCGAGGAGCCGTATCTGTATACGCTGGTGCTGGAGACGGCGGGTGAGGTGATCACGGATCATGTCGGCATCCGTGAGATCCACGCGAAGGACGGTGTGCTGTACCTGAACGGCGTGAAGATCAAATTTCACGGAGCAAACCGCCACGACAGCGATCCGGTGACGGGATTTGCAATCAGCCTTGCACAGATCAAAAAAGATCTGAAGGTAATGAAAGAGCACAACATCAATGCGATCCGGACCAGCCATTACCCGAATGCGCCGTACTGTTATCAGCTTTATGACCGTCTCGGTTTTTATGTCATCGATGAGGCGGACAATGAGAGCCACGGCACAGAGGCAATTTATGCGGATTACACGAGCTGGGAAGAGTATGCGAAGAACTGGAATAAACTAATTGCGAACAATCCGGTATTTACCGAGGCAACCGTAGACCGCACACAGCGTTGCGTAGAGCGCGATAAAAACCGCCCGAGCGTTGTCATCTGGTCGATGGGAAATGAGTGCGCATACGGCTGTACCTTCGAGGCGGCCTTAAAGTGGACGAAGGAATTTGATCCGACGCGTCTGACGCACTATGAGTCGGCACGGTATGTGGATGATCCGAAGAAATACGATTACAGCAACCTCGACCTCTACAGCCGCATGTATCCATCACTCGAGGAGATCAAAAAAGAACTGGTGGAGTACGGGGATAAGCCGTATATCATGTGCGAATACTGCCATGCGATGGGCAACGGCCCGGGAGATCTTGAAGACTACTTTGAACTGATCCACAGCGAGGAGAAGATGTGCGGCGGCTTTATCTGGGAGTGGTGCGACCACGCGATTGATATGGGAAAAACGATCGAGGGAAAGAAGATGTACGCGTACGGCGGCGACCACAACGAGTATCCGCACGACGGCAACTTCTGCATGGACGGACTTGTTTATCCGGACCGCACACCGCATACGGGACTGATGGAATTTAAAAACGTGTATCGTCCGGTGCGCGTGACGGGATATGATGCCGAAAAGGGTACACTGACCATCAAAAACTATATGAATTTTGTGAATCTGAAAGATTACGCTGTGCTCGGCTATGAGGTGCTTGTGGACGGCGAAGTGACGGAGAGCGGCAAGATTACAGATGAAGCACTGCTGGAGCTTGCGGCAGGCTGTGAGAAGACGATTCCGCTTGCCATTTCCGTGCCGGAGCAGGGAAAATGTGCGCTGAAGGTTACCTGGTATCAGAAACAGGCCACTGAGGTGCTGCCGGAGCAGTTCGAACTGGGATTTGAAGAAGTTCTGGTGAAAACGAAAGACAATCAGAACCAGAAGGCAAAAGAGATGATGAAGCGCCCGGAGGGAACGGCTTCGTTTGGATGGAAAGAGGACGATCATTATCTGACGGTATCGACGGAACAGTTCAGCTATACCTATAATAAGTTCACCGGCCTGTTCGAGAAAATGTGCTATGCCAACCAGAATCTGCTCGACCGTCCGATGGAGCTGAACATCTGGCGTGCGCCGACAGACAATGACCGCAATATCAAGAATACCTGGATGCGTGCTCAGTATGACCGCACCGTGACGCGGGCGTATGAGACAACGGCAAAAGAAGAAAACGGCTGCGTGGAGATCGAGACAAGCTATTCGATTTCGTCTCCGGCTCTGCAGCGGATCCTTGCAGGTGTGATCAAATGGACAATTTACAGCGACGGAACGACCGATGTCCATGTAGAAGCAAAGAAAGACCCGGTATTCCCGGTTCTGCCGCGTTTTGGCCTGCGCCTGTTCCTGCCGGAATCGTTTGCAGAACTGACCTACTGCGGCCTCGGCCCGGTGGAGAGCTACGTGGATAAGCACCAGGCAAGCTATCACGGCGTTTTCCACAGCACACCGGCAGAACAGCAGGAGGACTACATCCGCCCGCAGGAGAACGGCGCGCATTACGGCACCCGTTTTGCCGAGGTTTAT
>OGRY01001986.1_pt1 | contig 13885 bp, 11 predicted proteins | sample 1553551 | NCBI WGS metagenome assembly OGRY01 (sample SAMEA2580101, study PRJEB22360) | human gut metagenome | biome: human gut; feature: human-associated habitat; material: faeces | place: Denmark | collected 2008/2010
CCTGCCTATCCACATGCCGGTTCTCATCGCAGCAGTCGAAGCGATGGATGATCCGATTATCCATCTTGCCGGATGGACTTGTAGCGTTGCTGGTTTTGCGCCCGCCCTATGCGTGAATGGTCCCGTAGCGCGAGCCCTTAACATGAACACCAACGAAGCCATACTGAGCATGTACTTTAAGTCGAATGCTTGCGTTGCCCGTGCGCTTGCCTACATCATTCAAAATATCAGCGGCTCTCGTCCCGGCTTGGAGGACAACGCCTACATGGGTCATGAAGGCAGGTTCTGGACAGTGCTCGCCGAAGATGAGGCAAACAGCCCGTGGGAGCCGCTCCAGACCGAGTATGGCTTCAATGAGGACGATTCGACTGTCTTTCTCTACTGGTACCACGATCGCGCCATCTTCCGGGGCAACCGCAATGTGAACTACCTGCTCGAGAAGATGTGCTCGTATGACAACACATGGGGATTCGATCCGGGCTGCACCTTTGTCATCACCGCGGGCATGGCGAAAATTTTGGCCGATGCGGGTTATTCACGGGATGACGTTCGCGAGTACATCTATGAATATGCCCGCAAGAGTTCGGACACCATCAACAAGCGGTGGATGACTGATAACAATCACATGCCCAAATCGGGGTTGCCGCTTCCTGAGAAAGGCTGCTATTCAGCTCGCAAGTATTGGACTAAGGAGCACATCAACATAATCGTCTCGGGCGTTGCGCCCATCGATCGAGGCGTAGCGCAGATTGGCGGCGGTGATCATGGTGGGCCGGCCTGCATCAAGGTAAGGCTTCCGAAGAATTGGGACGAGCTCGTTGCCGAATATGCACCTCAGGTCGCAGACCCGCAGTTCATCCGTTATTGATTCTCTGCCGCGGTCCCTCCTGCGCTGTGAATCCCCTCCTTGATTCACAGCGCCCCCCCAAGGGGCGCGAGCAGGGTGTTAGAAGGCTAGCAAGGAAAGGAATCGGCTATGGGTAATTACGACAAGTACATCGTCACGACTCCGCGGCCCGAGCACCTGCCGCTCTATCGGCTGCCGTTGGATATTCGTCGCTCAATAGCATTCATGGACAGTGACGTGGTCGATGGCGCGTGCAATATGGAGTGCGTCTGGTACTACAAGCCCTTCGACGGCCCGCCCCATCACGCCCACGACGACACCGACGAGATACTCGGATTTTTCGGAACAAACCAGGACGATCCCGAGTCGCTTGGCGGCGTAATTGAGTTCCGCTTCGAAGACGAGTGGGTCACGCTCACCAAGAGCTGCTTGATCTACCTCCCCAAGGGGATGAAACATTGCCCGTTCAGGGTTGTTGAGGTGGACACACCCATCTTTCACTTCGCTATTTCGCCTCAGAAATTTCATGCGGCCCCACCGACGTTTGTAGAGGAGGATGAATAAGAGAAAACTTGTTAAGAAATCCTAATCGTAGGTTAAGAGAAATCCCTAGGAGGGAAAATGGGACGGAAAGTCAATGTAAGTGAAGTTATAGGAAAGAGTAAACTCAACGGGTTCATGTACGGCGTCATAGCCATTGGCGTCATCATGATTCTCTTTGATGGCTATGATATGGGCGTCTGGGCCGGCACTCTTACCTCCTTGCGCACGGATACGGGAATCGAGGATGTAACCCTTGGCTTCATTACGAGCGCAGGTCAGTTTGGCAGTATGCTCGGTGGCATATTTTTCGGTATGCTCTCGGATAGGATAGGAAGAAAGACTTCCCTTCTTCTTGCTACAGGCATCTATTCCGTATTTACAGGTCTCATCGGTATCGCTTCTTCACCCGAGGCGCTGACCGTGTTTAAGCTGGTATCTGGCTTCGGCCTTGCTGGCTTCACGCCTGTTGTCATGACGTACCTCTCGGAATACACGCCTATCAAGAGCCGTGCGCTTGTCACGACAATGGCGATATCCTGTGTTTCTGTAGGTTCTGTAATCAGCACGGCAGTCTGCATGGGAGTACTCCAGACTTGGGGTTGGAGGCCGCTCTACTTTATCGCCTTCGTGCCAATTATCCTGTTCCCCCTGATTGCACTCAAGATGCCTGATTCTCCTGCTCACTATGTGAAGACCGGCAAGACCGACAAGGTGAGGAATGTTCTTGAAAAGGCAGATCCTAGCTTTACTCCCGAGCCCGATGATGAGTACGTTGTAAGTGATGAGGAGAAGGCCGAGAAGCCGTCTGTTATCGAAGCGCTCAAGGGTATATTTGCCAATGGAATGGGCAAATACACGATCCTGTTCTGGATAGTCTTCATGCTTACGATGTACACCTCGTTTACTATGCAGACCTGGCTTGCACGCCTCATGGTCTATGGAGGATATGGCCTTACCAACAGCTTGTTCTTCTTGCTGCTCTTCAACCTCTGCTCGCTTCCCGCAGCAGCGATCGTTGGATGGATTGCAGATAAGGTTGGCTTCAAGAAGACCATCATCTGCCTGGCAATCTTCATTGCTGTTGTGATCTCAGTCATCGGCTTTGTGCGCTCAGAGATCGTGGTCATCATTCTCTGTGTCATTGCTGGTGCCGGTACCACAGGTGTCTACAATGCAGTTTATTCATGCATTACATTGAGCTATCCTGCAGAGGTTCGTGGTACTGGTGTGGGCTGGGCTAATGCGATTGGTCGTTTTGGCGCTATGGTAGGCCCTGCTGTTGCAGGCGCAATGGTAACCGGAGGACTGCCGGTAACCGTTATCTTCCCGGTGACCGCAGCTGGCTATCTCTTGGTTGGCATCCTGTTCTTCTTCTACAACGACAAGCTGTCAAAGCAGGCTTAAAGAACAGGGTATCGATGTATTGCAAAGTCAGGTAGATGGGTTTTAGCTTTGCAATCGCCCAATATGCATCACTGAATGGTAGGATCCAGCACCCGTGATTCGCATTGATGATGCGAATCACGGGGCAAGGATTGATTCGGATTAATGCTATAGCTGATTCATATGAAAGGACGCATTGATCGCGTCCTTTCATTGCTAAATACAACGTTTCATATGTTCTAGAAGGGACGTATTTTTCATTATGGGCTCAGCTGGGAAATATAGAGAGCCAGGCATTTGGAATATAACGTTCATCATCCTCATGATGATTAGCTTCTTTCAGACAATGGGGCAGATGATGATGAATGTTCTTATACCCTTGTATGTTTATGATATTGGCGCCCCAGCACAGATTGTCGGTATGACTGTTGGAGCTTTCGCTATCTCCGCCATCCTTGTACGGCCTTTCATAGGTCCTGCTTTCGATGCGTTCAACAAGAAGATGATTCTCATCATCTCTCTTCTTGTGATAGCGGTCTCGACATTTTTGTATAGTGTTGCAACAACTGTTACTGCTATTTTCGTGATACGTCTTTTGCATGGTGCAGGACTTGCAACTTCTGCTGCGCTAGCGCAAGCCATGGCCGCAGATGCCCTTCCTATACAAAAGATGAACTCGGGTATCTCCATATTCGGACTAGCGTTGGCAGTATCTCAGGCAATTGGGCCTATAGTAGGCCTGACCCTGCTGGATTTTGTCGGATTTCAATGGGCATTTCGTATTTCTGCGCTCGTCATCGTGGGTGGACTCATCCTTGCATGCTTGATCAAAGAGCCAGGCAATCATGTGAGAAAACCATACCAACTCAAATTGGATCGCATGTTTTCGAAAGGCGCTGTCATCCCAGCTCTGATGATTGCATTGTTATCAATACCATTCTCGTGCATAAATGCATTCATAGTCATCTATGGCAACCTGTTGGGGATTGGGGGAATGGGTGCGTATTTTGCCGTTTATGCTGGTTGTTTGTTGGCTACCCGTCCTCTTTTCGGGTCGCTTTCTGATAAGCACGGAGTTCAAAGGATTATTCCAATAGGTTTGTGCTTCTTCGTCGCTTCGATCCTCGTGTTCACGCTCGCGTCGAATCTTCCCCTTTTTCTGTTGGCTGCAGCCGTAGGCGCTTGCGGGTATGGAGCGGTTATCCCGCTTTTGCAATCGTTGGGATTCCTGTGCTCTCCTTATGATTCCCGTGGTGCTGCGAGTAATACAACTTTTCTCGGGCTCGATGCTGGCAATCTTGTGGGACCGACGATTGGTGGGATGATAGTAAGTCTGTTTATTGCTTCTGGCTTATCAGAGGCTCAATCATATAACGGGATGTTTTTTGTTCTCATCGTGCCGGTTCTCATCGCGTTCACAGTCTTTCTCATGGCACGAAAGAGCGTCATGAGACCAGCTAAATAGTTCGATGGCGAGAAAGAGCATATGGTGATGTTCGCTATAGACGGCCAACGCAGGAACTCAAACGAATGGCTCTGAAACTTTATCAATCTTTACTGAAAGGACTCAGAAGAAGTGGCCAATAAAAAGAAAAACAAGCTCACCAATGAGTTGAGATCTCTCCAACTTCAAAGGAAAAGAGCACTCAGCATATGTTTGATTGGTGTAGCGGGAATAGTGGTGATATTGGTCGTCAGGCGAGCGTTGGTATTATCAGGTATCTTGCCGGTTGGCGAAACGATATCTGACATTATCGTGTTCGCGCTGTGCTTGGCTATCTGCTTCATCGTCGGCCGCCAGATCTCGCTTTGTCTTAGCGTTAGAAGAAGGATTAAAGAGATAAAAGCCGCATTAGCTAACTGAGCATTTGCGGATAAGCGCCGCTCGGGCATTCAGCTTTCCTTCCTCATCAATACGGGTTTGCTCGAAGATGCCGTAGACCATTTCGGTATCGGCATGGGACCGCCTCTATATCATTTGGCAAATCTGTCCGGGAAGCATTCGGGATGAAATGAGATTGCTACCCCAGGGGCATGTCCAGCTTTTTCACAAAGTCGACGAACATGCGCAAGGCAGCGGAATCATTTTCCATGTCGTATAGAAGCTGCAGCTTGAAATGGTAGTAGTCCTTGCTGAATTGCTTTACCTCTATGTCATGTCGAGTGGTACGAGGCCTGTACATCAGTGGCGCGACATACTTGCCCGATGCGATAAGGCCAAGGAGCAAAGACCCTCTGCCCTCGGTGAATTTAATATTTGGCTCGAAACCTTCTGCTCTGCACGCCTCAACGAAGCGCATGACCTTCGGATCTGCTCTCATATCGTCTCGGTAGGTTCTGAACAGGAAGCAGTCGTTTTTGAAGTCGCTTAGCGTAAGGCCCTCTCTGTTTGCAAGGCGATGCTTTTTCGGAATAGCGATTTTCAGACGAAACTCCTGAACGTCGATCTTCCTCCATGTTTTCAAGATCAAATCAGAATATTCCGTGTCATCGACCCGGGCAATGAACCCCGCATCGATTTGACGGTTCTTGAGCATCTGGAGAATTCGCATGTTTGTTTCTGCGAATTGCTCGACTTTGATGGAAGGGTGGGCAGCGGCGAATCTCAGAACGATTTCGTCTTCTCCCAGGGTGCTTAGCCCATGGGGACACGAAAACCTCAAAAGCAGGTCGTTGCTTTCTCTGATTGCTGCCGATTTACTCGTCAGTCTCCTCGCCGCCTGCTGCACTTCCTCGAAAAAGGGAGCGAGCTGCTCCCCTTCGGGCGTGAGCTCGATTTGCGAGCGCGTCTTGCGATTGAAGAGCTTGATGCGCAGTTCCTTTTCGAGCGAGTCAATGTGCTTGGATATGGTTGGCTGAGAATACGAAAGCTCCGAGGCAGCGAGAGAGAAGCTCTTGTTGCGAATAACCGAGAGGACCATATCGATTTCCTCGAGATTCATTCTCACCACCTTTCTGGATGAGCGGCAGACACATGTGGGAAAGCAGACGAAAACTGCGTACATGCCACATTCTAGCCTGTGCAAATTGGCATTGTCTGTCGGTATTCGATTGTCGAATCAATATGCGAAAAGAGGAATTATTCGAATGTTGAATAAAGGGGCGATGAAAGCGAATTATTTCCATACGCGCATGCAGGTAGCCTGTAATCAGAAGAGGCTCTCATCCGCAGTGGGGGAGCGTGGGTACCACCAAACAAAGGGGGATATATCGTGGGTGATGTATGCAAGACGCTGCACTGTGACGTTGCGGTCATAGGCGGCGGCGTCGGAGGATGTGCCGCGGCAATTGCCGCAGCACGAAAGGGCATGCGAACGATTCTGTTCGAGAAGGGAGTAACGCTTGGCGGTCTTGCAACGAATGGCTATGTTCCGCAGATTGCCGGTGGCATAGAGGGCATTTGCCTCGAATTCACCGAGCGACTCGATAAGATCGGCCAGCTTCGCAAGATCGATTCGAGCAAGGACTACTATCGCAATCCCAGCTTCGAGCCTGAGTATGGAAAGATCGTCCTCGAAGACATGCTGTTCGAGGCCGGGGCGCGTGTCATTTACGACTCGACTCTAGTTGACGTCGAGATGAGCGACCAGAAAATCGATTCCGCCATGTTTTTCACTAAGGGCGGGACGATGCGCGTGAAGGCTCGAATCTACATCGATAGCACCGGAGACGGCGATCTTGCCGCGTTAGCTGGTGCGCCGTTTGAGGTCGGTGGCCAGGATTTTGCCGGATTGAACATGTCGACTACGCAAGGGTCCCGCTGGGCAGGGGCGAATCTCAAGGCCTACGAGGCTGCCGAGGAGGCGTTTCGCAAGGAGCAAATCGAGCAGGGTATCGAAAACCCCCTGCCCTTGGTCTATGTATTGGAGGAGGAAGCCATCGAGCGCGGTGAAATGGCTAGGCACGTGTGTAACAAGAGCAAAGGCTTCTTCCGCGTGCTCATTCCTAACACACCTGATGAAAACGCGGAGTTCGTCACCTTCTCCTTCCATAGCTACTATTGCCATAACACCGATGCGGAGGATATCTCGCGCCAAATTCTCGAGCAGCATCAGCTCATGAAGCAGTTCCACGCATTTCTGAAGAACAACGTTCCGGGTTTCGAAAACCTTCGCCTCATCGGCATGGGCTCCCTGCCCGGAGTGCGTGACAGCCGGCGCATCTTCGGCGAGTATATGCTCAGGGCGAGTGACGTCGCATGTGGCACGAAGTTCGATGACGGCATCGCACGTTTTCCCGAGATGTTCGACACACATCATCCGACGAGCCCGGAATGGGTCTTCATGCGCCATATTCACATTGGGGAGCAAGAGGGAAGTGCGGTGTGTGAAGAAGAGCATGTGGGTGTGGACTGTGATGCACGGATGCATCCGTTTGGCGTTCCCGCTGGCGTACCCGCTCGTTCTAATCCCAAAGATTGGTGCGAGATTCCCTATCGATGCCTACTTCCGCAAAACGTCGACAACCTGCTGACCGCCGGTCGTTGCTGTTCGGCCGAATTTCACGCCAATGGTGCCATGCGCATCATTGGTCCCGCGATGGGGACCGGTCATGCCGCAGGAGTTGCGGCAAGCGTCGCAATCAAGGAAGACATTTTGCCGAGAGATATCGAAGGTACGCGCATTCGCGCCATGCTTCTCAAAGACGGTGTCGATCTCGACCAGCCATGCGACGGCTACTGGAAGGAGCTGCGCGACTCGGATTGCGACATGGTGATTAATGGGGGAGATTTCCTCGCGCTCGTTCCCAAAAACGGCTAGCCGTATATCGAGGAACATTCGTCAATTAAGGCAAGGAGAGAAAAATGAGTGCAGAAATTGCGGCGAAGCCCGCAGCCGCCGCTCCGGCCAAGAAAGAAAAGAATCCGGTTGTGTACTGGGTCGGAGTGGTCGCCGGCTTGTTTTTGATGTTCGTTTTCGGCAGGGTGTGTCCTGCATGGGGAGCTGTTACGCCCATGGGCGTAAACATGATAGGAATCTTTATCGGCCTCTTGCTTCTCATCACGGTTACCGGTGAGTTGATATGGCCCGCATTGGCCGCCCTTGTCGCGACTGTCTTATGCGGCTACATGACGGGTGGGGATATCATCGCCAAGTTCATGGGTACGACGACCATCCTTCAGGTTATCGCCATCTTGGTCATTTGCGCGGCCCTAAGATCGACAGGGGCGGGCGCTGTCATTGCCAAGAAAATAGTGACGGCAAAGTTCGTTCAGGGCCGCCCGCTGGTCTTCACCATGTTCTTCCTGATAGCCTTCCTGTTCGCCGATATCTTTTTGGATACCTTCGGCGGCATCCTGTTTTCATTCACGGTGTTTGAGAGCGTGCGCGAGACGTTGGGCTACGAGAAGAACGATCGCTACGTTCAGGCGATGACGCTTGGCCTATACCTATGCGGCATGCTAGGTGCGGCGCTTATCCCGTTTACTCCCATGACCTTGGCAATCACGGGTGCGTTCAGCGCATCGGCGGCGAGCTACGGCTTCGCCTTCAATCCTGCGGTGTACATCGTCGCTGCGATTATCGTCGGAACCGTGTTTATGGTCTGCTATTCGCTGCTTATGAAGTACGTTTTCCGCTGCGACATGTCCCGTCTCAAGACCCTCAACGTTCATGAGATCGAGGCGCTCAAGGAGACAAGTGGCAAGTTCAATCTGACGCAGGTGATTTACCTTGTGGCGTTCCTTATTGGCATCGCCTATTCTTTCGTTCTGCATTTCCTCCCGCAGGACAGCTCGGCATATGCCTTCCTTTCTCCCATTACACAGGCCATTTGGTTCGTTTTGGTCATCGTCGTTCTCTCCATCGTAAAGATCAACGGCAAGCCCCTCATGGATTGCAAGAAGTTCTTCAAGGAGGGCGCGAATTGGGGATTCATTTGCACTATCGGCATGTTCATGATCATCGGCGGCGCGCTCAGCGCTCCTGACTTGGGAGTACGTACGTGGTTGACCGATGTTCTCACGCCGCTTTTCTCCAACATGAGCTTTCCGGTGTTCATGTTCGTCATCATCTTAATCTGCGCCATCGTCACCAACTTCTTCTCCAATATGGCGACGGGTATTATCGTCTCCTCGATAACAATGCCCTTCATAGCCGTTTTCGCGAGCCAGGGAATTAATCCCAGTGTCATTGCGACTGCCTACACGAGCATGTGTGCTTACATGACAATGGCAGCTGCCGGCCCTGCCCCGTTACTGCTTGGAAGAGAGGGAATCGAGACCAAGTTCATTTGGACGCGAGGCCTCATCACGCTTGGCGCTTATGTGATTGTTGCCGTTGTGTTCTTCTCTATTCTCGGCCTCGTCATGTAAAGAGCAATGCTTTAGCCCCGGGTTGCCCTAGGCAACTCGGGGCTTCTGTCAGGCAAATAAATCGCGATCTTAAGCTCATGCATCAGCTCTAAGCTTCGTCCGAAATCACTCCGATTTCGTTCAGATCCTCGGGGTGGTTGTCTCAGTACCTTCCGTCATATGCTTCGCTTCCGTTCGTTTTGCCCACGAGAGGAGCGTACGATGATGGGCCTTGGAAAGAATGTGCCCCGAAGGGCAAAAACTCAGTTCGAACTCGATCGAGAGGGGCTCGTATTCGCATCTGCCTATACGTTTGCAAAGGTCATGGCGGACAATCCCGATCTCGCACGTCGTTTTGCGGAGCGACTCTTAGGTATCAGGATAGGAGCACTTGAGTTCTTCGAAGTCGAGATGGACATTCCGGCAGCCTTGCGCAAGTCGGTGCGAATGGACGCCATTCTTGCAGGCAGCGGAGAGGTTGTCGAGATCGAGATGCAAAGCGAGCGAGACGGCAGTCTCGAGCGCAGGCTTCGGTACTATCAGGCGATGATAGACTCACGCTCTCTGGGCAAGGGACAGATGTATAGAGATCTGCCAGAACTCTACATGCTGGCAATTTGCCGATACGATCATTTCGGCACCAATCGTGCGCTGCATAGATTCGAGATGCGATGCGAAGACGGGCTGTCCCTCGGGCTCGATAACGGTGTGCATGTCATCATAGCGAACACCTCCGCAAGCATGCTGGATGTTCCGCCTGAGGTCCGTTCCTTGTTACAATATGTGGAGACAAACGAGCCGGTGGAGGGAGATGACCTGACCATGGAACTTGCAGACGCCACGCGTGAAGCCTACGCCGACGAGGGCTGGGTCGGAAGCATCATGACCGTCGACATGATGATGAGGGTCAAAGAAGCCGAGGCAATCGAAAGAGGGGAGAAGGAGGGCCTTGAGCGAGGCCTGAAGCGAGGTCTCGAGCAGGGAATCGAACGCGGAGTCAAACAGGGCATCGAACAGGGCATCAAACAGGGCATCGAGCAGGGGGGAGGCCCGTTCTGCCGCTCTCATCGCCGCGATGCAAAGGGCCGGCGTTTCCGCCGAAGACATCCTCGCCGCGCTTATGGGCGATGATCGGGAGGCTCTCTATAGGCAATACGGGGTGCGGTAATCCATCTTTTCCTTGCGCCCGCTCGCATGTTGCTCTATCATTCCATCTCGCATTTGTAGTTTTACCCGCTACCAAAGACAGCCGGTGTCCTATCCGGGACTTAAGGGAAGCGAAGCTTCCGCCCGCCGAGGTGGTCGAACATGAATGATGCTTCAGGCATGCACTCTCGTCGGCCTCCGCTGTCACGCAGCGGGGGTCGATTTGCATGAAGGGAGGTGCGCATGCCTACACAGCAAAAAGTCGAGCAAGTTGAGGAGCTTACCGAGCTCTTCAAGAACAGCGAGGGTTGCTGGTTCGTCGACGCTCGTGGCCTTACCGTCAAGGAATCCCAGGAGCTTCGTCGCAACATCCGCGAGGGTGCCGGACAGATGCACGTCTACAAGAACAACCTCGCCGCCATCGCGCTCAAGAACCTCGACCTTCCCGAAATCCCCGAGATTCTGGCTGGCCCCACGGCCTTCGTGTTCTGCGATGGTGACGTGGCCGCTCCGGCCAAGGCCCTCAAGGATTTCGCCAAGGATCACGAGGCCCTGGAGATCAAGGGTGGCATCGTCGACGGCAAGGTCTATTCCGTCGAGGAGGCACTCAAGGTCGCCGATCTGCCCAGCAAGGAGCAGCTCGTCGCCATGCTTCTGTCCACCATGCTCGCACCGGTCACGGGTCTTGCTCGTGTCTGCGCGGCGCCGGCAGAAGGTTTGGCCCGCACGGTCCAGGCTATCGCAGACCAGAAGGCTGCATAGCGCCACGTTTGTTATGTATATGCAAGGTGGCGTGATTGCCGCCGCAACTGAAAGGTTTTAGTTATGACTAAGGAAGAAATTCTCGAAGGTATCAAGGGCCTGACCGCTCTCGAGCTCTCTGAGCTCGTCCATGACCTGGAGGAGGCCTTTGGCGTCTCCGCCGCCGCTCCCGTTGCCGTTGCCGCCGTTGGTGGCGCTGCTGCCCGGGGCGACCCTGGGGGCGCCCCGGGGGGAATCCGGGTGGCGGCGCTGGTGCTGCCGAGGAGAAGAGCGACTTCGACGTCGTGCTCGAGTCCTTCGGTGACAACAAGATCGCTGTCATCAAGGTTGTCCGCGAGGTCACCGATCAGGGTCTCAAGGAAGCCAAGGCTCTCGTCGAGAGCGCTCCTGCCACCATCAAGGAGGGCGTGAAGAAGGACGAGGCCGAGGAGATGAAGGAGAAGTTCGAGGCTGCTGGCGCCGTCGTCACCCTCAAGTAACTTCTTGTCCTTTGGCAAGTTCGCGAAAAACCCGGATTCCGTTACGGAGTCCGGGTTTTTTCTTGTGATGGCGCTGTGACGGGGGTAATCTATATAAAGTTATGCCCAAGCGGAGGGGGAGAACATGCTCGAGAAGGCCGATCTCAAGAAACGCATCGATAAGGAAGAATACGAGCAGCGCAAGAGGGAGCTCACCGAGAAGCTCGTGCGCCTGCAGCAGCAGTGCATCCGCGAGAAGTTCCCCGTCGTCGTCTGCGTGGACGGCTGGAGCGCATCGGGCAAGGGCACGAGTATCTCCAAACTGGTGAAGGACCTCGACGCTCGCGCGTTCACCGTGTACTCGATGAACGACCCCACGGAAGAAGAGTGCCGCTATCCGCTCATGAAGCGCTTCTGGGAGCGCGTTGGCCAGTACGGCACCATGACGTTCTTCGACAAGAGCTGGTATTCCGAGATCATCAAAAACCTCTCCGGCATGATTCATAGCGGCAAGGGGGCCGCGCATCTGCCGCAGCCCAAGATTCGCGATCACGTTGATTACATCGTGAAGTCGCGTAACGGCGAGGCAGGTCTCTTCGCCGAGTCCGCCGGGATTTTCGAGGGCCAGCTCGTCGCCGATGGCTATCTCATCATCAAGCTGTTCTTCCACATCAGTAAGAAGGAACAGACCAAGCGCCTCGAGGCCCTTGAGGCAGACAAGACGACCGCATGGCGCGTTAACGAAGAGGATCTTTACCAGAACAAGAACTACGACAAGACGCTGCCCATCATCGACAAGCTTCTCGAGCTCACCGATAGCGCCGATGCCCCCTGGCACATCATCGCTGCCGAAAACCGCCGCGTGCGTCGCATCGAGTTTCTCGAGACGCTCGTTGCCGAAATCGAGGAGGGGTTGGCTCGCCACGTCAAGATCAAGGAGAACCCCGTCATCATCCCCGATGACTTCCCGCCGCCGCGCACGCGCCACGACCTCGTGGAGGTTCAGACGGTCGAGGAAATTCGTCACGATCTCACGATCGATCCCGAGGAGTACCGCAACGAGCTCAAGAAGGAGCAGGAGCGGCTCAACACCCTGCAATTCGAGATGTACCGCAGGCAGATCCCGATGATGCTCGTCTTCGAGGGTTGGGATGCGGCTGGCAAGGGCGGCGCCATCAAACGCATAGCCGCGGCGCTCGATGCCCGCGATTACCGCGTCATTCCCTCGGGCGCACCCACCAAACCCGAGAAGGAGCATCCCTTCCTGTGGCGTTACTGGGTCAGCCTGCCCAAGAGCGGGCATACCGCGATTTACGACCGTTCCTGGTACGGCCGTGTCATGGTCGAGCGTGTGGAGGGCTTTTGCACCGATTCCGATTGGCGTCGCGCCTTCGAGGAGATCAATGACTTCGAGTGGGAGATGTTCCGTACGGGTGCGCTGCTCATGAAGTTCTGGGTCGACGTGAGCCAGGACGAGCAGCTCGCGCGCTTCGAGGCGCGCAAGAACGACCCGGACAAGGCGTGGAAGCTCACGGACGAGGACTGGCGCAATCGCGAGAAGTATTCGCAGTACTGCGTGGCCATCAACGATATGCTACGCATGACCTCGACGTACTTCGCCCCCTGGAACATCATCGAGTCCGATGACAAGAAGTACGCGCGCATCAAGACGATCAAGGCCATCAACGCCGCGATCGAGGAACGCCTGAAACAGGATAAGAAGAATTAATCCCTCATTTGCCCTTGCCAAGAAAGACGAAGTGCGCATCGAGCCTGTCTGACATCAAAATAAACTCAGGTTCAGATAATAAATCACCTAAAACATACCATTCGCCGATAAATTGCGCACGTTTGCGATTACATTTGCAGTGAAACAACCACTCATCCAAAAACTTCTTGACCCCTTATACGCGCGCGCATATCCTCTCGCTCGTGTATCACCCGTTTCGTAGCTTCATCGGACAACTATAAGGAGGATATAGTGCCGACTACCGTAACGTCCCAGGCCAACGTGTATCGCGATCGTCTCAGCTTCGCGAAGCTCCCCGAGGTCATGGACATCCCCAACCTGATTTCCATTCAGGTCGACTCGTTCAACAATCTGATGACCGAGGGCCTCGACGAAACCTTCGCGAGCATGTCTCCCATCGAGAACAGCGCGAAGACCCTTTGCGTCGAGTTCGGCGCCCACGAGTTTGGCGACCCCAAGCATTCCGTCGAGGAGTGCAAGAAGCGCGACATCTCGTACCAGGCTCCGCTCTTCGTCGACATTCGCTTCATCAACAAGGAGACCGGCGAGATGCAGGAGTCCAACGTCTTCATGGGCGATTTCCCGCTCATGACGAACCGCGGCACCTTCATCATCAACGGCACCGAGCGCGTCGTCGTCTCCCAGCTCGTTCGCTCGCCGGGCGTGTACTTCTCCGCCGAGCGCGATAAGACGAAGCTCGATGA
>OGRY01002022.1_pt1 | contig 13706 bp, 7 predicted proteins | sample 1553551 | NCBI WGS metagenome assembly OGRY01 (sample SAMEA2580101, study PRJEB22360) | human gut metagenome | biome: human gut; feature: human-associated habitat; material: faeces | place: Denmark | collected 2008/2010
AAAAGTTTATCTCTCGTAGGCTTTTTCTTTTGAAACGGGTACACTGTCGCCCTCATCAGGCGCACCGTCTACAAGCTCATTTTCCCGCTTATCCACATTAAGCAAGCCGTTTAAGACATTGAGCCGATTTGTTTTTTCGGTCAGTTCTTCTTCCTTGTCAAACGGTTTCTCAACCTCTGCTTTCGCAGTAGCAAATTGCTGTTCGAGGGTTGAAAGCTCCTGTTTTTTTGCCTCCAGCCGTTCAGGGAGTTTCTCAATGGCATTGTCGATTCGGGTAATATTGCCAATAGCGTCCGTGCCTAAAGAGACGGAACGGGAAAGGCTGCCCTTGATTTTTACCTGATATGCTTTTTCAAAAGGCTCAAAAGAAAGCTCCAAGTCAAAGCCTCTGTACTTGCCGAGCGGAATAGGATCGGGCGAAGTCATTTCCTTGCAGGCATCAATTATTCTTTGTCCGCCTTCCGCTTTTTCGGAATAAGAAACACCCTTAACCTCTATTCCTACGAAGGTATCGTCAAGAGGTTTCGGGTGCTCTTTTGCAAGTGATATATCCTTATCCAGTCCCGCAATCGTCTCTTTCGTCTGAGCGATTGTTTTCGGGTAGTATTTGATGATCTTGTCCTCCAACTCATATTTCTCAGAAAGATAGTTGGACTTCAAAAGGCGCAGCTTCTGCACCTGAATATCCAAGTCCATTTTCTCCTTGATGTGCGGATTATCCGCCGCAAGCATTTTGATTTCCGCATAGGAAAGTGCGGTAGCGTCTACATCTTCACAGGAACGCACGGGCGATTTGCTCGTCATAATCTGACTTGCGAACTTCTGCTTACCTTCCACAAGCTGATAGAGGTATGCATCAAAGGTCTGCTCTGTTACATAACGGTAAATATCTACCTTCGGATTTTCATTGCCCTGACGGACAATTCTACCGGAACGCTGCTCCAAATCTGAAGGTCGCCACGGACAATCCACATCGTGAAGTGCGATAAGTTTATCCTGCACATTCGTTCCTGCTCCCATCTTCTGAGTAGAGCCAAGAAGCACCCTGACTTCTCCCTTGCGGGTCTTTTGGAACAGTTCTTTTTTCTTCATATCCGTGTCGGCTTCGTGTATGAACTTCACTTCACTTTCAGGAATACCTCTCTCAATCAGCTTCTTCCTGATGTCGTTATAGACGGAAAATGTGCCGTCATTCTTCGGCGTGGAAAGGTCACAAAACACAAGCTGTGCCGATTTCTTGTCGGCATTTTCTTTCCATATCCGATAGATGTTATCGACGCAGGCATTGATTTTACTGCCCTCAAAATCAGGCAGCATATCGTTTAGCATACGCTGGTCAAGAGCCAGTTTTCTTCCGTCATTCGTGATTTTCAGCATATTATCTACGCTTGAATCCACACCGCCGCCACGCACCTGCTCGGCTCTCTCTGCAAGGGAAGCAACCATCTCCTTCTGCATTTCCGATGGCTTTACTGCAATGTTATGGTACTTTGCTTCCGGTACTGGCAGGTTCAACATATCTGCTGTTTTAATGTCCGCAATCTCCTTGAACATCGCCATTAGTTCCGGCAAGTTATAGAATTTTGCGAACCTTGTCTTTGCTCTGTATCCTGTTCCTTCCGGTGTAAGTTCCACTGCCGTAATGGTTTCTCCGAAAGTGGAAGCCCAGGCATCAAAGTGCTGCAACCCATTTTTCACAAGCGTGTTGTACTGCAAATATCGCTGTATCGTATAGAGTTCCACCATACTGTTTGAGATAGGTGTACCCGTTGCAAATACGGTTCCTCGTCCTCCGGTAATCTCGTCAAGGTAACGACACTTCATAAAGAGGTCGGAAGATTTCTGTGCTTCCGTCTGTGCGATACCGCCCACATTACGCATTTTTGTATAAAGATAAAGGTTCTTGTAATAATGGCTTTCATCAACAAAAAGTCTGTCTACACCAAGTTCCTCAAAGGTTACAACATCATCTTTTTTCGTCTGGTCATTGAGTTTATCAAGTTTCTGCCTGATAGATTTCTTTGACTTTTCAAGCTGCTTTATGGAGAAGTTTTCCCCTCGGTTTCGCTTGAGTTCCGCAATTCCTCCGGTTATCTCCTCAAGCTGCTGTTCTAAGATTGCCCTCTGTCTTTCAATGGACATCGGGATTTTTTCAAACTGTGAATGTCCGATGATAACTGCGTCATAATCTCCAGTTGCAATCCTTCCGCAGAACTTTTTACGGTTCTTGGTTTCAAAATCTTTCTTTGTTGCGACAAGGATATTCGCCGCCGGATAGAGCTGCAAATACTCAGCCGCCCATTGTTCGGTCAAGTGATTTGGTACAACAAACAGTGACTTATTACAAAGTCCAAGCCTTTTCGACTCCTGTGCTGCCGCTACCATTTCAAAAGTTTTTCCTGCTCCGACTGCGTGTGCAAGAAGCGTATTTCCTCCGTAAAGGATATGAGCAACCGCATTTTTCTGATGTTCCCTGAGTTCAATTTCAGGATTCATACCATTGAAGATGATATGACTTCCATCATACTCACGAGGTCTGACGCTATTGAATTTCTCATTGTAAGATTTGCAAAGCCTTTCCCTTCGTTCAGGGTCAGACCATATCCAGTCCTGAAATTCCTGCTTAATCATTTCCTGCTTCGACTGAGCAATCGCTGTTTCCTTTTTATTCAGGACAGCCTTTTTCTTTCCCTCATCATCTTCGATATAATCAAAGATACGCACATCTTTTAAATTCAGCGTTTCCTCAATAATCTTATAGGCATTGATGCGGGAAGTTCCGTAAGTGTTATATGCCCTTACATTTCCTTTGTCATAGGATTTGCCCTCAATATTCCACTCACTCGTAAATGGAGAGAAGTGAACTTTGATATTCCACTGTGCATAGCGTGGTGTTTCAAGCAAATGAAAGATAAACTCCTGCACATCGTCCGGTGGCAACCAAGTTGCACCAAGTCGCACGGAAATTTCACTTGCAGTCAGGTCTTTCGGCTGCACCTTTTGAAGTGCTTCTACATTGACCTTATAATCTTCCGGATAGAGTTCTGCCGAGTTCTTTGCAATCCTCAGCTTTTCCCTGACATTACCCGAAAGGTATTCATCAGCCATCAGATACTTCGGTTCGTAAGAATTTCCATACTCATAAAGCGGGTTTAGGAAGATAACACCCTTTAAGTCCTCAAAGATTTCATTCTCCGATTTACCGGAAAGCCCCATCATATAGTCCATATCAATCGTGGCTTTTTCTCCAAGAGATACCGCCAACGCTTCACTTGCCGTATCAACAGAAGTAACCGGAGTATGCGGCTTAATTGTCCTCTTAGAAAACATATCAGCCTTACGCTCCAGTTCTCCGTCCTCTCCGATTATCTCCAATGCGGAAAGCAAAGAGAATGAACTATCCTGCGAGAAAGCAGAAGTATTTGCACGGCTGTTAATGAGTCCGTACTTACCTGAAAAGGTATCATAAAGTCTGTTTAATCGCTCCTGCTCCGCTTTGATTTCGCTGTCAGGGTAATCTTCTGTCTGCAATTCAATCAGCGTTCTGACGGAATTTCTAATAGCAATCATACCCTTAATTCGGTTCTCTGCGGTTGCCGACACTTCCACCGGAGTCATACGGGAATTTTCACGATAGTAGATTTTATCGTCTACCAACGTATAGGAAAAGTTTCTCACTGTCGGGTCTGCCGGAATAGAATTATCTTCCTCCTCCAGTTCTTCCTCAGTTTCATATTCCGTGATTTCTCCGTGAATGTTTGCTACTGCTTCATCAAGCTGTGCTGCAAGGTCTGCATTTTCATACGGCACACAAGTTGCTTCCATACCGAAACGCCCCGATACCATTTTCATTTCTCCAAGTATCATTTCGGGGTGCTGCACAAAATAAGAGTTCATCTTAATTCCGTTCTCATCGGTATCAAGATGAACCCAATCCGGCTCAATATCTATCAGTCTGTCACGCTTTTGTAGGATAAGAATATCCGAAACGACTTCCGTTCCTGCATTACCCTTAAAGGTATTATTCGGCAATCGAATTGCTCCAAGAAGCTCTGCTCTCTGTGCAATATACTTTCGTACTGCTAAAGTTTCCTTATCCATTGTGCCTTTGCTCGTTACAAGAGCCATCACACCGCCGGGTCTTAACTTATCAAGGGACTTTGCAAAAAAGTAATCGTGTATCAGGAACTTATGCTTGTCGTATCTTTTATCCGATACCTTAAAATCTCCAAAAGGCACATTACCAACCACTCCATCAAAGAAGCTGTCCGGCAGATTTGTTTCTTCAAATCCTTGTGCCGCAATGGTTGTTTTCTGATAAAGCTGCTGTGCAATCCCTGCGGAAATCGTATCAAGTTCCACACCGTAAATCTTACTGTCCTGCATTGCGTCCGGCAGCATACCGATGAAATTACCGATACCGCAGGACGGCTCTAACAAGTTGCCTTCCTTAAAGCCCATCTGCTCCATTGCCTTATAAATGGCTGTGATAACTTCAGGCGGCGTGTAGAACGCAGTCAACGTGCTTTCTCTTGCCGAAGCATATTCCTCCGGTGTTAATACCGAAGATAGTTCCAGATATTCCGTTGCCCACGCTGAATTATTTTCATCAAAGGCTTCTGAAAGTCCACCCCAACCGACATACTTTGATAAGATAATCTGTTCTTCAGGAGTGGCAAATCTGTTTTCTTCCTGACATTTTTTAAGAAGCTGTATCGCCATAATATTTCTGCGGAAGCGTTCCTTTTTACCTACCGTTTCAACCTCATTTTCTCTGAGATTAAAGGTATGACGGTCTGCCATAGGCACATCAGGGTGCAGGTCAAAGCCTTTGACCTTTTTCTTCTGCTCCCAAGCGGGAACTACCGGCTCAGGCTCTTTTTCATTTCTTTCTTCGGCAGGTTCTTCCTTTACAATCAAATGCTCATTCATCGGGTTCTCTCGCACTTTTCTGTCAAACTCTGTGCGTGAAAATTCCTTATTGAACAGTGGCATATCATAGTCATAGAGCATTACTCTCTCATCATCAACAGATAAGATTTCGTACTCAGAAGCACCGATATACACCTTATCGCCAAGATGATATTCATACTGCACATCTTGTAGCTGTTCTGCTTCTTCAGGTTCTTTTTCGGTTGGTTCGACCTCTTGCTCCGGTGGTGCATTAGAGAGTATCTCACGATTTCTTTTCGTTTCCTCGATTTTGGCTCTGCGTTCCTCTTGACTTTCAAGCCACTGAGGATAGTGTTCTTTTTCCTTTGGATTTAAGTATCTGTCTGTTCGGATAAGTTCCCCGATACGCTTCTCCACCTGCGACCACGAAAGTGTAATATGTGGATTTTCTTTACCGATACCTTTCGTAATCGTAATACCTTTTCCATCGTGGCTCTCATCGATGCCTGCTCCGATTATTACTGGATAAGAGCCGCCCCAACCGTATTCATTTTTCAAGAAGTCGGCATTTTCTTTTGCAGAAAGGCTTTTTTCAAACTGCTCATAAATACGCATTTTTCCCTCAGAAAATCCACTTCCGTTCGCAAGAACAGCGTCGATAATCTCCTGAGAAAAAGTAAAGGCAGAGGTTTTCTTTTCCTCTGCCCGACCGTCTAATATGAATGTCATCTGACCGTCCATTGACGGTAATGGTTTTATGCTGTCACTTAATTCTCCCAGTAATCGCATAGCTTCAAAATGACGGGCAATAACAGCCCAATCATAAAAGCTCTGTGCGGTTCTGCTGTCGTATTTGCCCTCCCACAAATGCAGAACGTTTTCAAAGGTCTTGTACCCTACTGTCCTGCCGTCCTCTAAAGTAAGTTCGGTATAATCATTATTGAAAATACTCTTTATATACTCTGTGCGGTCTTTGTTATCAAGATTGCGTTCATAATAATCTTTGATTTCTTCCAGACTTGCTGACAAATGTGGTGTCGTTCTGAGAATTTCATTGATTACTTCATCACGTCCAAAGAACGGAAGGCTTTTATCCTCGTGCGTTCTGTCGTAATACTCTAAGCGAATATCACTTCCGCTTTCACGATTTCCTGTGCCGAATTGCGAAGGGAGTTCATCAGACGAACCCATTTCATCATATCCTCCGCTTTCATCTGTTCGGTCACTCCCTCTTTCTGTGCCATCTGGCTCAGGATTGTTTCCTCCATCTTGCTGGCTCTCTGTTCCACTTCCGCCAAGTGCTGTGTCAGTTCGCCCCTCGTCAGGAGATTGTAGTAAAGGACTCTGTGATGTTCCTTCAGAAACTCTCTCCTCATCTGAGCGTACCTGCCCAGCGTCACTTCCGGCTGCTGTGGAAGTTTCAGGTTCGGAAGGCTGTAATCGCCCACCATCGTGTAGGTCAGTTCGTTCATTGTCCAAACTCCTTTCGTCGTTATTTTCAACCTTATTGTATTCATTTCTGTCCTGACCGACAATTATGCGATTTTGACGGTTGAGTGCAGTAATTGTTTTAGATATTTCCGTTAATCCCATTTCTGCAATATCACTGGTAGCAAATCCAAGTGCATTGAGTGTTTCCTGCGTATTGAAGTTGGTAACATCTCTGAAATCATCAAGTTCAAAATAACCGTCCGTATCAACGCCGAGCCTTGACATCATCATATATGCCACACTATTTGTCACGACATTTTTATAAATGAAAGCCACAATATCCTCTTCCACTTCCTCAAAGGAACTGCCCTCGGTTGCATAGTAAAGGTCTTGCAGATAATCAGGGATATTATCCTCTGCCGCATTTCTTGCTGCTCCCATAATTGCTTCGGCAAGACTGCTCTTATTCTCAATCTCTCCGAAAGTGCTTTCCAATGTTTCAATCACATCAGCTTCGTATTCCTGACGCATATCCCAAATCGGGACTGTTCTTGAATATCTGCTTTCGTGAGTATCTGAAATGTCAAAGTAATGTGTCAGTCTTTGCCGTGAACGGTTTTCATCAGCAAAAACAGCAATACCTCTAGCACCTCGGTTGACCCATCTGCCAAAAATTTTGTTCCACTGCTCTATCTCAAGAACCGCTGTTGCATCTGGTCGCTGTGCATATACAAGAAGCTGCTCGTCATAACGTAACTTATAATTTCGGCAAGCCGAAGCTAAGAATGCCTGCCAGTTCTGAGGATTTGACACAACCGTTTTGCAGGTGCGGTTGTAAAGCTCAGAAATAAGGTCATATTTTCGTGCCATTACTCTTGCACCTCCTTATCGCTGTTTTTCTCTGTTTCTGGTCTTGTTTTTTGACGGTTCGGATTGATTGATAGGTTCAACTTTACTTCCATTAAGCTCCATTTTTTCAGCAAACTCGCATATATGATAGCAGCAATTTCCGACATACAAATGGTAGTCATCAATATACTTGCACACTCTGTCTGCTGTGTGTCCATCACGAAAAGTAATCCTGATTTTCCCTCCATCGGGAATATAGAATTTCAAATTGTAATGACTGTCTATAAATCGAATTTGCTTTTCCTGCGGCTCTGCTCTATTCTCCTGTTGCTTCATTTTCCTTACCTCTCATTTTTGTTGCTTCATCAGAACCGCCGCCCAAATACGAAAAGAGTTTACCGGACTTTGTATTCTTCTGAAGCTCCATAATCACACCCATATCAGGAATCGTGATATTCGGGATTTTCAGGATTGCTTCCATATCAAGCTGCTGCAACTTTTTCTCCGTATCACAACCGGAGTCAAAGAGTTTATTCAGCACCTTGACCTTATTCTGAAAAGTTGCTTTGTCTTTCACGAAAATACCTCCTTAGCTAATGTTGATTACAATAGAAATACTGCCGCTCTGTTCTTCTTTCTGCGGATTACGTGAATACTCAGGAAAAAGGGACTGTACTCTCTGCCTTGCCCTGCGTATGGTTTCAAAACAAGGAAGTCCGTATGCTCGGTAATTAAATACAATATCCTCAAGCGGAAGATTTCCGGCAGGTATATATCCGTACCGATTGTAATAATGCAGAATAAGAAGCATATCATCATACCTCGACATCGGGCATTCCTTTAAGATTTCAAGCACTCGGCTCTCCACCGTTTTCTGTTGTTTCATAATGTTCCTCCAAAAATTAAAGGGACAGAGTTTTTTACGCTCTGCCCCGACTGATTAATGTTCGCTTGTTACTTACTTCTTACGGTTTTTAACCTGAAGAAAGATAAAGCCGCCGACAATAACGGCGACTAATGCGATAGCGATAATTGTCTTTGCTTCCATTACTCGTTACCCTCCTTTTTCTTCTTTTTGTATGCAACAACAGAAGTTACGGCGATACCGACAGCAGAAAGTCCGGCAAGGACATACCAAAGTTTCATATTGGTATCATCTCCTGTTTTCGGAGTATCCCTCAACTCATTGTGCATTTTTACAACGGCTGTTTCATCAAGTTTGATAGTAACATTCTGGTCGGCAGGTGTGATATATGCGGCAGAGGCATTGTTTGCCACTTCGGATACGGTATATTCGCCAATACGAAGTCCCTCAATCACAATTTCGCCGTTCTTATCTGTTTCAAATGTCATATCATAACCGTTTGCTCCGGTTACTCTGAACGCAAAACCTTTAACCTTACCATCTGAAGATGTCTTGACGATTTTCAGTGTTCCACGCATAGCTTCATTGATAAATCCAACACCAGCCTTATTCTCAACGGAATAAGTTGTTTCGTCTTTCTCAATGAAAACAGAGTATTCTCCCTTATCAAGCAGGAAGCCCTCTGGTGCTTTTGTTTCACGGACAATATATTTTCCGTAAAGCAGCTCTTTCATCTCATAAATTCCGGTTTCGGTTTCTTCAAGATTTCCGATAAGTTCATCGCCATCATCAATCTTTCCGTTCTCATTGGTGTCCTTATATACCTCAAAGGTTGCACCCGTAAGTTTGTTATCTGGATATTCAGCGTCCACCTTCGTGAGTCTGATATTGCCGTGAACATACTCATTGACAATCTCAATTTCAACTACCTGCTCGGCTTTGCTGATATTGACCTCATACGCCTTTTCATCAAGAACAAATCCCTTTGGCTGCTCGATTTCTCTTACAATCCATTTGCCATAAGGAACTTTTGCAAAAGAAAAACTACCGTCTTTTGCAGAGGTAGTCGTCATAAGTGCAGTATCCTTTGTAAATTCTGTTTCTTCGGCTTTGAAGATACCGATAACAGCACCCTCAAGTGCTTCTCCGTTCTCGTCAATCTTCTTACCTGATACAGAACCATAGATAAGTTCATTCTTGATTTCTTTTCCATCATTCACTTTGATTTCAACTGTTGCGGTATCCTGACCTGCATATTCAAACATAACCGGATATTTCGTATCAGAGAGAACATAATGCTCATCGGTTGCAATCTCCTTGACATAGTATTTGCCAAACGGAAGGTCTGACTTCATAACAGCAGTTCCATTTTCATTTACGCTGACAATCTCAATCAGTCCATCAGCCGGAATAACTGTACCGCTTGCAGATACAATATCTTCTGCGGCATAAAGACCAAAGCTGATATTTTTGATTTCTCCGTTATCGCCAATACCAAATGTCTTGTCCTTTTCAATGGCTTTTGCAAGGCTTACCTGAACTTTCTGTCTTTCGTTATAGAACGATGTGGAAGTTTCGGTAACAGAGATATTCTGACCTGCGTAAGTAAGCTCAACCGTATGTGTTTCGCCACTGACTACCATTCCGTAAGGTGCAGTAATTTCCTTGACCTCGTATTTTCCGAGATAAAGTTCTTTGCTCTTCACAAATCCATCGGAGCTTGTTGTGATAGTATCTACCACTTCGCCCTTTGAATAGCGGAGTGTACCGTCCGGTGTACTAATATCTTCCGCAGCACGGACTTCATAAACTGCACCCTCAAGTCCTGCCACTTCATAAACAGGCTGATAGATAACATCACTGTCCTCAGAACCACTTACATTGACCCCGCTAAATACTTCTCCGGTCTTTTCAACCGTGATAGTACCTTTCTGTGCCATATTCGGCTTATTGACTTTCACAACAGTTACGCCGCCTTCCTCTGTGGAATTTTCTTCGGTAATATCAAAATATACCGGAGTATCATCAAGTACATATCCGTATGGAGCTTGTACCTCTACGATAGAATATCCCTTGCCGTAATCCAGTTTCTCAGGTGTGACAAGAGAACCATTTGCGTCGGTATAGAACACATCAATCGTGGTCGGTGTCGGATAAGTAAAGGTCATTTTGACCTGATTGCCCTGTGGGTCGTAAATCTTAAATCCTGCTCCTGCATACGGAATACTCTTTCCGCTTTCTGCGTCCACCTTGACTACATTGACAAAGCTCTCAAAGTTACGGTTATTGATAAGATAACGGTAGGTCTGTGCGTTCTGTGAAATGAACACATCAAAATCATCCATCATCTCTCTGCCTTCCCAACCGGAAGTCTGGTGTACGGTATAAATACCATACGGCATATCTTTTGTCTGACCGAAGCCATTTTCATCGCAAACGATAGTATCTCTCTCGTCTTTATTGGCTGCGTCATAGCTTCCGGCAGATTTCAAATAAATCTCAAAGGAAGCACCCTTTTCAGGTGTTTCAATCTTTGTTTCTCCGTCATCGGTATGTTTGATGATAGCCACATTGCCTTTGATTACCTGCTCGGTTACATCATTGGAAGTAAGGTTGTGTTCCACCTCATAAAGTTTCGGGTCTGCACCTACTTCATGGATAGTCTTATCAAGCAAATATCCCTCTGACGGTGTAATTTCTCGGATTGTCCAGTCGGTATCACAAACATATTCTTTGGTAGTGAACTGACCGTTTTCATCAGTAACATACTTATCTATAAGCGTTTCTCCCTTATAGATACCGTAAACTGCTCCCGAAAGTTTGGCATTGCCCTGTGCTTCGCCTTTCTCAGCGTCGCTCTTTGTTACTGTTACAGTAAATTTCTTCAAAATGTTATTGAAGTTTCTTGTGGTTACTTCTTTCCACTTCACTGGTGCAGTCTGATTTTTTGGCACAACATAACGGATAGCTGTGTCCACTTCCTCAAGAGTATATGGTTCAGAACCACTGATAAGCACATCTTTGAAAGTTGCCACACCGTTTTTGTCTGTAACTGCATACTGGTCAACAGCAGCACCGGAAAGAGAAGTACCGTAAAGATGGAACTTCACACCTTCAACAAGGTTATCTTCTGAGGACTTCACTACCTGAAGGTCGCCACGCTTCAGTTTGTTATTGAAATTGACCTTTGCAACCTGTCCTGCTACAACGGTAACTCTATGTGTTTCCTGCGGCTCGTACTTATCGTATGCCTGCTCGGTTACGGTATAGATACCCGGCATAAGATTATCAATCTGGAACTTACCGCCATTGGCTGTTGTAACTGTCTGATTGATACCGTTTCCGGTAATCGTGAAGTTGATACCGTCAACCTTGCCGTCCTCACTGGTCTTTACAATCTGACAAGAACCATAGCTGACTTTCATCTTCACATAACCGTTGATACTGTCGCTTACTTCCTGAGCATAGCTGACAACATCCTGCACACTGGAGTTCTGACCGTGTTTGCCCTCTGACCATACAACCACACCTCTGCGGACTGCATTTTTCTTCGTTGCGGTAATGGTAAATTCCTTACTCGGTGCAGTATCCATAGAAACAGTAAGTTTGTTACCATTCACTGAAAAGCTCACTCCACTGATACTTGCCTTGAAATTATATTTGGACAGCACATTATTGGAATCTGTCAGAGTAGTTGTGTACTTGCTTCCGTTCCACTCAAGTTCTATTGTCTTTGCCGAACCGGATGATTTATTACAAAAGCTTGGTATGGTCGCATGGTTCTGTACACTCTGCACCATACTGTTGTAATAACTGAAAATCTTATTGCGAAGCGGATGCTTTGCATTGATGACATCTTTCACATTGCTGCAACCACTGGCTGCTACATGATTGAAGTTCACATCACGCTCTCCGATAACAGTTTCCCAGATAAGAAGCTGTGTGGCATAAGCCTGTGCAATGCTGTTTGCTGCTGCTTCATTCTGTGACCTCCAAGATGTCGAGATTGTCCCACGATAGCCATACTGTAAAATACGACCAACGAAAAGACGGATTTCATCTCCGGAAATAACCCCATTGGCTGCAAGGTTATTAAAATAATTTTCGTCATACTTATTCATTGTCTGACCGACCTTGAGCGAAATTCCCGGCTCAATACAATAAGCAACATTGCCTGAGTATGAGCCAATAGCCTTAAGATTGGTAAAATTGGAACGTCCGGTATGCCAACCATTTTTCAAGGTCAAATTGCTGTGTCCCCATACCCCATCGTAATTAGCATCGCCATCACGAGGGAAATCGACCATATAAACATCGGCTTTTTCTCCCGAAGCAGCATGTGCTGTTGTCGAGCCAATGCCTGCAAAAGTGGTCACACACATAAGGGTCGCCAAGAAAAGCGACGTGACTCTTTTGAATTTTGACTTTATCATTGCGTTTCCTCCTGTAAAAATTGAAAAACACACCGTATCTCTACGATGTGCCTTTGTGGATTTTCTCTTACGACAAGATTTACCTGCCGAAAAACAAATGCGGATTTTTCGTTAATTTTTCATTTTACCATACACCTCCAGTCCGTTCATACTGTGCGATTGCCCCTTAGAGATAGACATATACTTTGAGATAGTTATATTCAAGTGAGATAATATATATCATTTTCGGTAGGTAGAAGTATAACTAAGGGGTTAGAGTGTGAGAAAGGGGAACTGTAAAACAGGCTATCTGCTGTCACGCTCTGCACGGTTACGCAAGAACTTGTTGTAATGCTCCAATGCTTTGCAGACAAAATCCTCCGTCTGACTGACGGGAATGTTTTTCGGGATAAGCTGTCTTACTCTGTCGCCCCTCAACACGATTTTTTCCTTTTGGTTCGGCTTTTCCTCAGACATAACAGCGTGGATTGCTTCTGTTGTAAGGTTGCCCTCGTTGAATAACTTTCGCATACGGATTGTCTGGTCGTGTGACGGGGTTGCGTCATTTAGGTCGATTTCGTCAACCACATCACGCTGGCAATCTTCATCAAGATAGGAAAGCTCTACGGCAGGACGCATTTTAATACGCCCCTCATCAACAAATTCAAGCAGTTCAGGAACAAGGTTTGTCAGACGCACATATCGGTGTATCTGATTTCTGCTGTCCCCTGTTTCCTGTGCAATTTGTTCATCGGTTCGTAAATTCGTCCCCACTGGGGACACATTTTCTTTTCTTGGTCTGCCTGCTTGTCTTTTCATTGCTTCCAAACGCATTTTATAGGCAAAGGCTTTTTCACTCGGCAATATCTCTGACCTCTGGAAATTACTTTCAACCATTAAAATGGTCGCTTCATCTCTGTTCAGGTCTACAATCTCACTTCTCAGTGTTTCAAATCCTGCCAGTTCACAAGCTCGCTTTCGTCTGTGTCCTGAAACAAGTTCGTATCTGCCGTCCTCTTTCTGCCTTACCGTTGCCGGAGTAATAACCCCTCTTTCCTTGACACTCTCCACAAGCTGCATCATATCTTCATCGTCCCTGACCTTAAACGGGTGGTCGGGGAAATCATCAATTAGCTCCAATGGAATATCTCGGATTTTTGAAAGCTGTTCTTCATCTCTCTGTGCCTGCGTGGTAAATAAATCATCGAGCTTCGTGAGAGTGAAGTCGCTCTTTCTTCCTGCCATCGGCTAACACC